>ERZ778510.644-NODE-644-length-27092-cov-4.268077_pt1 | contig 27092 bp, 25 predicted proteins | sample MGYA00510348_ERZ778510 | MGnify/ENA primary metagenome ERZ778510 (study PRJEB29527, sample SAMN07138969) | mouse gut metagenome | material: feces | host: mouse | place: China:Nanjing | collected 2016-01-25 ... | reverse complement strand
TCGGGAAAAGCCCCGCATAATCATTCACAAGTCTCTGCGGAACAGGTCTCTGTGGTATGGCTCCGCAAGAAAATGCCGCAGTCATCAGAGTGATCACCGCGGCAGCAATATGTCTTTTAATTCCTGACATCGGCGTTAAAATTCTACTTTAGGTGCATTCTGCGCTCCCTCGGATGCTTTGAAATATCCTTTCGGCTCAAAATTGAAAATGGAGGCGATGATATTCTTCGGGAAGCTGCGCACCATTGTGTTGTAACTTTTTGCAGTCTCGTTGTATTTCATCCTTTCTGTAGCAATCCTGTTTTCAGTGCCTTCAAGCTGTGCCTGAAGATCCCTGAAATTCTGGTTTGCCTTAAGGTCAGGATAATTCTCGGTAATCATAAGAAGTCTTCCGAGTGCGGAGCCGAGTTCTCCCTGGGCTTCCTGGAACCGTGCTATCTCCGATTCTGAAAGGTTTGCCGGATCTACTGTGATCTGAGTCGCCTTTGAACGGGCGGAAATGACGCCTTCAAGGGTCTCCTGCTCATGGGAAGCATATCCTTTTACGGTAGCTACAAGATTCGGGATCAGGTCGGCCCTTCTCTGATATACGTTTTCTACCTGTGACCAGGCTGCGCTGACCTGCTCGTCGGAGCGTACAAGTCCGTTATAGGCATTTTTAGTCCAGATGAATATGCCGAGAACTACTGCGGCGATTATTATAAAAATAACAAGTCCTTTTTTCATGTTGAAAATGTTTTAACAGATTACTATTGTTTGTCTTTTATGCATCTTACCGGAAGGGCGAGCGAGCCTGCTCCGCTTGAAGCGTAAATGTCCGGTTTGTCTACATAGATATACCTGTAGATTCCGTAGCCTTTTGCATCGGTGTCGCCTGTCCAGAATCCGGCATAGCTGAATATGCCGTCGAATGTGTTCTGTCCCTCTTCCTCAGGTACGAGTGCGTATCCTGTAGGTATTGCGGACATCAGTGTCGAATTGGTTATCGTAACGGTAGGCCAGTATTCCCACATACGTGTCCCGTTGAATTTTGCATTTACCATAAAGTGTCCGGCAGCTCCTTTTATCATTTCCGTCTTTGACGCTTCCACATCGGGTGCCGCCGTTTTCGCAAGCTCTATGAAATCGTCATCGGAAGGAAGCCTCCACCCTGCAGGGCATACGTTGAGTGCCTGATTGTGGGTGTAGAACATTCCGAGCACATCCCCCATAGCCTCAGCATCGTCATACGGGATTCCTGCTCCAAACTTGTCTCCGGAACCGGAAATTATCTCCCCTGTATAGGCGAGATTCTGCCTGAACCATATCTTCTGGCCTATCTCACGTGTAAAATATGTCTTTCCGTCACGAGGATCGGTGAATTTCACGTCACCGGCAGTTCCCAATCCTGCTTCAGTGATAGATCTGTCAAGCCCTCCGTCTACGACTGTTACGCTTGCTGAAGCTGTCTTGGAATAATATCCGGACGCGAATATGCCGCAGTAGACCGTATATGTCTTGAGCGTGTCGCTGAACTTATGCGTAAAAGAAAAAATCCCGTCTTCACTTTTGAAGTTTGTACTGTCATTCTTGGCCATTGACGGGAATACTCTCCAGTAGAATCCCAAATCCTTGCCTTCAGGGTGAGTTACACCACTTACTTTGATCGTATGGGTACTTTCCGGTGAAATATATGTAGGAATGCTGAACCTTATAGAACCGTTGAGGCTTGGCAGTGATTCCTGTTTGTCATCATCTTTGCAAGAGATGACGGCTGCTGCCGCCAAAACAATAAACAATACGTCTGCTAATCTTCTGAATCTCATTTTTCTTTTATTATAGATTAAACCACATCCTGCAAATATGGCTATTTTTTCGCGAAAAACGATTATATTTGAACAAAAGTTCATATATACGTTTGACTATATTTGTACAAATACTTTGCCTGAAATGAATAATATAAGAAAAAAGTTTTCACTTAAATATATAGTGCCTCTGTGTGCCGCGGCAATGTCGGTTTCTTGCTCGCCCGGCGGAGGCTACATATCGGTCACCGGATATGCCCAGGGAGGTACCTATACCGTGAAACTCAATATGGACACGGACAAAGGACGTGTCAGGATGAGTCCCGATGAGATCAGGTCCGGAATCGACTCGGTGATTCTTGCCATAGACAACTCATTGTCAGGCTACAATAAAGGTTCTCTTCTCAGCCGGTTCAACGCGGGGGAGACTATAGTTCCTGACGATATTTTCATCGACATATATAACGTGTCGTATGATTTCTACCGTAAGACGGACGGGGCTTTCGATGTGGCCGCAGGACCTTTGTTTGATATCTGGGGATTCGGATTCAAGGGAAACGGCTTTCCGGACGACAGCCAGGTGAATGAAATACTTGCCGGGTGCGGTATGGGGCGTCTTGTAGAAAACATTGAATCTGCAGTTGCCTCTGACGGTACGCTTGCCCCTTATGACCTGCTGAGGTCTGAACTCCGGGAAGCCTCGGACAATCCGGCTCTTCCTGTATTGAATTACAATGCCATCGCCCAGGGATATACCTGTGATCTTATAGCCAAATATCTGTATTCGCTGGGAGTCAAGGATATGCTTGTGGATATAGGAGGGGAGATCTATTGCGACGGAGTGAATCCTGGCGGCACGTCCTGGAAAATAGGTGTGGACAAGCCTGTGGACGGCAATGACACTCCAGGGGCGCAGCTTGAGGGGATTGTGGAATCAGGAGGAGGACGGCGCGGCATAGTGACTTCCGGCAATTACCGTAAGTTCTATATAAAGGACGGGAAGAAATATGCTCATACTATAGACTCACGTACTGGATATCCAGTCTCGCATACGCTTCTGAGCGCGACGGTGCTTGCCGGAGACGCCACGGCCGCCGATGCCCTCGCCACATATTGTATGGTTATCGGTCTTGAGCAGGCAATGGAGTTTCTGGAGACAGGAAAGTCTCTTTCCGGTGAATACATAGAAGGTCTGGACGGGTATCTCATATACGATGACAACGGCTCGATGAAGACGTGGTCTTCCGCTGCTCTCCGGTAGGGAAGTCTTAAGATAAAAAATAAAGTCTGTCGGAAAACCGGCAGACTTTATTTTTTGTGGATATTTATTTGTTAAACCAAAGCAAAGGAAAGGTTTCCTTTACAGCATAGTTTCCCGTCTACTTTGAGGCTGGCCTCACAGAAGAACATCATTCCTCTCTGACCTGTGAGTTTTGTGGTAATCTCGCAGGTGTCCCCAGGGCGTACGATATTCTTGAAGCGGACATTGTCTATACCGCTGTACAGTGTGGTATGTCCCTGGATGAGATCTTTTACAAGCAGAGCACAGCTCTGTGCCATTATTTCACACTGGATTACACCCGGAACTATCGGGTTTCCAGGGAAGTGGCCCCTGCAGAAGAATTCATCTTCCCTGATTGTGTATCTGGCGTGTCCGATGCCTTCCTCGTCAATTTCTATTTCATCGACAAGCAGCATAGGCTCGCGATGAGGGAGGTATTGCTTTAATTCTTCTCTGTTCATAATTCTGATTATATAAGGAGTAGGTTTTAGTACTTGTTTGTCTCTTATGCCTTTCTGAATGCGACACATCCGTTGTGTCCTCCGAAGCCGAGAGAGTCTGAAATGGCGATTGTCAGTTCAGCGTTTTCAGCCTTGTTTGGAGTATAGTTGAGATCACACTCAGGATCAGGTGCATCAAGGTTTATTGTCGGAGGAATGATGCCGTTCTTCAGGGCAAGTATGGAAGCGACAGCTTCTACTGCTCCTGCAGCTCCGAGCATATGGCCTGTCATTGATTTGGTCGAGCTGATATGTGCCTTGTATGCAGCGTCGCCGAGCGCGAGCTTGTATGCCTTTGTCTCTGACGAGTCATTCAATGCGGTACCTGTACCGTGTGCGTTGATGTACAGTGTATCCTTTTCAGCATCGAATCCGGCTTCTTCAAGGGACATTCTGATTGCAGCGGACTGTGTTACTCCGTCTGGTCTCGGTGCTGTCACGTGGTGTGCGTCACAGGTGTTTCCATAACCGCATACTTCAGCAAGGATCTCCGCGCCTCTGGCTTTGGCGTGCTCGTATTCTTCGAGTACAAGCATTCCTGCTCCTTCGGCCATTACGAATCCGCCTCTGTTGGCATTGAACGGAAGTGAGGCGTATTTAGGGTCTTCTGCTTTGGACAGAGCCTTGGCGTTGGCAAATCCTGCGATTCCGAGAGGAATAGTGGCTGCCTCGGAACCTCCGGCGATGACAGCGTCTGCGTAGCCGTGCTTGATTGCCCTGTAGGCCTCACCTATAGCGTGTGTTGAAGTCGCACATGCTGTTACGACCGGTACGCAAGGTCCGCACGCATTGTTTCTGATCGCTATGTTTCCGGCAGCAATATTGGAAATCATTGTCGGGATAAAGAGAGGGGAAATCCATTTTGCTCCGTCCTTTATCATTTTTTCAGTCTCCTTGTATTGTACGGAGAATCCTCCGATTCCCGAACCTACATATACTCCAAGTCTGAAAGGGTCTATGTTGCCGCCTTCAGCGGAGTTCAGTCCGGACTGTTTCATAGCCTCGTATGCTGCAGCTACAGCAAAGACCGTGAATTTGTCCTGCTTCCTTGCAAATGGGGCTTCGATTTCGTAATCCGCAGGATTGAAATCCTTTACTTCTCCGGCAATTTTCACTGGCAGGTCATCGGTAGGGAACTGAGTGATATAGTCAATGCCGCAAACACCGTTTGTGATGTTCTTCCAGAATGTCTCAACATTGTTTCCGACAGGGGTTACCACGCCTGTTCCGGTAACGACTACTCGTCTTGTATTGCTCATATTATTGAATTGTAATGTGTTATGCTAAGAATTTGTCTGTTCCTCCAAGGAGGTTCTCGGCTCCGAGGATAAGATCTTCAACTATGTCTTTTGCAGGTTCGATCTTCTTGACCATACCGGCTACTTCTCCGGCCATATAGCTTCCGTTGACATCACCTTCCTTGACAGCCTTGCGCAGTGCGCCTGTACCGAATGAAAGTATTTCTTCAGGTTTTACTGAAGGGTCCGACTCCATTTTTGCGAAAGTCTTTGAGAACGGTGTCTTGAGTGAACGTACGGGATGACCGAGGGTCTTTCCTGTGACGATAGTTGAAATGTCTGTAGCTTTCAGGATTTTTTCCTTGTAGTTTTCGTGTGCAGTACATTCTTCTGCGGCGAGGAATCTTGTTCCTACCTGGATCGCATCCGCTCCGAGAATGAATGCTGCTGCTGCACCGCGTGCGTCGCAGATTCCGCCCGCACCTATTACAGGTATGTCAAGCGCGTCCACTACCTGTGGCAGAAGTGCCATAGTGTGGAGCTCTCCGACGTGTCCGCCTGATTCTGCTCCTTCGGCAATGACTGCCGTAGCTCCTATTGACTGCATCTTGAGGGCAAGGGCTACAGATGCGACTACAGGGATGACCTTTATTCCTGCAGCCTGCCATGATTCCATATACTGTGCAGGTGAGCCGGCTCCGGTAGTAAGGATTTTGACACCCTCTTCAATTACCATCTGTGCAATCTCTCCTGCATTCGGAGCCTGAAGCATTATGTTTACTCCGAACGGCTTGTCGGTAAGTTCCTTGCATTTTCTGATCTCATTTCTGACTGCCTCCGTACCTGCATTGATTGAAGAAATCAGTCCGAGACCGCCTGCGTTTGAAACGGCTGACGCGAGTGATGCGTCTGCAATCCACGCCATACCTCCTTGGAAAATCGGGTATTTTATACCGAGTATTTCGCAAATTCTACTTTTGATCATATCTATTAGATTTTAGTTCTGCTTTGTTGACATCAAGGGACAAAGATAGCAAATTTTTACCATTCGATGATAGCCGCCCCTGAAATGAAGCCTGCTCCGAATGCGCTCAGTGCAAGAATGTCTCCTTTTTTCAGCAGGCCTTTCCTGTTGCATTCGTCAAGAAGTATAGGGCAGCTTGCTGATGATGAGTTTCCGTGGTTCTCCACATTGGTAGGGAATTTCTCTTCCGGCTGTCCTAGGAAATCCTTTATGGAATTGATGATCCGGATATTGGCCTGGTGCAGGAGATAGTGGTCTACCTCATCCGCGCTCATTCCGAGAGTGTCGAGAAGATATTTTATGTCTCCGCTTGAGGCTTTCACTGCAAACTTGAACACATCCTGACCTTTCATCTGAAGAGACTCTGAATGCTCTTCCTTTGTTATATAAGGTGTAGGTTCAAGTGTCCTGATCTGGTACAGCTTGTCAGTCGAACTTGCTGCGGACAGTTTGATTCCCTTTACACCCTCACCTTCGCTTACGACAGCCGCTCCGGCTCCGTCTCCGAACAGTACGCATACGTTTCTGTCTTTCCAGCTTGTCATACGGCTTGGTTCCTCCGCGCAGACGATGAGTACATTTTTGACTTTGCCTGATTTGAAATGTGAGTCGGCCACGTCAAGGGCATATATGAATCCTGCGCAGGCGCAGTTTATGTCAAGGCAGGGACAGGTCGCACCTATTCCGCCCTGTATTATGCAGCTGAGAGACGGGGTTATATATTCATTTACTACATTTGAACATATTATATAGTCAAGGTCTTCAGCCTGTATTCCGGCATTGTCAAGAGCTTTCTTTGCCGCGCTTATCGCCAAATCTTCAAGTTTTTCGTCCGAGATGACGTGTCTCTGCCTGATTCCTGTCCTCGGATATATCCAGGCGTCGCTGGTGTCGAGGAATTCAGAGAGCATATCATTCGTCACGATCTTTTTTGGAAGCTCACTTCCGGTCCCGATAATCTTCATATTAGCATAGTATTTATAAAAAACGGGACAAAAGTAATTCTGCTTTTTCTCTTTAGAAAATATTTGTGGCAATAAACGGGATTTTATTCGCTGAATTACGGGAAATGCCCGTATTAGTGGCGAGTTTTTGATATTTGCGGTAAAATTTAGTAACTTTGTGGTCAAATGTGACGCGATTATGAACAATAAATTGCCCGATTATTTTCTCGGGAAATATCAGTTGCTTGGTACGGTGACGTTTTCTGTACTGTTTGCAATAGTGTTTCTGAACATATACATACCGTTTTCGGATACGGCCTGGTTCAGGCTTGGAGATTCCGTGTTCTTCCTTTTCACGGCCGGATTCATTTCAATATCCATTCTGATAATGATAGCCAGCAGGATACTGATGTACAATACAAAAAAATGGTTCCAGATGACCTATTTCGTATATGTGCTATGGTGCATTGCGGAAGTTGTCATGATATGCGCCTTTTATACGTTTGTCACGATTGACGTTCAGAAGCCTGTCAATATGTCTATGCTGATGATATTCAGCAAGGCCCTGCTTTACGGTACTATCGCCCTTATCATTCCTGAGATCATTTCCGGGATGTATTTCGCGCTGGCGGACAAGAACAGGACGATCCGTCTGATGAATTCCACCGGTGTGGTCACGGAAGAGGAACCTTCCCATACCGATGAAAGCCAGATAACCCTTTTTGACACCAACGGTGCCCTGAAGCTCTCGCTCAAGTCATCGAATCTTTATTATATAGAATCGGATGACAATTATATAAACGTCTGGTATACTGACAGCAAAGGTAAATTGAAGATGTATATGCTGCGCAGCCGTCTCAAGACTATAGAGGACAGCTTCAAGGACAGCTCCCTTCTTCGCTGCCACAGGAAATATATTGTCAACACTAAGAAAGTCAAGGTTCTGAGGAAGGAGGCTGACGGGTATTTCATTGATCTTGACAATGAGGCGATACCTCCTATCGCAGTCACAAGGACATATCTCGCCAATGTCATCAACCATTTCTCTGGAGCCGGTATCGCTCCGGTGCAGCCGTCCCGGGAAGATGAGGCTGAGGAAGAGGATTAGTCCTGTTATTTTTTCTTCCTTCTGCTTCCGCGGAGTCTTGATGCCGACTGTACCATAGCCTCGTCAAGGGCTATATTTCTTGCCGCCAATACATCAAGTATCGCAGCCACTATAGGGAATACGGCTGTAAATGAGAATATCATTTCATTCCTGTGCCGGAAAAAGTCCACTCCGAGCCATATCTGGAACCCTGTCAGAAGCAGGGCCGCCAATATGCTTACGCGCATCTGGAGGATTCTGGTCCTGAATGACAGGAGCGCGATCGCATTTGCCGTAAACAGCGATATTAGAAATATCAGATAGGGGAGTTTTTCATAGTATTTCACATCCGCACTTTCACCCCCGGGGCCGAGTATGGTCGCAAAATTGCAGAAAAAAAGCGAGCCTGTAAGGACTGTCGCTATTGCAAGGTATAATGTCTGTATTCTTTGCCACATAAGCTCTTGATTTTTTATATTGGAGTACAAAAGTAGGAAAAATCATCAGAAAAAACTATATTTGAAAGTTGCTTGCATAGGGACCACGTGCGAATTGAAAGGTGGTCGGAAGTATAATATATTAAAAATCATTGAAATGAGAATAGCAGAATCAGAACTTATAATCAATCCTGACGGCTCGGTATTTCATCTTCACCTGAGACCGGAAGAGCTTGCGGACAATGTCATACTGGTCGGGGATCCCGGCAGGGTGGATATGGTTTCGGAATATTTTGATGACAGGGAGTTCCGCCACCAGTCGCGTGAATTCGTGTCCGTGACCGGAACTTACAAGGGCACGAGGATGACGGTCATATCGACCGGTATCGGCACGGACAATATCGACATCGTCATGAATGAGCTGGACGCGCTTGCGAACATCGATTTTGAAACACGTGAAATCAGGGAGGAAAAACGTTCTCTCAATATTATCAGGATAGGCACTTCCGGAGCTGTCCAGCCGGACATACCTTTGGGCTCTTTCGTGTTTTCTCACGTTTCAGTAGGATGTGACGGCCTTCTCAACTGGTATGCCGACAGGGACAGGATAGCTATGCCTGGCATAGAGGACGCTTTTAAAGAGCACGTCGGATGGGACAAGCATCTTCCGGATCCTTATTTTGTCAAGGCCGGGCAGAAGATGATAGACAGGTTCGCTGACTGTACGATCAAAGGAATGACCATTGCCGCTTCCGGTTTCTATGGACCTCAGGGAAGGGTTTTGAGAATGCCGCTGGCTATGCCTGATATGGTGAATTCGTTTGAATCTTTCCGATATGGAGAGTGGCGTGTGACGAACTTCGAGATGGAAGGCTCGGCGATTGCCGGAATTGCAGCTCATCTTGGTCATAATGCCGGCACGGTATGCTGCATAATTGCCAACAGGCATCTGAAGAGCAGCAATCCGGACTATAAATCCCAGGTCAGAAAACTTGTGGAGCTTGTCCTTGACAGGCTTGCATAGAAGAATCCGGATTCCTGACTATGAAAAATATAAAAGCGTCAGCAATACACGGCATAATGCGCCTTTTTGCAATGTTTCCCTTGAAAGTCCATTACTTTTTTGCGGATATCATTGCATTCTTCCTTGAAAAGGTGATATGTTACCGTCAGGCCGTGGTATATACCAATCTTGCACGGTCTTTTCCGGGGCTTCAGCCTGGTGAACTGAAACAGATCGCCCACGATTTCTATGTTCATATGGCTGAAATCATTGTTGAGGCAATATGGTTCGGCGGATGTGACCTTGAGAGAGTCAGGAAAGCCCGTATCGTGGAAATGGCCAATGTGGAGGTCATCGATGAACTGTACAGGAAGTCCCCGAGCGTGGCGGTATTTTATTCGCATTGTGGAAACTGGGAGCTTCTCGGCGGTCTTATGGCCTATAATTATGATGATTCAGTACATTCTCCTTTTACTGGAGGCAATACATTCGTTGTCTACAAGGAACTCAGAAACCCTTTGTGGAATGAAATATTGTACCGCAACAGAATAGCCCCTATGCCGGGGTTCAATGGACTTGTCGAATCGTCTTCAATCCTGCGTTTCTGTATAAGGCACCGTCAGGAGAAGAATCTGTACCACATGGCAATGGACCAGTTCCCTTATGAGGTCGCACACGATGTAGGTCTGTTTCTGAACCAGAGGACCAAAGGAATGCTCGGAGGAATAGGTCTTGCCCAGAGGCTGGGGTTTGCCGCCGTATATATGAAATATGTCAGGACGGGCAGAGGGCATTACCGTATTGAATATGTCAAGATCTGTGACGATGCTTCGCAGATGTCACAGGATGACCTTCTCAGAAGATATTATGAACTTCTTGAGGAGGAGATCATAGAGACCCCGGCCAACTGGCTTTGGAGTCACAAGAGATGGAAATAATTGTATCATAATAAATTTAGTGTTATGAAAAAAACATTGATTATAGCATTGTGTGCATCCTTTCTGCCGTTCGCGGCCGGAGCCCAGGAAAATCAGACGGCAGAGCCTGCCGGAACTATTTCCTATTGCCTGCCTTCCACGTCTTTGTCTTTTGAGGTCGAGGCAGTGAAGGAGACATTCCACGCCGGACCTTATGCCAGGTTTTCACAGAAATATCTTGGAATAGATGTGCGGCAGAAAGATGAGGCATCCTGTACTCTGTCAGGCGTAAAGATGACGTCGTCCATAGAGGCTGACCAGAGCAGCCGTTATCTTCTTGATGTGGGAAGTGCTTCTGTTGATGCGTCTTTTCTGAAACTTACTTCCTGCGGACTGGTTTCGGCTGCCAATGACAACCTTGGTGCGGAATCCGTATGGCGTTTCCCTGCGGACGCTAAAGGTAATTTCTCTGAAGACGGGCTTATCTCGAATGTGTCATCCGAATCAGCTGTCCTTTATCATAATGTGAAAGGGGAGTCTGAATATAGCCGTGTTGCTGTACAGCAGAATATTATAGTCGCAAAGACATTGGAGAAGAAAGCTGCTGAGACCGCATCCCTTATTTTTGACCTGCGCAGGAAAAGGATACAGATTATAACCGGAGATACGGATGCGACATATAGCGGAGAGGCTATGGGGGCTGCAGTTGAAGAGATTGCACGGCTCGAAAAAGAGTATATGACAATGTTCACAGGGTATTCTGAATATTCCAGGCAGAAAGTCAAATTTGAAGTCGTTCCTGAAAAGGACAAGAAGATGTATATCGCATTCAGGATTTCTGATACCGCAGGCCTGCTTCCTGCCGACAATGTCTCAGGGAAGCCTGTAGTGCTTGAGATTGTCCCTCAGGAGATATCAGTGCCGGAAGATGACGGCAGGAAAAGGAAAGAGTCCAAAGTGCAGTCCGCTGTTTACAGGATTCCTGCAGTATGTACTGTCAAACTTATGGACGGTGGAAATATGCTTCTGCAGAGCCGTGTTCCTGTTTACCAGTATGGTGTCGACTGTACTTTCCCTTTCAATGTCAAAGTGAAATAGGCTGGTCACGATACAAAAATCCCCGGTGAGTCTGTGAAAAGCTCCCGGGGATTTTTTGTGCTATTTTGTAACCTTTTCAAGCCATTTTACCATACCGAGCATGACTCCCATCGATATTCCGCATACCACGGCGAAGACAGTCCAGCATTGCCACAGCGGCCATGCGTTGTACATAAGAGGTCCTATCCACAGGAGAAGGTTGCCTATTGCCGTCGCTCCGAGCCAGAGTCCCTGGCAGAGACCGAGAAGGTGTTTAGGTGCGACCTTTGAGACAAATGACAGTCCGAGAGGAGATATGAACAGCTCTGCGACTGTGAGGAAGAAATATGTTACTATCAGTACCCACCAATGAGCCTTGCCGGCTGTCTGCTCCGCTATAGGAAGCTCTTTGTATTCGTTGGCGGAAGGGTAACCGTTGGCTGCAGAGAATATTGCAAGGAATACGAATGCCAGACCGGCGATGAACATACCTATGGCGATTTTTTTCGGGGTCGAAATTTCTTTTCCTCTGCGTGAGAGCGCGCCGAAAAGTGCCATTATCACAGGAGTGAGGACAATCACGAAGAATGGATTGATTGCCTGCCATACTTCAGGTGCCACAGCGGAAGAATCGACGAAGTCACGTGCGAAGAATGAAAGCGACATTCCGTTCTGGTGGAATGAGAACCAGAAGAAGATTACGATGGCAAGCACTGCGAATAGCGCGTACATACGCTGCTTGATCTCTTTTGCCATAGCGGCTTTCTCCTGAGGTGTGTATTCTATGCCTTTTACGGCTTCTTTCTTTGCAGGGTTAGGGAATTCCTTCTGTGAGATGAAGAAGATCACCAGTGAAATGAGCATAGCCGCTACGGATGCTATGAACGAATAGTGGATACCCTCGTTGAAGATCTGGAGGTATCTTTGGCAGGATCCAGCCATATCTGCAATGTTTCCGCCTGCGGCAGTCATCATTGAAGTCAGGTTCTCCATAGCCTGTGCACCCATTCCTGATGCGTTGTTGATGAACTCATGGCATAGCGCAGGAAGCTGCGCATTGTATATCATACCGTTGGATTCAAGCCACCATTCACGGAGCAGGGGAGCTACGAAAGGAGCGATGAGACCGCCGACATTGATGAATACATAGAAAATCTGGAAACCGGAATCACGTTTGCTTTTGGCTTCAGCAAGTGCCTGTGGACCTTTCTTTGCGGCTTCCGCCTCAAGGTTGTCATACATCTGTCCTACGATTGCCTGAAGGTTGCCCTTGAACAGACCGTTGCCGAATGCTATGAGGAAGAGTGCAAGACAGGTCAGCGGGAGAAGCCAGCTGATGTTTGCCGACGTTGCAAGAATCGGAATGGACAGAAGCACATATCCGGATGCCATGACGATGAGACCGCTCTTGATGGTGCCTTTGTAGTTCTGTGTGCGGTCGGCGATGTAACCTCCTGCCAGACTCAGAATGTAGATGCCTGCATAAAAGAATGAGTAGATGGTTCCTGCCGGGCCTTCTGCCAGGCCGAATTTTGAACAGAGGAACAAAACGAGGACAGCGTTCATAATGTAATAGCCGAAACGCTCGCCCATATTGCTGAGTGCCGCTGCCAAAAGACCTTTTGGATGTCCTTTAAACATAATTCAGTTGATTTTTATTAGTTGTTATAATAGTTAAGTCAATGAAGCTATCCGACAAAGATAATAAAAAATGATTATAGACTTACGGCGTGTGCCGCTTATTCATAATTTTATTGCCTGGGGTATCGGAAATGACAGGTAAAATTCGTATGTTTGTTGATTGTGAGCTTATGCTCAAGAATACTTTGAATTAACTTAAAAACTGAAGATATGACAATCAAAGAATTGAAACCGGAGTCAGTATGGGCAAATTTCTATGCGCTGACTCAGATTCCGCGTCCGTCCAAGAAGGAAGGGAAGGCGATTGAGTATATGTATGAGTTCGGAAAATCCCTCGGGCTTGAGACGATAAAGGATGAGATAGGCAATGTGATAATCCGCAAACCTGCAACTCCTGGTATGGAAAACCTTAAGGGAGTCATTCTTCAGGGCCATATCGATATGGTTCCGCAGAAAAATGCGGATACTGAGCACGATTTTGAAAATGATCCGATCCAGACCTGGATTGACGGGGATTGGGTCAAGGCGAAGGGAACTACGCTTGGAGCCGACAACGGTCTTGGTGTGGCCATGGCTATGGCTGTGCTTCAATCTCAGGATATCAAGCACGGACCGCTTGAAGTGCTTGTGACAATGGATGAGGAGACTGGTATGACCGGAGCGCGTGAACTGAAGCCGGGATTGCTCAACGGGGAAATTCTTATCAATCTTGACTCAGAGACGGAGGGCGAGCTCTATGTCGGATGTGCCGGAGGTCTTGACGCTACAGCTTCAGCTGAGTATGAGCGCAAGGATGCACCGGAAGGATATGCCTGCTGGTCTCTTGCCGTAAAAGGATTCAAAGGAGGACATTCAGGTATGGACATTGTCCTTTACAGGGGAAACGCCAACAAGGTGATGGCCCGTGTCATATATGCGCTGATGACGCGTACGGATGTCAAGCTTCTTGACTTGGAAGGAGGTACTTTGCGTAATGCCATTCCGCGCGAGGCTTTTGCTACCTTATATATAAAGGAAGACAGGATTGCGGAGGCTGAGGCTGTCGTGGCTGAGGTGTTCGGAGCGATCAAGGCTGAATATGCCGGTACGGATCCTGACTGTGAATGTATATTCCGTCCTTATGAATGTGCCGAAGGCGAGGAATGCAGCCACGATGACTGCCGTTATGTGGAGGAAGAGACTGCGATAAGGTTTATACGTGCCATTCTGGCATGCCCGGACGGAGTGGAGCGTATGAGCAGTGAGATGGAAGGTCTTGTTGAGACATCCAACAATCTTGCTATGGTAAGGATAGAAAAAGGGCAGTTCTCTGTGAAAACTCTTCTCCGAAGCTCTGTCGATTCAGCAAAAGATGCTTTGGCGGAAAAGATAGCAAGTGTATTTGCCCTTGCGGGAATCAATGTCTCTTTTGACGGAGGATATTCCGGATGGGCTCCGAACAATGCTTCACCTATCCTGCATACAATGAAGGAAGTCTACAGGAATCTGTATGGCAAGGAGCCGGCTGTGATGGCGATTCATGCCGGTCTGGAGTGCGGAATACTTGGAGGTACATATCCTGAATGGGATATGGTTTCATGCGGACCTACACTTATGAGTCCTCATTCACCTGATGAGCGTGCCAATATACCTTCAGTGGCCAGATGCTGGGATTTCCTGAAGGCGGTTCTGGAGAATATTCCTGTACGCTAAGCTTTGTATAATCAAAAATATTTCATATATTTGCAGCCCATTTCGGAAAAATACCGTAATGGGCTGATTTATTAACATTTAATTATTAACAAAATGATCAAACAGTACGAAACCGTTTTCATTGCAACTCCCGTTTTGTCTGAGGCCCAGATGAAGGAAGCGGTAGCAAAGTACGTGGATTACATCACTGCAAAGGGTGGTGAAATCGTGTACCAGGAGGACTGGGGTCTGCGTCAGCTGGCTTATCCTATCCAGAAGAAGACCACAGGATTTTATTATCTTATCGAGTTCAAGGCTGATACACAGCTTATCGACAGGCTCGAGACACAGTATCGCCGTGACGAGAGAATCATGCGTTTCCTTACTTTCGCAATGGACAAGCACGCAGTTGCCTATGCAGAGAAGAGAAGGGCTAACAAACAGGCTAAATAATTGGAGGAAAAAGAATTATGGCACAGAACAATGAAATCCGTTATCTCAACCCTCCTACAGTAGAGGTAAGAAAGAAAAAATACTGCCGCTTCAAAAAGGCAGGTATCAAATATGTTGACTACAAGGACGCTGAGTTCCTCAAGAAATTCCTGAACGAGCAGGGTAAAATCCTTCCTCGCCGTCTCACCGGTACTTCTCTCAAATTCCAGAGAAAGGTGGCTCAGGCAGTCAAGAGAGCAAGACATCTTGCACTTCTCCCATACGTAACAGACCTTTTGAAATAGGAGAACAGCTTTATGGAAATTATTTTGAAAAAAGATGTGGCCAAGCTCGGTCACGCAGATGATATCGTAGAGGTAAAGGCAGGTTATGCCATCAACTACCTTATTCCACAGGGTTTTGCAATCCTTGCAACTTCTTCTGCAAAGAAGATGCACGCTGAGAACCTTCGTCAGAGGGCTCACAAAGAGGCTAAACTTCGTGCAGATGCTGAGGCTCTTGCAGCAAAGCTTGCCGAGGCTTCAGTAAAGATCGCTATGAAAGTCAGCGAGTCCGGCAAAATCTATGGTTCTGTTACTACAGCACAGATTGAGGAGCAGCTCAACGCTGCAGGATTCTCTGTAGAGAAGAAAGACATCACTTTCGCTTCTGATGCAAAGGAACTTGGTACTTTCGAGGCAACTGTAAAGTGCTACAAAGATATCAAAGGTACAGTAAAAGTTGAGGTTGTAGCTGCTGAGTAAGCAGTTCCCGCATAAAATTCAGAATGGCCGTTCCGTCAAAAGGAGCGGCTATTTTTGTTTTCTTTATATAACCGTGTCCGGAAGAAGATGCTTCTGCCCTATGCGCAAAAAATCTATGCCGACCTCGCGGCCGGCATAGATTGATTATAGATTTTTGGTATTATGGATTATGCGTCTATTTTCTTGTAGTGAGGAACAAGTGTTTTCATTATGCTCCATGCTATGAGGTAAGCTACAGCGCAGCCGCAGAATACAATCATATATCCTGCTGATTTTCCTTCAAAACCGAAGAATGTGAACGCTTCTCCCATTGATGCGGTGTAGTCGAAAACTTTACCTGCTCCAAGCTGGATGAAAAATGAACCTATTCCTCCTGCCATTCCGCCGATACCGGTGATTGTGGATATTGTAGATTTTGGGAACATATCGCCGATTGTCGAGAACAGGTTGGCTGACCATGCCTGATGTCCTGCTCCTGCAAGACCGATGATGATCGCCGGCCACCAAACTGAAATCGCTCCCGCGCTCTGTGCAAGAAGTGCAGGAAGAGGAAGGAATGCAAAAATAAGCATGGCAAGCATACGTCCGTTGTAAGGGTTCATACCTTTCTTCTCTACGAAAAGTTTAGGCAGATAGCCTCCGAATATGGACAATATTGTCACAATTGCATAAAGGGTGATGATAAGGGCCATACCCATACCTGAACTTGAAGCATAGCCGTACTGGTCAGAGAAATATGCAGGTGCCCAGAACAGATAGAACCACCATACTCCGTCGGTGAAGAATTTACCTGTAATGAAAGACCATGTCTGGCGGTATGTGAAGCATTTCCAGAGAGATATGGATTTCTGTTCTCCTGCTTCTGCCTTTGCAGCAGCATTTGTGTCTTCAGCATCGTCCTGGTTGATGTATGCAAGTTCTGCCTCATTTACGAATCTGGACTTCTCTGGCTTGTTGTACATAAATACCCAGAATCCCATCCATATAAAGCCGAGGGCACCGATGATTATGAATGCCATTTCCCAGCCTCCGCCAATGCCTCTGTCCTTGAAGAACTGTGCGAGGATCGGAATTGTAGCCGGAGCTACAAGCGCACCTACTGACGCTCCTGAGTTGAATATGGAAGTGGCGAATGCCCTGTCCTTCTTAGGGAAATATTCTGCTGTAACCTTTATGGCCGCAGGGAAGTTTCCTGCTTCACCGAGTGCAAGGATGCACCTTGCCGCGAGGAACAGCCATACGCTTGTGGATGCGATTGCCAATGCAGCTGCCGAACCGGTCTCCAATGCTGCCATTGTCTCTACTGAAGCATATCCTTCGATGTGCATTGTTGCCCAGCCGCAGGCTGCGTGGAGGCAGGCTCCAGCCGACCAGATGCCGATTGCCCAAAGGTAGCCTTTCTTGGTGCCCATCCAGTCCACGAATTTGCCGGCAAAAAGCATACATATTGCGTAGACGAGTGAGAATATGGCCGTGATCAGACCATAGTCTCCGTCTGTCCAGTGGAACTCCGGAGCGATGAAGTCTTTCCAGGTGAGGGAAAGAACCTGGCGGTCCATATAATTCACTGTGGTAGCAACGAAAAGCAGCACTACCATCCACCATCGCCAGTTTGTCATCAGTTTCTTAGATGTAGATTCCATTAAAGATGTTTTATAAACGGGTTAATATTCAGTTGTTGTCTTGTTTATCTGTATTTATCTTACCTCTTTTATGATGTCAAGCGCGTTTTTGCAGAGTTCGGTGATTTTGCTCCACTGTTTTGCGGCTATGACCTCCTTAGGGAAAAGGTTGCTGCCCATTCCGACACAGGTGACGCCGGCTTTGAACCAGCCTTCAAGATTCTCTGCGGTCGGCTTTACTCCTCCGGTCACCATAATCTGGCTCCACGGCATCGGTGCCCTGAGCCCTTTTACAAAAGCAGGCCCGAGAACGTCTCCAGGGAAAACCTTGCAGAGATCGCATCCCAATTCCTGAGCTTTGCCTATTTCCGACACGGTGCCGCATCCCGGGCAGTACGGTACAAGTCTTCTGTTGCATATAGGAGCGATTTCAGGATTGAAAAGCGGTCCGACAACAAAGTTTGCCCCGAGCTGTATATATAGTGCGGCTGTTCCGGGGACTACTACTGAGCCGACTCCCACAATCATTCCCGGAAGCTCCTTGTTTGCGAATTTTACAAGTTCTCCGAATACCTCGTGAGCGAAGTCTCCGCGGTTGGTGAATTCAAATGCTCTGACACCGCCTTCATAGCAGGCCTTTATGACGTTTTTTGCAGTTTCAATGTCAGCGTGATAGAATACAGGTACCATTCCTGTCTCTTTGACAGCTGCCAGAACTTCCATTTTATTGTATTTTGCCATTTCTGTTGAATTTTTATCTTGATACCCTGCCTGAACCGTCGCCTTTCATAAGGTTTTCCACTTCAGCGACTGTGACCTGATTGTAGTCTCCGAAAATTGTATGCTTGAGGCATGATGCTGCGACAGCGAAATTCAGCGCCTTCTGATCATCGCCTGTATATGTGAGCAGTCCGTAGATGAGCCCTCCCATAAATGAATCTCCTCCTCCTACGCGGTCAACTATGTGTGTGATGTCGTAACGTGGTGACTGGTAAAGTTTTTCTCCGTCAAAAAGAACTCCTCCCCAAGTGTTGTGGTTGGCATTTATGGAGCCTCTCAGAGTGATGATCACTTTTTTTGCGCGAGGGAATTTTGCCATAAGCTGAGTGCATACGCTTTCGAATTCCGCAGCGTTCACTTCTCCTTTTGTTGCGGTCACGTCAAATCCCTCAGGCTTGATTCCGAATACTTTTTCCGCATCTTCTTCGTTGCCGAGTATCACATCGCATCCGGCGACAAGTTCCGGCATGACCTCTGAGGCGGTCTTCCCGTATTTCCAGAGATTCTTTCGGTAGTTGAGATCGCATGATACAGTGACTCCGAGCCTGTTGGCTGCCTGTATAGCCTCAAGGCATACATCTGCAGCACCTTGGCTGATTGCAGGGGTGATGCCTGTCCAATGGAACCAGTCCGCTCCTTCAAAGACTTTTTCCCAGTCTATCATTCCTTTCTCGATCTGTGAGATGGCTGAGTTCGCCCTGTCGTATACGACCTTGCTCGGACGCGCAACCGCTCCTGTCTCAAGGAAATATATGCCGAGCCTGTCACCTCCTTCAACGCAGAATCTTGTCCCGACTCCGTAGCTGTGAAGATCCTTGATGCAGCTTGCGGCAATGTCATTTTTGGGGAATCTTGTGACGAATTCCGTGTCAATGCCGTAGTTGGCGAGTGAAACGGCTACATTTGCTTCTCCGCCGCCGAAGGTGGCTTCAAATTGTTTTGTCTGTGAAAATCTCAGATAGCCTGGAGTGGAAAGCCTGAGCATAATCTCTCCGAATGTGATTACTTTTGGCATTTTGTGTTCTTATTTTTAATGTTAATTCTGTCCAATTGTAAACTATCTACATGATAACCAGTGGTTTTATTGACTGATCAAGTGTGATTCCATACGATGCTCCAAACATCGTCAGCTGCAAAAGTAATAATTATTTTCAATTTCCGTGCACGGTAACGGAAAATAAATTCTTATATTTGTGCTGGCGGAGATATAATACATAGTACCGGCGGATCTGGGATAAAATTGACGTCCGGTCTGGTTTTGGGCTATATTTCCAGAAAGAGTATCAATTTTCAGTCTATGGGTGAAGATAATAAAATTACTATAAATGACGTGGCGAAAGCGGCGGGAGTCTCCAAGGGGACCGTCGACAGGGTGCTGCACAACAGAGGGGAAGTTTCTGCGAAAAGCAAAGAAAAAGTGCTCCGGGTCATAGAGGATCTTGGATTCAAACCCAATGTATATGCTTCACTTCTTGCATCAAGGAAGACCAGAAAAATAGTATGCCTCATCCCCGAGTTCAATCCAGGTGACTTTTGGGAACTTACGGACAGGGGTATCGCGAAGGGTAGGGAGGAGGCTTCCAAATACAGTGTATCCGTCGTTACCGTAAGCTATGACCAGTATGATGTGGAGTCTTTTATCAGAGCCTGCAGGGCTACACTTGATGAAGACCCTGTGGGAGTGGTGATTGCACCTATGTTCAGCAATGAAACTCTGAAATTTGTCAAAGAATTGTCTGATAGGGGAATATGCTATGTCTATATTGATTCCAAACTTGAAGAAGACGGATATCTTGCATATTTCGGAATGCAGATGTATCAGAGCGGATACCTTTGCGCTGATATTCTTACCGGAGGTATGGATACGGACAGAATAAATATAATACGTATCGCCAGGGACAAGGAAGGACTTTCCGATCCGACCTATATGAGACGTGCCGGATTCAAGGACTATATCATGGAGCATTGTCCCGGGTGTGAAATCAACAATGTGTTTATCGACCCTAAAGACAGTGACAGCATCTATGATACGCTGGACAATATGTTCGCAGTTTCTCCGTCAAAGAATATAGTGATGTTCAATTCACGTATCCATCTGGTGACCGATTATCTGAGACAGAGGAATATTGCGGGCTGCCGTGTTGTCGGGTTTGATGTCCTGGAAAGGAACCTGTCAGCGATGAGGGAAGGATATGTTCAGTTTCTTATTGCCCAGCATTCCGACCAGCAGGCCGTGGATGCCATAAATTCGATAGTGGAGACCGCAATCCTGCGCCGTCCTCTGCAGAAACGTGACAATTTCACCCCGATGGATATACTCAACCGTCTTAACTGCGACTACTATTTCAAATGAAAAGCATAGCTCCGAATCCTACTGCAAGTGCTACGGCGCAGTTGATCAGCTTTGCTTTTAGAAAACTCTTTTTGCTTTCGGCGAGCAGCGGAATGGATGAATGACCGTCCTGTGATATGCAGCTTGCAAGAAGTACAGGAAGTGACACGATGCCGCTTGCATACAGTGTTACGAAAATTATATGCGGACCTGACTCAGGAATTATCCCTATCAGGACTGCAAGCAGAATCATAAGTACCGTATTGTCGCTTATCCATCCGCTTATATCGATATAGTGGAGTCCGATCCCTATCAGGGCCAGCACTCCGAATGTCCATAGGAATATCCCTGGAAGATGTCTTTTGACAATATGCTCCCACAGATGCTCATCTACGAAATGGTCTGAAGAGAAAGCTAATACTCCAAGTACGAATACGCTGAGGCAGGCGAACAGGACATTCATCCAGTCTTCACTGAGAAGGTCTATGCCGATTTCAGAATGATTATGCTGCTCAACGGATTCGATGTGATTACCGTCTTGGTGGCTGTGCCCATGTTCGTGTTCGTGCGCAAGATGTCCTGTCGCAAGAGCTGCTATAAATACGGCGACACCGGCAAACATTACAATTCTTTTCCATCCGAAATGCCTTGCCTTTTCTGTACTGTCTTTTTCGTGTTCGTGGACTTTGTAGCCGTCTTCGCACTGCATCGTGTCCCCGCATCCGCAATGCTCTTCCTTGTCGCACCGTTTCCTGTGCAGAGAGTCGTGTATGAGGTCGGTTGCAATTCCTGCGACTATTGCTGTAATGAACAGGAACGCAAATATCCATATCGCCTGGTCAGGGAGCATAGCCATTATCACGAAAGCTTCATCTCCGGATGATGCTATCATCATAGCTATCAAAGCTCCGAAACTCATCATCCTGTGGGTGTAGAGTGATACGGTCGCAAATCCTCCCATACAGCCGGGGACCGATCCGAGCAATGCCGCGATGACTATCTGTCCAAAACGGCTTTTCCTGAGACCGGAGAAAAATTTTCCGTGTGATTCAATGTTGAAGGACTCTATCATCATCATCATTATCGTGACGAGTCCTGTAATAAGTATGGAGTTGCGCAGAATGTCTATAATAAGGTGTGTCATATCTGAATCGGATTATTCAAGCCATCCGTTTATAAAAAGATTTACTATCGGCCTCAGAGGTGAGTTTGTCGTCAGGGTCACTATCACAAGCGTTTCACCTTTCGGCATTGTCGAGGTATCCAGCTCGACTGTCAATGTCCCTTTCTCTCCTGTCTTCAGTACAGTTGCGCCTGACGCCGATGCCTTTTCTGCATCAATATCTATCTTGTATATCTTGAGTTCGGCCTTGCCGGAGTTGCTGAATTCCCATTGTGCCTTTACCTTTGTACCTTGTCTGATCTTGCCGAATGAGTATGAGCTTGCCTTGAACATCGGTCTTGCGGCATTGTCACGTTCAGCTTTGGTCATTCCTCCGAAGTTCTCTTTTGTAAAGGCATTGACTGTTATGTGCTCCGGTGCCTTTTCTCCGTTCACTACCGGCGTGGCAAAATAACTGTTCTTTCCCCATATTCCTTCGATGCCTGTTACGGAAAAGGTCATTGTCGCTACACCTCCAGCAGGTATCGGATTGGGATTTACGGACAATGACAACCCTTCTGATATGTCTGTGAATTTCACTTCAGCAGGTACGCCTGAGAAGTTGGCGATTCTGGTCTCGTCGCTTTTGACATTTCCTCTTTCAAGATTGCCGCATTTCAGCTCCTTGCTTCTGAATCCTAAATGTCCGTAACGTACAGGATACATTTCCGCCAGGGATTTCTTCTTTTCATGGCTTATTCCTCTCAGACGCAGTATCACCGGTTTCTGTACATCAGATATGTGGACTGTAAGCGTCTTGTCAAAAGGGTAGGGACCTTCGTCGTTGGTGTATGACGCTGAAATCTTTGCCGTCTTTCCAGGGAGTATGGGCTCTCTGCTCCATTTTAAGTTGGTGAATCCGCAGGAGGTTGTCACACTGTATATTACGACAGGTTTGCTGCTTGTGTTCGTCATCGTGAATGAACATGACAGTGCTCCGTCGCTGAGGAGTACGTCTCCGAAATCATATACTGTCCTGTCGAATGTGACGGTATTTCCTGCTTTCCCCTGGGATGCGGCACTGATTGAAATGCAGATGCATATCATCAGAATAGCCGTTCTGAATATATGCTGGAATTGTTTCATCGTTTTCTGTCTTTGTACATACAATCTGCAAATATAGTCAAAGTTGAGAGCAGAGTCAAGTTTACTTGGACTATGCCGAGACCAAGACGTATATATGGACACGAAGTGGACAAATATAGTCAAAAATCTGAGAGCAGAGTCAAGTTTACTTGGACTATGCCGAGGCGCAGGCGTATATGTGAACGAAGTTCAAGTATAGCAAAAGCGAGAGCAGAAGCAAAGTTTTACTTTGATTATGCCGAGGCTCTGTTCGGAATAGAAATCATACCAAACATTGAATATTAAAATTATTTGATATAAATTTGCAACGCTTTTGATGAAACAACATTAACAATTTAAAAAGAATAGAAAATGGCTTACAAAATTTCAGAAGATTGCGTAGCGTGCGGAACTTGCATCGGCGAGTGTCCTCAGGGTGCTATTTCAGAGGGCGACATCTACAAGATTGATCCTGCTCTCTGCATTGACTGCGGTACTTGCGCTGATGTCTGCCCTATGGGTGCGATCTCGGCTGAGTAATAACAGTCTCTGTTAAATTAATGAGGGTGGCTAAAAAAGTTTGGCCGCCCTTTTTTCGTGCTCGCTCCGCAATCTCTCCGCTTGCATCGACCTCACGCTCCTGTGACCTCCTGCATAGTCATTCCCAAGCAGGGTTTGCTCCAAACGGAATCGGCTTTCCTGGATAAGGTGGGGTTCTGCAATCTGCTGAATATTAATAAATTACAAAACAGTAGGTCTCGTATGGGATATACTGTTTTGTAACATGTTGATAACAAAGTACTTGCGAGTACCCTCCTGTTGTGTGTAAAATCTAAGCTTGATCCAGTTGCTTATAAACATCCCCATTTTACTGTTTTTGTGGAATAAAGACTCGTCCTGTCGGGAAAGCTCCGTACGGTTATCCACCTGGAATTATAACCGACTGACACTCAATGACAGTCAACTTGAGGTAGACGGCAATAATCTCCACCTTAAGTTACAGAACCTGCTTAGATGTCTGTGGAATCAGGATCAGCAACTGAAGGTAGAAGAAATTGCCCACCACCTTTTGTGAGGGAAAGGCAGGGTGTGGCTTGTCATCTTGTTGAAACACAAATATTTGCAAAATAGCATCCTGCTCGTGTTTTTTGTGTCGTCCTGAAACATTTACAATAAAACATTATTGTGGGCTTATACACGCAGATTCATATTTTGGATGTGTGACATCTGTTCCGACTTTAGAAAGCGGCGGCTTCTGATAAACCGGTCTTTGGCTGTCATTTAATTCTGGGTTATTCTATCTTAATTCCGGGTACGGCTTCCTGCAAGCGGGGCACTGCCACACTCAGCTCAGTCTTGAGCTCCGTGGCGTAGTGCTGAGGGATATTTGGCGGAAACGGCTGTAGACCTGTTGCTTGTATTGGCTGTGTACGTACACAGTGAAAGGCGCTATAGATGGATTTTGCAGCCGCCTTGTATCTTGTTGGCCTTGTTGTATATGTGTTGATTCTGCAGTAAAAAGTAAGATTTTTAACTTTTTTCATCATAAATTGCAATTTGTTTCTATATTTGTGGTTGTACACATAATGATTGACAATGTAAACTGATGGACATGAAGAAATATATCTCCTTTACGGCAGTCTTTGCCTTGTTATGTATTGCTGCTTCCTTGGCTGCGGCTGACGGAAAGCAGCGGAAGAGCAATAAAATCTCAAAATTTGAACTTGGCAAAAGCAAAATCTACCGCAAGGGGTGGATTGACTTCAACAAGAACGGGGTGAAGGATGTGTATGAGGATCCTGACGCAGACATTGATGACAGGATTGAGGACCTTCTCCGGCAGATGACCGTGGAGGAGAAGACCTGCCAGATGGTCACCTTGTATGGATATAGGCGTGTGCTTGCGGATGACCTGCCGACTCCGGAGTGGAAGGACAAACTTTGGAAAGACGGGATCGGAGCTATAGACGAGCATCTGAACGGTTTCTACGGCTGGGGACTTCCTTATGGGGAGAACGAAAACTGCTGGCCGGCATCGCGTCATGCGTGGGCTATGAATGAGGTCCAGCGTTTCTTTGTTGAGCAGACCAGGCTCGGCATTCCGGTGGATTTCACGAATGAGGGCATCAGGGGAGTAGAGGCATTCAAGGCCACGAATTTCCCGACACAGCTTGGAATAGGCCATACGTGGGACAGGGAACTCGTCCGTCAGATAGGATATATAACCGGAAGGGAAGGACGTCTACTGGGATATACCAATGTGTATGCACCGATACTTGATGTCGGGCGCGACCAGAGGTGGGGCAGGTATGAGGAAGTCTATGGAGAGTCTCCTTATCTTGTCGGGGAACTTGGTGTGCAGATGACTCTGGGGCTTCAGACCGACAGCCAGGTGGCGGCTACGGGAAAGCATTTCATAGCATATTCCAATAATAAGGGCGCGCGCGAGGGCATGGCAAGGACCGATCCTCAGATGGGACCGCATGAGGTCGAGAATGTGCATGTCTATCCGTGGCGTGAGGTCATCTCAAGGGCAGGGCTGCTCGGTGTGATGAGTTCATATAATGACTATGACGGTGAGCCTGTCCAGGGCAGTGGGTACTGGCTTACGGAACGCCTCAGGAATGATTTCGGATTCAAGGGGTACGTGGTTTCGGACAGCGATGCCGTAGAATACCTCCATTCGAAGCACAGAGTTGCCGGAAATATGAAGGAATCTGTGCGCCAGGCTGTTATGGCTGGACTTAATGTGCGCTGTACTTTCAGGACTCCTGACACATATGTCCTGCCTTTGAGGGAACTTGTGGAGGATGGCACCGTCCCTATGGATGTAATTGATGACAGGGTACGCGACATCCTGAGGGTCAAGTTCATTGTGGGATTGTTTGATGACCCGTACCAGAGGGATTATGCGGCTGCTGACAGGGACGTAAATTCACCGGCCAACAATGAGGTGGCGCTCAGGGCATCCAAGGAGTCGCTCGTGCTGCTGAAGAACGCTGATTCATCTACGGGATATGGAATGGACGGCAAGGCGCTTCCGCTGAATCTGGAGAAACTGCGCAAGGTGGCTGTGGTCGGACCGAATGCTGACGAGACTTCATATGCCGTGACACATTACGGGCCGGTGGGAGTTGATGTCGTGAGTGTGCTCGATGGCCTTAGGGCACGTCTGGACGGTATCGCTGAGGTTGGCTATGCAAAGGGATGCGAGCTGGTGGACGGGACATGGCCATTGTCCGAGATTATGCCTGTCGCGATGAATGCGGATGAAGAGAGAATGATGGCTGAGGCTGTGGAACTTGTGGAGGCTTCCGATGTGGCTGTGGTTGTTGTCGGAGGAGGGGTGAGGACCTGCGGTGAGAACAAGAGCCGCACGAGTCTTGAACTTCCGGGGCATCAGCAGAAACTTCTGGAGGCCGTGAAGGCGACCGGCAGACCTATGATTGTAGTGCTGATAAACGGACGTCCGCTTTCTGTCAACTGGGCTGACATGTATGCGGATGCGATACTTGAGGCATGGTATCCGGGCTCTCATGGCGGAACGGCCGTGGCGGCTGTGCTCTGCGGTGACTATAACCCGGGAGGCAAGCTGACCGTGACCTTCCCGCGGACTGTCGGGCAGATTCCGTTCAATTTCCCTTATAAGCCTTATTCCCAGGTGGACGGATATGGCAGGCCGGGACTCAAGGGAGACCAGAGCAGGGTGAACGGTGCATTGTACAGTTTCGGCTATGGACTCAGCTATACGGAGTTTGAGTATTCGGATATGCAGCTTTCTTCTGATCAAATCATGCCGGACGGTACGGTTGAAGTCACTTTTAATGTGACGAATGTCGGGAACAGGGACGGTGACGAGGTTGTGCAGCTTTATGTGAATGATGTCCTCAGTTCCATTACTGTCTATGACTTGCAACTGCGTGGCTTTGAAAGGGTGTCGCTTAAGGCAGGTGAGACAAAGACGGTCAAGATGACACTGGATGCACGCCACGACCTCAGTATGCTTGACAGGAATATGGAAAGGGTTGTCGAGCCTGGTGACTTCAATATCATTGTGGCAGCCTCATCCACAGATTTCCGTCTCCAGAAAAAGCTTGTTGTACTTGACAAAGACGGCAGGAATGTCTCTGAACAGGCGGCCGGCTCAGGAAAAGCCCCGTGGCGCAATCTTTCCAAAGGTGATGAGGTTATTGTCAATGCGGCAGGAAAGACCATAGACCGGGTTACGGTGGACTGGAATCCGAGCACTTCGGACTGCAAGTTCGCGATTTCTGTCACAGACGGTGGGGGACAGTTCATTCCTGTGCTCAACGGACGTTCTGCAAATGGA
>ERZ778510.643-NODE-643-length-27099-cov-12.508209_pt1 | contig 27099 bp, 16 predicted proteins | sample MGYA00510348_ERZ778510 | MGnify/ENA primary metagenome ERZ778510 (study PRJEB29527, sample SAMN07138969) | mouse gut metagenome | material: feces | host: mouse | place: China:Nanjing | collected 2016-01-25 ... | reverse complement strand
TTAAACGATATAGAAAGTCCGTCGTAGGCAAGCCTTACCGGAGGAGGCAAGGCAGCCTCGACCGAGGCATGAGGACCGAGGGCGTCGGCAATGTGGGTGAAATATACCGCACGCGGCTTCAGTCGGTCGACTACAGCAAGAGCCTCCCCGACCGACATATGGCTGTGATGCGGGACATGACGAAGGGCGTTTATCACAAGAGTATCGACGCCTTCGAGCAGTGAAAATGTTGACTCCGGTATGGTCTTGGCATCGGTGATGTAGGCGAGCGGCCCTATTCGGAAGCCTATGATTGGGAGACGGTCGTGCATTACCGGCAGAGGTGTCACCTGTATGTCGCCGACCATGAACGGCGCCTTCGGGTCGACCTCATGGATTGAAAACACGGGTACTCCGGGATAGAGATTCTCCCGAAAGCAATAAGGGACACGATTGCGCAGGTCTTCGGCCACATCGGCCGTGCAGTACACAGGAAAATGCCCGTCAGGCAGTGAATGACAGTACGGGCGCATGTCGTCGATTCCCCCGACATGGTCGTAATGGCTGTGTGTCAGCAATACGGCTTCGAGGTGCGGTGCTCCCGCATCGATAATCTGGCGGCGGAAATCGGGCCCGCAATCTATCAGCAGATTTTTATCGCCCACCGACACAATGGCCGATGCGCGCAGACGTTTGTCGCGGGTGTCGGTCGACAGGCATGCCGGACATGTGCATCCAATGGCAGGCACTCCGGTAGAAGTGCCTGTGCCAAGAAATCGCAATGTTATATTTTCGGTCATAAATAACTGTCCTAACTTGTTTTATATTTCCCGACAGAATTATTCATCTTTCTCATCAGTCACCGACAAATATTACCTCGGGATGGAGCCGGATGCCAAATGTGCGGAGCACCTCATCCTGAATTTTACCACTGAGAGCCACTACGTCGGAGGCCACTGCATCGCCGGTATTGACGATTACAAGACACTGACGCGGATACACCATGGCTCCCCCTACCCTTGCACCCTTGAGTCCGGCATGCTCTATGAGCCATCCGGCGGGAATCTTTACCTCCCCGTCGGAGAGAGGATATGATGGGATGTCGGGCCACTCGGCGACAAGCCGGTGGAACTTATCCTGCGATACCACCGGATTCTTGAAGAACGAGCCGGCATTGCCCTGCCCCTTCACATCGGGGTCGGGGAGCTTGGAATGGCGTATCTCCATCACGCGGCGGCGCACATCCATCGAAGTGAGGCTGTCGAGGGCGGCAAGTTCGCGCAAGGGCCCGTAGGCGAGATTGAAAGCCGGCTCGGAGGTAAGCCTCACCGTGACCGCGATGACCACATAGCGGCCTTCGGCATGCGGCTCCTTGAAGAGACTCTGACGATAACCGTAGTGAAGCTCGGAGGGGAGGAGCACTACTTCACGCGCAAGCACTGTGTCGTAGGCAGTGACCGAGTGTATGCGGTCGGCAAGCTCTACCCCATAGGCTCCTATATTCTGCACGGCTGCAGCGCCTACCGAGCCCGGAATCATCGATAGATTCTCAATGCCGTTGTAACCGACACGGCACGCATGCTCTACAAAATCGTTCCACCGCTCGCCCGCTCCGGCGGTAGCCAGAACTTCAGGTCCATCGCCGCCGGCGAAGGTGATTCCACTGACGGCCGAATGCAGCACGATTCCGGGGTAATCACATGTAAACAGAAGGTTGCTGCCTCCGCCCATATGGAGCACCGGGAGGCCCTGCACTTCGGGCATGGCCAGAATGTCGGCAAGCTCCCTGACAGAAGAGTAGGACGCGTAGTAACGCGCACGCGCGGGGATATGGAATGTAGTGACCGGAGCGAGGTCAAAATTGCTTTGCAGATTCATAACTTTATCATGTAGAGATGACTACTGTCGGAAAGATGATAGAATGCCGTCGAAAAATATGAGATACACGCCGTTTTCATATGTCCAGCGCTCGCCATATGCACTCGTGCCCTGATACCTGTCGATATGCGACGGAGAGCCAAGAGCGAGGCGGCATTCGTCGCGTGTCATGTCGACGGCCACTCGTCCATGGATAATTCGCTCCCAGTTGGCGTCGGTAATCATCGGATATCTGTCGCGCGGATTTGAGAAGTTGAACAGAGCGGCAAAATTGCGCGCCGAATGCGACTCGGCGCCTACCGACATGAACACCGACGCTGTATCGGGGCACTCTTTCCCCGCAGAGGTGCTGAAAGTCACCTTCACGGGGTATACCAGATTGCCCGGCTCGACAGCGATAACCTTGACGGGGATATATTTCAGTCCGGCCATAGCATTTCCGACAGAGTCGTACCAGAGCGATGTGCGCACATACAGGTCGCGTCCGACAAGGCGGCTGCGCACAGAGTCGACCATGCTCATCTCGATAGTGAACGGCACCGATATCGAGCGGCGGGTGTCAAGCTCGCTCTTGTCGGCATTGATACGGTAGACAGCCTCACCGCCCGACGACGAGGCGAATACGAGTTCGGTATCGTCGCCGCCGGTAAGCGATGTCACGGGGCGCGAGCTCAGATAGCGCAACACCGAGCCTTGGGCCGGGGCGTCATTGCCCGGCTCAAGGGCCAGTGATATTTTGGAATCGGTGACGTAGAACTGCTTGCCCGGCTGCCATTGAGCCAGAGGCTGCGGTGTCACGTCGGCAAGCCAGCGGTCCTCCTCGGTGACAACGACATTGCGGCGCGACACCTCCTTGTCGGTGATACGCGGAGTGCTCTCTATGCCTGTGAAGCATGATGTAGCCACCGCCGCAATGACAGCGGCCACAATGGCTCTGAGCGGAGAAAAGATACTCACTGTCATCGGGCAGCGGGGACTTTGCCGATGTTATTGAATATGAACGAGTATATGTCGGCATACTCGTCGATAACCTTGCTCACGGGCTTTCCGGCACCGTGTCCGGCCTTGCTGTCGATACGAATCAGCTTAGGCGCCTTACCGGTGTCGGCGGCCTGCAGAGCTGCGGCATACTTGAACGAATGGGCAGGGACTACACGGTCATCGTGGTCGGCAGTAGTGACCATTATCGCAGGATAGGGGGTGCCGTTGTCGCTGATATTATGCAGAGGCGAGTAGCCGAGGAGATATGCGGCCATCTCGGGGGAGTCGGCCGATGTGCCATAGTCGGGGGCCCAGTTCCATCCGATAGTGAACAGATGATAGCGCATCATGTCCATCACGCCTACGCGCGGTATGGCAACCTTGAAAAGGTCGGGGCGCATGTTGACGGTGGCGCCTACAAGCAGTCCGCCGTTAGAGCCGCCCTCGATAGCGAGCAGCCCGGGATTTGTCCAGCCACGGTCAATCATATACTCGGCTGCGGCAATGAAGTCGTTGAACACGTTGAGTTTGTTGAGCTTGGTGCCGGCGAGATGCCATTCCTCGCCATACTCGCCTCCGCCGCGGAGGTTGGCCTGGGCATATATGCCGCCGTTTTCAAGCCAGAGGATACGCTGGGCCGAGAACGAGGGGTTGAGCGATATGTTGAAGCCTCCGTAGCCGTAGAGATAAACGGGGTTGGAGCCATCGCGCTTCAGACCCTTCTTATAAGTAAGGAACATGGGTATCTCGGTGCCGTCGGCCGAGGGATAGAACACCTGCTCGGTGACATAATCATCGGGGTTGAAGCCCTTGATGTCGGAGCCGCGGTAGAGCGACGACTCGTTTTTATCCACATCGTAGCGGTAGAGAGCCGAGGGGTATGCAAAAGAGGTGAAGGCATAGAACACCTCGGGGTGCTTGCGGCTTGCCGAGAATCCGACAGAGCCGATAGAGGGGAGTTGAATCTCACGAATCCGACGGCCTTCGAGGGTGTAGACATAGGCATGGTTGCTCGCGTCGGTGTTGTATGTAAGAATCATGCGGTCGGGCCCGGTGAAATCGACTCCTGTCAGCACACCTTTCTGCTCGGGAATGAGCTCTTTCCACTGATCCATGGCAGGATTGTCGAGAGTGGCAGTCATAAGGCGGTAGCGCGGGGCCCCATAGTTGGTGTAAATGTAGATTGTGCCGTCAATAACGTCGAGCACGGCCACTTCGTAATCCTGTGTAGGGCTCATCACCTTCCACTGCGCATCCTTGTCGGCAAGACTGCGCACCATCAAGGTATTGCCGAGGCCCTGTCCGGAACCGGATACAAATATCACCGATTCATCGTCGGGCACCGATGCCGAGAAGAATTTCAGCGGCTGGTCGGGCTCCTCGTATACGAGAATGTCGTCGGACTGGGGGGTGCCGAGACGATGGAAGTATATGCGGTGGTTCTCATTGGCGTTGCTGAACTCCTTGCCTTTTTCCGGGGCCGGATATGCGCTGTAGTAGAAACCGTCGCCCTGCCAGTCGGCACCGGTGAATTTCGCCCACTCGATATGGTCGGGGAGGAGTTGCTTTGTATCGGTGTCCATCACGTAAATCTCGGTCCAGTCGGAGCCGCTGCGCGATATGGTATAGGCGGCGTGGCGTCCGTCGTGAGAAAAGAACACTCCGGTAAGAGCCACAGTGCCGTCGTCGCTCAGAGTGTTCGGGTCGAGGAACACTTCAGGGGCCTTGTCGAGCGAACGCGTACGGTATAGCACTGCCTGGTTGCGCAGTCCGTCGTTTTCATAAAAGTAATACCATCCGTTTTTCTTCCATGGGAGTCCATGCTTATGGTAATCGAACAATGCGGTAAGGCGCTTGTGAATGTCATCGCGGAAGGGTATTTTGTCGAGATATGCGCGTGTGACGGCATTTTCGGCCTCAACCCACGCAGCGGTAGCGGCCGCTGTATCATTTTCAAGCGGACGGTATGGGTCGGGCACAGATACTCCGAAATATGTGTCGACAGTATTGTCGCTCGGAGCCACAGGATATTTCAACGACTGAGCATTTGAAGCCATTATGCAAAAAGCTGAAGTTAATGTTGCTAAAGAAAGTGATTTCATCGGTTCTTTATCTTTCTATTATAATAGCCGGTCCGGGAACACAATAATAATTGCATGCCCGGACCAGCCTAAAGGGGTAAATTATCTGTTACAATCCGCGGCCGTGGCAGTTCTTGTATTTCTTGCCCGAGCCACAGGGACAGGGGTCATTGCGGCCTACACGCGGGCCATTGTTGACAACAGGCGCGGTAGGCTTCTGGGCACCCTGACGTGCGGATGCGGCCTGTCGCTGCGCGGGATCGCCCGGCTCGCTTCCGCGTCCGGCACGGTAGTTGCTATAGTCATTGCGCATCTCAGGAGCGGCCTGCTTCATCTCGGGCACCGGACGCTGAGGCGCAGGGGCCGGTGCGGGTTCCTGAGGCTCGGACTGCTGATTCTGAGCCTGCTGAGCCGCACGTCGCTCTGAGCTGAGCTGCACGTCGGACACACGCTGTGCGGGCTGAGCCGGCTGACGTGGGGCGGGAGCGGGTTCCTGAGGACGCTGGGGGATGAATATCTGTCCGCGCATAAGGGCGGTAATCGCCTTTACGTTCATGGTGTTGATAGCGCTCTCAAAGAGGTGGAACGACTCTACCTTGTAGATTACCAGCGGATCCTTCTGCTCGTAGGATGCATTCTGCACCGACTGACGCAGCTGGTCGAGCTCGCGGAGGTGTTCTTTCCATACTTCGTCGATGGTAAGGAGTAGAATTGCCTTCTGCCACTCCTTGGCAATCGAGCGGCACTCGGTATCGTAGGCTGTCTGGACATCGGCGGGGATGTTGAACACACGGCGTCCGTCGGTAATTGGGACAAGGATGCGTCCCTTCGCGCCATGATTTTCCACGGCATCCTTTATCACGGGCCAAGTAATCTCGCAGATGCGGTCGGTACGACGCTGGAACGACTCGTTGACGGCAGCGAAAATCTTTTCGACGGCATCCTCCTTGGAGAGTTTCTTGAACTCATCCTCGGCAAAAGGAATCTCGATGGCGAATACCTTGAAAAGCTCCATCTTGAGCTCGCCGTATGCCTCGGGAGAGTCGTAATTGTTGACGAGATTCTCTACGGTGTCGTAAAGCATATTGTTGATATCTATGCCGATACGCTCGCCGAGGAGGGCGTGGTGGCGGCGGCCGTAGATATACTGACGCTGCTTGTTCATCACGTCGTCGTATTCGAGAAGACGCTTACGGATACCGAAGTTGTTTTCCTCGACGCGTTTCTGAGCATTCTCGATAGCCTTGTTGACCATAGAGCTCTCAATCATCTCGCCCTCCTGTATGCCCATGCGGTCGAGCATCTTGGTAACTCGGTCGGTGGCAAACAGACGCATGAGCTGATCCTCGAACGAGAGGTAGAACACCGACGAACCGGGGTCGCCCTGACGTCCGGAACGTCCACGGAGCTGACGGTCGACACGGCGCGACTCGTGGCGCTCGGTGCCGATGATGGCGAGACCGCCTACCTCCTTGCCTTTGGCTATATCGGTGTCCTTCATGTCCTTTACAGCCTGCGGGAGCTTGATGTCGGTACCACGGCCGGCCATGTTGGTGGCGATGGTAACAGCACCGGGCAGACCGGCGAGGGCCACGATGTCGGCTTCCTTCTGATGGAGCTTGGCGTTTAGCACCTGGTGGTCGATACGCTGCAGCTTGAGCATCTTGGAGAGGAGCTCGGAAATCTCGACCGAAGTGGTGCCGACAAGCACGGGGCGTCCAATCTTATGTAGACGCACAATCTCCTCGATGACGGCGTTGTATTTCTCGCGCTTGGTCTTGTAGACACGGTCGTTCATGTCGATGCGGGCAATCGGCTTGTTGGTGGGGATTGTCACCACATCGAGCTTGTATATATCCCAGAACTCACCGGCCTCAGTCTCGGCGGTACCGGTCATGCCGGCGAGTTTGTGGTACATGCGGAAATAGTTCTGGAGAGTGATGGTAGCGAATGTCTGTGTGGCAGCCTCGACCTTCACGCCCTCTTTGGCCTCGATGGCCTGATGGAGTCCGTCGCTGTAGCGGCGTCCCTCCATGATACGTCCGGTCTGCTCGTCGACAATCTTGATTTTATTGTCGTCGATTACGTATTCCACATCCTTTTCAAAGAGTGTGTATGCCTTGAGGAGCTGGTTGACGGTGTGCACACGCTCGGCCTTTACGGCGTAATTGTCCATGAGGGCATCCTTCTTCTCCTGACGCAGTGCCGGTTCGAGCGACTGGTCGCCCTCGACCTCTGAAAGCTGAGCGGCAATATCCGGGAGCACGAAGAACTGGGGGTCCTGCGAGCGGCCGGTAAGTTCGTCGATACCCTTGTCGGTAAGGTCGACAGAGCGGTTTTTCTCGTCGATGACGAAATAAAGGGGCTCGACAGCCTTGGGCATCTCGCGGCTGTTGTCCTGGAGATAGTAGCCCTCGGTCTCGAGGAGAAGCGGCTTCATGCCTTCCTGAGAGAGGAACTTGATGAGCGGGGAATATTTAGGAAGACCCTTGTATGCTCGGAACAGGGCGAGAGCGCCTGCCTTGCGCACTTCCTTGTCGGAGCTTGGAATCTTCTCCTTGGCTTCCTGGAGAAGCTGTCCGACGAGACGGCGCTGGGCGTTGTAGACATTCTCGACATTGTGTTTGAATTCGTTGAATAGCTGGTCGTCGCCCTTAGGCACCGGACCGGATATGATAAGAGGAGTACGGGCGTCGTCGATAAGCACCGAGTCGACCTCATCGACAATTGCATAATAGTGCTTGCGCTGCACGAGGTCCTGGGGCGACATGGCCATATTGTCGCGGAGGTAGTCGAAACCGAACTCGTTGTTGGTGCCGAATGTGATGTCGCACGCATATGCCTTGCGACGGGCTGCGGAGTTGGGCTCGTGCTTGTCGATACAGTCGACTGTCTGGCCATGGAACATGTAAAGCGGACCCATCCACTCGGAGTCGCGCTTTGATAGGTAGTCGTTGACGGTGACAACATGCACGCCGCGTCCGGTGAGTGAGCGGAGGAATACGGGCAGTGTGGCCACGAGGGTCTTGCCCTCGCCGGTAGCCATCTCGGCAATCTTGCCCTGGTGGAGCACGATACCGCCAATGAGCTGTACGTCGTAGTGTACCATGTCCCAGGTGACTTCGTTGCCGCCGGCAATCCAGTGGTTCTTGTATATCGCTTTGTCGCCCTCGATGGTAACGAAGTCGCGGCCCTGACCTGCAAACTCACGGTCGGTGTCGGTAGCTGTCACTTCGATGGTCTCGTTGGCAGCGAATCGTGCGGCAGTCTCGCGCATTGCGGCGAATACTGTCGGGAGCACTCTGTCGAGTTCTTTCTCGTATGTCTCAAGGATATTCTTCTCGCGCTGGTCTACCTCGTCCCATAGAGGCTGACGTTCCTCGAAGGGGAGGCTTTCGATACGTCCCTTTATCTCATCGATGGCGGCGGTATCGGCCTCGACGGCCTTAGCCAGTCCGGCCTTAATGTCGGTTATCGTCTGGCGCAACTCATCGTTGGTGAGCTCCTTCATCTTTGGCCCGAGCGCATTAATCTCGTTGACAATAGGCTGAATCTCCTTCAGGTCGCGCTGCGACTTATTGCCAAATATTTTATTAAGTACAGAAATGAATGACATTTATAGTGATTGTTTTATTTTCGGTTATGAATCAATATCCACATGCCTTTATAGTAGCGGATACTGTAGGAATAAATAGGCGGAAGAGAGGCTGAAAGAATCATTTGCGCTTCAGCGGCAAGGCCGGAAGCTCAGTAGCGTTAGGCGAGCGTATGCGCAACACGCGCGCTACGGTAGGGGCTATCGAGCGTGCGTCGACAGGGGCGGAAATGCGGTCGGCGGCCAAGTCGGGACTAAGGAAGAAAGCGGGTGCTGAGATAAGGCCGGTACGCACAGTGGTGCGCTCCTCTTTCTGTGTAGTAGGATTAATGCTTACAATCTCCCACCCCGGATTTACCTCGACAATAACGTCGCCGGCGTAGTCGGCCACGGTATTTCTTTTAAGGGCTGCGGCATTATTGCCGGCTTTCCCGGCCACGACATCGTCGATAGTCCAGGCGCCGCTCACGCCGCTCATGCGTATAAGGAATGAAGCAGCGTCCTCGCGCACCTCGCGTATGTCGAGGTCGTGCTGTTTTATCAGTTCTTTATTAAGGAACAGATGTCCGTTGTGGTATCCGCTTACCCACTCTCCGTTGCCGTGCCGGGCCATCAGATAGACATTGAGGAGGGACATTGCCTTGCGTGCCGAGAACTCGCCGTTGGGTATACCCCAGCGGTCGTCGTCGCGCTTGTCGGAGGGTGCGGCGGGAGTACCGGTAAGGAATATGAATGTATTGCCCAGGCCTACAGTACCGTCGATTACTTGAAACAGGCGTGCGAGGTCGGCGTCAAGGCGCAGGTAGGTATCCATTGTCTCCAGCCGGTGGTCGGAGTCCTTTGCCTTGGCGAAGGGGCACACTGTGTAGCCGATGTTGAGCATATCGATGGCGCCGCGAGTGCCGAGCTTGAGTCCACGGATATATTCGGCGGCGATATCCGTCACTTCGGTATTGGCAGGAGCCGAAGTCTTGAAGTTGCGGAAACGGTCTACGTCGTTGTGCTGGAATAGATGGCGGAAGGGATAGTACTTCTTGTAGGCGGGAAGGTCGGGATACTGCTCGGGCTTCATGAGCGGACGCCACGCGAGTGTGTCGAGACGCGCGGGGAGCGGCTTGGCGAAGTTGCGTGCCTGTATCGGCTGGGGCACATCCTTGTAGTAGGTGGTGGTAGCCCATCGTCCGGTCACGTCGTTGAGCCAGAAGGCGCTGTTGCCGGCATGTCCGGCAAGAATGATAGACTGCGCGGGCTGCGGGGCGATTGAGTATACACTGCCTATACCTCCGCCGTCGATGCGCACCTCGTCGCTGAGAGTACTTACCCGCACGGCCTTGGGAGAATATGTCTCGTCGGTGTAATTGCCGATTTTCTCGGGGTCAAGCACTATGGAATGCTCGCGGCGGCCGGCATTGTCGTAGACATATGTGGCGGGGATACCGTTGACGGAAGCCGATGCTCCACTATATATTATAGCGGTGGCTGCGGCCGGGTCGACGTATGTGCCGAAATCAACGTTATCGAGCATCACCCCGTCGCGCATAAGGCGTCGGAATCCGTCGGGCCCGAAGTATCCCTTGAGCAGGTCGATATAGTCCTCGCGCAAACCGTCGACAACGATACCCACCACCAGCTTGGGACGCGGCGACGGCGCCTGGGCAGCCAATGTCAGGCTGACCATCGAGGCCACGAGAAAGGTGGCAAGACGTATGGTTATGCTTGTATCTGTTTTTTTGCGCATGAGGCGTATATGATGTAAATGTAGCGTGCTGAGAGAATCATATCTGCCGCTATAAAAGGCCAGAAAGCCTCATTTGCGGACTGGCCTGTGAACGGCCACAGCATACATAACAAAAATAATGCCACAAAGTTAACAATTTCATATAATAATACCAACCTGACGCATTTTTTTATGTACACGCATGCCGGAACAATGAAGCAGAGCGGGTTAAGCCACACAATCAGCCAGTTGGGCGATGTGGCCTCATGGACTGATATGAACACGAGGAATGCGAGCAGACATCCTGCCAGGCCTGCCACTGACATAAATATGGTGTCGACCCAACGGCTGACACGACGACGGCGTATGTCGGCAACGGCGCACAGGATCACTCCGGCGAGTATGTAGAGCGACACTGCCATCGGGGTCAGAGGCCATGGCGTAGGACCCTGCGGGCCACCCGTGCCACGTCCGGCATATCTCACCGGAGAATCCGCCACAAGTGATTGGCCGGCAATGCGTGCCGTAGGGAGCATGTCGATGAGCAGATGAGGGGCAAACGCCTTCTCATGCTCGCTTATCGGATAGTCTATGCCACTGCCAAGGGCAAGGTCTATGCCGAACTGGTACCATGGATAGTTGCGGTGGTAGTGGCGCATGGCGTCGCGGAACGACCATCCGTCGGTATATCCCGGCGCCTGCATGGCCACAGTGTCGCCGACGGCATCCTCGACGAGCCCGAACAGACGCGTCGAGCAGTTGTCTTTCACATAATTATATCGGTACACCCGTTTATCGGGCATCAGGTTGCGGCTCAGCAGCTCGAGCAAAGCTGACGTCTCTCCGGCGTCAAGGGCAATCGGGTATTCGACCACTTCGCGTCCGTCGCGCACGTAACTTTCGAGGAATATGCTGAAGGGATAAGCAGCCACCATGTAGTCGGTCTCCCCCTTGACGAAACGGTATATGAAGTTGGGCGAATCGAAATTGAAAATGCCATAGTTGACAGCCAGGTCGCGCCCGTCGGGGAGCACCACACGCATGGCGGCATGTCCCTCAAGCTCGTAGACATTGCTGCCAGGAGAACATATGACGAAACTTACCCTTGCCGAGTCGCTAACCGCAGGAGCGGCAAAGACACAGCACAGGGCACAAAGGCAAAAAGATAAGGCTAAAAAAAATCTCTTCATATCACACTTTATCGCATATGCGGCTATAGAGCCTGCATGGCAAGAATTTGCTGAAGTATGGCCACGGCCTCCTCGACAGTGGGCACATCGGAAATGAGCATGCTGCGTTTCTCCCCCTTTTGGCGGAGCTGGGCGCGGCGCGGATTGGCCTGCAGGTAGCCCAGACAGCGTCCGAACATCGGCGACTGGTAGTAGGCGCGGTTGGTCTCGTCGACAAAATAGAGATACATGCGCCCCTGCTTAAGCATCACACGCTCTATGCCGAGGCTCTGTGCGAGGCGACGCAGACGCGGTATGCGCAACAGCTCGGCAGTAACGCGCGGAATCTTTCCGAAACGGTCCTCAAGGCGCAGACGGAACTGCTGCAGGTCGAGCTCGCGCTCTATGCCGTCGAGCTCCTTGTAGAGCGATATGCGCTCGCTCTCCTGCGGCACATATTCGGGCGGGAGCAGCAACTCGAGGTCGCTCTCCACCGTACAGTCGGCCACGAACTCGTCGGCGGCATCCTTGCCGGAAGTGTCGGCAGGGTCGGAGAGCACGTCGGCGAATTCCTGGGTCTTCAGTTCGAGCACGGCCTCACGCAATATGCGCTGGTAGGTCTCGTAGCCGAGGTCGGCGATGAATCCCGACTGCTCGGCTCCGAGGAGATTGCCAGCGCCACGGATATCAAGGTCCTGCATGGCGATATGTATGCCGCTGCCCAGTTCGCTGAAGCTCTCTATAGCCTGCAGACGGCGTCGCGCCACGGGAGTAAGCGGATTGCCGGCCGGCACAAACAGATAGCAGAACGCCTTGCGCGACGAGCGCCCTACCCTGCCTCGCAGCTGATGCAGCTCGCTGAGGCCGAAGTTCTGGGCATTGTTGATGATGATTGTATTGACATTGGGCATGTCGATACCGCTCTCTATGATGGTTGTGGCGAGGAGCACATCGTAGTCGTGGTTGGCGAAGTCGATAATCGCCTTCTCCAGTTTTTCGGGTGGCATCTGGCCGTGGGCCACGATGGTGCGGGCGTCGGGCACAAGGCGATGAATCATCTTCTCAAGCTCGTAGAGCCCCTCGATGCGGTGGTTGACGAAGAATACCTGGCCGCCGCGCGACATCTCGAAATTTATGGCCTCGCTCACGGTATCGTCGCCCATGACGCTCACACCGGTGAGAATCGGATATCGGTTGGGCGGCGGAGTGTTGATGGCCGAGAGGTCGCGCGCGCCCATCAGGGAGAACTGCAGGGTGCGCGGTATGGGTGTGGCCGACATGGTGAGTGTGTCGACGTTTACTTTCAGCTGTTTCAGGCGTTCCTTAACGGCGACGCCGAATTTCTGTTCCTCGTCGACAATGAGCAGCCCGAGGTCCTTGAACTTCACCGACTTTCCGATGAGTTTGTGTGTGCCTATGAGTATGTCGATTTTCCCTTCGGCAAGATCGGCGAGTATCTGGCGTGTCTCCTTGGCGGTACGTGCGCGCGACAGGTAGTCGACACGCATGGGGAAATCCTTGAGGCGCTCGGAGAATGTGTTGAAATGCTGATAGGCGAGCACGGTGGTAGGCACGAGCACAGCGGTCTGCTTGCCGTCGGTGGCGGCCTTGAATGCGGCACGGATGGCAACCTCGGTCTTGCCGAAGCCAACGTCGCCACACACAAGACGGTCCATCGGACGCGGCGACTCCATATCGCGCTTTACAGCCTGTGTGGCAGTAAGCTGGTCGGGGGTGTCCTCGTAGATAAACGATGCCTCAAGCTCGTTTTGCAGATAGGAATCGGGTGAGAACGCAAAACCCTTCTCGTCCTTGCGGGCGGCATAGAGCTTTATGAGGTCGCGTGCTATATCCTTGAGCTTGCTCTTGGTGCGCTCCTTCATCTTGCCCCAGGCTCCCGAGCCGAGACGGTTGATGCGCGGCTCGGCCCCCTCCTTGCCGCGATATTTCGACAGTTTGTGGAGAGAGTGGATACTTACCAGGAGTATGTCGTTGTTGAGATATACGAGCTTAATCATCTCCTGCATGCGCCCGTTGACCTCGGTGCGGATAAGGCCGCCGAATTTGCCCACGCCATGGTCGACGTGGACTATGTAGTCGCCTACCTCGATCTGGCCGAGCTCTTTGAGCGAGAGGGCCACCTTGCCTGAGCGAGCACGGTCGCTGCGCAGGCTGTACTTGTGGAAACGGTCGAATATCTGGTGGTCGGTGAATACGCAGATTTTCGTCTTATGGTCGACAAAGCCTTCGTGGACGGTCGATATTACGGGGGTGAACACTATGCCGCTGTCGCCTCGGTCGGCGAATATGGCGCGCAGACGCTCTATCTGCTTCTCGCTGTCGGAGAGCACATATATGGTGTAGCCGTCGGCTATGAAGCGCGAGAAGGAGTCGGAAATAAGGTCGAAATTCTTATGATATATCCCCTGGGGAGTGCAGCCGAAACGTATCACCGGCGCATCGGGGGCATCGCTGTCGGGGGTGATGTCGGCGGCCGAAGTGAAGCGCATCTGCCTCATACCCGCAATCGCCGCGGCAAAAGAGTCGGGGTCGACAACCTGCCTGAGAGCGTCGGCGTCGCCTTCCTCGGCAATCGCGGCACTGGTGCTGAAAGTGTCGGCGGCCACGGCGCGTACTCGCTCAAGGGTAAACCTTACGTCGCGCGCCCAGACAATCGTGTCAGGGCCTACGAAGTCGAGCAACGACACGGATGACGATGCAGCCCGTGGCGAAACATCGGCAGTGACCGAGATTTCAGAAAGCGAGCGCTCCGACAGCTGGGTCTCTACGTTGAATGTGCGTATCGTCTCTATCTCGTCGCCAAAAAAGTCGATGCGGAACGGCTGCTCCGAGCTATAGCCGAAAATGTCGAGGATAGAGCCTCGGATGGCGAAGGTGCCCGGCTCGTATACATAGTCGACCTCCTTGAATCCGTTGTCGCGGAGCCAGCGGGCGGTGTCGGTCAAATCGACCGAACCGTTTTTACGCAGGGTCATAGTGCTGCGTTCCACCACTCCCCGGTCGGCCACCTTCTCGGCAAGGGCCTCGGGATATGTCACCACATAGCGCAGGGCCGGGTCAACGGCCCATCGGTTGAGCACTTCGGTGCGCATAATCTGCGAAGGGGGGTCGACCTGTCCGTATTTTATGGCTCGCTTGTAGCCGCTGGGCATCATCAGCACGGCCTCTTCGCCAAGCACACGGGAGAGGTCGTGGTAAAGGTAGCCGGCATCGTCGAGCGAATCGCCGATTACAATCATCGGACTGCGGGGGGTATCCTTCCCGCAGGCAGCCACAGCCGCCATCACCATCGGGGCCGAGGAGCCGGCAAGTCCGCCGAGGCGGCATACACGTATCGAGGAGTCGTCAAGCGCGCTGTCGAGAGCCTTCCTCCGCGAGGGGGTAAGAATGCGCGCGCACAGCTGTTCGAGATCCATTTACTTCTTATCTTTAGTCGGCTTCACCGGAGCCAGTATCTCTTTATAACGCAGAGGATTGGAGAGAACGGCCGAGGCCGAATCGACAGCATTGTCGTGGCGCAGCGACTGGGCCACCTGACCGCGCTGATAGTAATAGCGCTTTACCAGTTCGGAGGCAAGGATATCGTCGATATCGCGGCGGTTGTTGTCGAGGTCGTGGCCGAGGTCGTGGCGCAGCAGACCCTCGAGGATATCAATCTGCTTGCGTGTGGAGTCGGTCATGTAGCCTTCGCTCTCGGCAACTTTGCGGAGATTCTGCACCATCTGCTCGCACACCTTGTCGTACTCAAACTTTGTCGGGTCGATAAAAGCCTTGAACTCGTTGAAGATAGTGTCGGTAACGTCAAACTGCTCTGGCGCGGGGATGGTGGGATGAGTGGCTGCATAGCGTGTGGCAAAGTCAAACGCCCAATGGTCGCTTACTATATTATATGTAAGACGGTTGATTTCGGGATACTCCACCTTGATGTCGGGGGTGATGCCGCCGCCGTCGCGCACGATGCGGCCATGCTGTGTGGCAAACTCGTTGGTAAGCGAGTCGGGAGTGCGCGCCACGGAGCCGTCGGGATTGCGGCGGGAGTAGTCGATGGCCTGGATAAGGCGTCCGCTGGGCAGATAGTATTTACCGGTAGTCACCTTGAACATGCCGTCGTAAGGAATGGGGCGAGTGCCCTGCACCAGTCCTTTGCCGAAAGAACGACTGCCGATGATTACTGCACGGTCCATGTCCTGTAGCGCTCCGGCGGTGATTTCGGCCGCAGAGGCCGACGAGCCGTCGATGAGCACCACGATGGGCAGGTCGGTGTCGATAGGCGCCGACGTGGTCTTGTAGACCTTCTCGTTGAGAAGCCCCTTGCCGCGGGTGCGTATCACCTCGGTATTCTTCGGCACGAAATAGCTCACAATCTTCACGGCTGACTCAAGCAGTCCGCCGGGATTGCCGCGCAGGTCGAGAATCAGCGACTTCATGGCCGGATTTTTCTTCAGTTCAAGCAGTGCATTGCGCACGTCGGCCGCCGATTTGTCGGTGAACTGGGTGAGGTAGATATAGCCGGTGTTGTCGCCCACCATGCCGTAGTAGGGCACCGAGGGGAGCTGTATCTTGCTGCGCACGAGGTCGAACTTCAATATCGAGTCGGGGCCGTTGTAGGGGCGTTTGACCGTGATGGTCAACGGGGTGCCGGCCTCACCTTTCAGACGGTTGCTCACCTGGGAGTTGTGCCATGTGAGCACGGTGTCGGCATCGATGGCCACAATAAGGTCGCCGGCCTTCAGCCCTGCTTTCTGCGATGGTGTGCCCTCGTAGGGCTCGGATATGAATACCCCCCTGCCGGGTATCTCGGTAATCACGGCGCCTATGCCGCCATACTCGCCCGAGGTCATCATGGCGAGGTCCTCCTGCTCGGAAGCGGGGTAATATTCGGTATACGGGTCGATGTCGTTGAGCATCGCCGCTATTGCGGTGTTAATCGACTTCTCGGCATCGATGGAGTCGACATAATTGGTCTGCAACTCCTTGAAAACGGATGTGAATATGTCGATGCTGCGTGAGATATCAGTCTTGGGGCTGCGAGTGTCGGCCGAAGCGGCTGTAATTACCAGTGCCACTCCCAGACATCCTGCTGCGAGCCTGTTGAAACGGTGATTGCGTGGAGATAACTTCATTCGAGGCAAAATTGAGGCGCTAAGTTACTTATTTTATTTCAGAGATTGCTTCCTCTGCTATGATAATTATAACAATCAATTCCTAATTTTGTCTAATTCCATCGAAAATATATCATGCTTAACATAGCTATAACGCACTCCGGTTCCACCAATATAGTGTACACACCGCAACAGTGAGTCTTCAATTAATAAATCCGTAATTAGATGGCGTTGGGCTGTCATATCCCCATGGCAGAGCGATTGTCTTGCGATACGGGAAAACAAAGAAATCATGGCGCTATTTATCGTTTTTTAATTGCAAAATTTCAGATTTAAGAATAAATAACTTACTTTTGCATCATCTAACCTAAGTTTTTTAATGATTATGAAAAAATCTATACTCTTTCTTTATCTTGGAAGTACACTTACAGCACTATCGGCCAACGACGTATATCAGACGCCTAATACAGGTACAGTGTATACCTTTGCCGACCTTGCCAAGATAGCTGATTCAGGTGTTATACAGCTCGACGACAATACATTCAGTCTGAGCAAAGATATCGATGTGCTTGACCAAGACGGTCTGGTGCTTGACAACAACGCCACACTGCGTATGGGAGCCGACATCCTAGTGAGAATGTATGGCGGCAATAATAATTTCGCGCCGGCCGATACCGCAACAATCATGCCCACCGAAGAGGGTATCAAACCCAAAGGTATACATTTCCTCGACACTTCAGTGCCTCAGTCGGTGAAACATGTGCGCTTCGAGGGAGCCGGTCTGCGCCTGGGCGCCCCGGCAGGTGTAACGGTCGAGAGCTGCTCGTTTATCGAACACAATACCCGCATAGGCAATTATGCCATCGGATTTGTGGCGTCGAGCATCAACAACGCGGTGCGCAACTGCTACTTCTACCGCACACATCTGTCGGCAATCGGCGCAGGCTCGAATCTGGCCGCCGGTGTAGTCATCGAGGACAATGTGTTTGAGGACTGCTCGACCGACAACCGCAACTATCCCGTGATTAACGAGACTCCTGCGGCCGACAATGGTGCGATAATAATACGCCGAAATACCATCTATGGCGGAAAACGTACACTCCCCGGAGCAATCTCAGTATCAAACATGCTGTCCATGATAGGCAACCACCGGATTGAAATCGAGGACAACTATATGGACAACAGCCGATACGGCATAAACATCCTCGGCAACTACATGAACGTTAAAATCAAGGGTAACGAGATTATAAACTGCCATTATGAGACCAACGCCATGAACGGCGGCTCGGGCATTACCGTAAATTCGACCTCCGACTCCAATCCTACATCCGTATACGTCGAGGGCAACACAATCGACGGTTGCCTCTGGGGTGCCACCATCATCGGAAAAACACGGGCCAACTTCGGAAATAATGCCGACGCCTCTTCGTCAGACTACAATCCCGGCGGCAATGTGTTTGCCAACAACGGCAACTGCGGCAAGACTCCGGCCGGCGCCGAGAATGCGTGGGACCCGACTATACCCTACGATTTATACAACAACACGGCGCTTACCATCTATGCCCAAGGCAACACGTGGGGCGGCACCGACCAGTCGGCCGAAGAGATTGAGAAAAGAATCTACCACAAGGCCGACAACAGTGCGCTCGGCGAGGTAGTATATCTACCTGCCGGCGGCGTAGCAGGCATTACCGAAATAGAAACTCCCGACTTCTCTATCAGCGTATCGGGCGCCGGCAGATTCTCTGTCAACGGTGTCGATGCCACTACGCCCGTCGTGGTCTACGACCTTAGCGGTATCCGCCTCTTCAACGGCACTGCCGGCCAAGAGATAACCACCAGTCATCGCGGAGCAGCGATAGTGACAGTCGGCGGTAAATCCGTGCGCATACTCCTATAATAATTATAAGTATAACTAAATCAACATCGGCCATACGGATTCGCTCCGTATGGCCGATGTTGATTTAAATGAGATACTCCACACCAGCGGGGAGATGGTCAGCGAATCACGATTTCGTCGAGGAACATGAAGTGGGAGCGGTTGAAGGCCTGGTAGCGCACATAGCGTGCTTCGGCCAAGCCGGTCCAGCCGTAGTTGCGGAACGATACTCCTGAATCTTCCTTAGGCTCATGCTCGATTACAGCAAGCGGAGTAAAGTCGGTGCCGTTGTCGGAAACCGATATCACCACCTTGACAGGGAACCATACGTCGGGGCCACAAATCTGCATGAAGTCAGCGCCGATATACGAGAGTTTCTCGTTTCGCTCCAGGTCGACAGTGACATCAAGGGCGCGATCGGTAGAGTCGTTGAAGAACCCCTGCCAGCGGAAATCATTGTAGTTCCATCCACCGCGCAGACCGTCGGTGAGTGTCTTGGCCTCAGCCGCAGGATAGCTCTTAGACCAATTGCAATCGTTGTACACGACGTTTTTGTTCAAGGCAAGATGGCTTACAGGAGCCAGCGCTTCCTTACGATTGCCTACCTCGGAGCGCATGTCGAACACATTGTATCCGTCGCGGGCGAGACGGTCGTTTGCGGCAAGCGCACGAGTGTAGAAGTTGTCGTACTCTTTGAGCGACTGCGGAGTCCATGCCACTTCGGCCAATGCAAGCAATCGTGGATACAGCATGTATTCGGCATGGTCGTCGGTAGCGATATATTCGGTAAACAGAGTGGCCTCCACACCCTTTATATGCTCCTTGACATCCACCGACAGAGAGTCGGGAGCCGGGTCGAAGCTGTAAACAAGCTCAAGAGGCAGGTATCCGCCTATAGCCTCGGGCTGTGTGGCCGGAGCATCCTGATAACCGTCGAAATAGCAGAAACGGCCCGGGGCCATCACTGTGGCATGGCCGGCTGAGGCAGCCTTGACACCCGGCTCGAATCCACGCCACGACAGCACTGCGGCGCCCGGAGCCACGCCTCCCTCCATTATCTCGTCCCAGCCAAGAAGCGTGCGCCCCTTAGAATCGAGGTAGCGGTCGATACGGTGGATGAGATAGCTCTGCAGACCGTCGACATCCTTTATCCCCTCATCGGCCATACGTGCTGTACACTTCGGACACTTTTTCCAAGCATCCTTGGCGGCCTCGTCGCCACCTATATGTATATACTCCGAGGGGAACACCTCGATTACCTCGTCGAGCACATTCTGGAGGAACTCATATGTGGCCTCGTTGCCCGGGCAGAATTCATGATGCTTGTAAGGCTCGCCGGTACACGACAGTTCGGGATAGGCGGCAAGCACTTCGGCCGAATGTCCCGGCATCTCGATTTCGGGGATGACGGTGATATAGCGGTCGGCGGCATACCGGATTATATCGCGCAGGTCGTCCTTGGTGTAGAACCCACCGGTCGCCTCAGGGTCGGTAGCCTCGCAATATTTGTTGTCCCAGTTTTTCCATGAGCCACCCTTGCGCCACGCGGCAAACTCGGTAAGGCGCGGATAGCGGTCGATCTGCATGCGCCAACCGGCGGCATCGGTAAGATGCAGGTGCAGCCGGTTGAGCTTAAGCGCAGCCATGGCGTCAATCTGCTTCTTGATGAAATTCTTGTCGCGGAAGTTGCGGCTCACGTCAATCATAAGTCCGCGGTACTGAAAGCGCGGATAGTCCACGATGCTGCATTCAGGTATCTTGCCATCATAGGTGTCGGCAAGCTGTGCGAGAGAATGCGCGGCATAAAACAGTCCGGCGGCCGATGTGGCGCGGGCGTGCACACCGTCGCCGGCAATGTCGAGCACATATCCCTCGGGCGAGCTGTCGCCGGGCAGAGAGTCGACAATCGAGAATTCAATTCTGCCGCGGCTCTTCCCGACAGGGCTGTCGGCCACACCAAAGCGGCTGTCCATATATTCCGAAATGCGGTCGCGCTCGGAGGCCGGGACTCCGGAATATGACACTGATATACCTTTGGCGATATCAAAGCATGCCTGTCGGCCATCTTTCATATCAATACTCACAGGGCGAGGCAATATGCCTCCGGCTGCAACCTGCGGAGAGTCGGCGGCTTCGGCCCCCGCCCATCCGATACCTACGGCTAATGCCGTCATTGCAGCGAAAAGATTAGTTTTATTCATGATAATATTATGTAGCTACTTTTTCCGGAGGCCGAAAGTACTACATTCTTTTGTAATTTTGATATCGTGATGCCATAAAAAAAGCAAAAAACAGAGCAATAGCAACAGATATGGAAAATATTGCGTAATTTTGGGTTGCAAAAATGTATATTCCAATCAACGCTACATGAGACTGACCGGATATATCATAGCGGGCGCAATGGCCATCACATGGGGCACGGCGCCGGCCCAGACTATCGACGATGCTCGTCAGATGATGCTCGACGGCGACTATGCCGCCGCACTCCCTATATTTGAAAAGGCACTTTCAGCCAAGCCCAAGGACGCGTCGCTCAACCAGTGGGTAGGAGTGTGCCTGCTGCGCAGCGGCAACCCCAAGAAAGCGGAGCGATACCTTAAGGTGGCCGACGAGCGCAAGCTAATCGATGCCCCGCGATATCTCGCAGAGGCTGCTTTCGAGCAATATGAGTTCTCGAAAGCCACCGACCTGCTCGACAGATATGAGGAAGGCATCGACAACGCCAACAAGAAAAAAGCCCGCAAAGCCCCCAAGATAACTAAGTCGCCTGAAGCCGACGAACTGCGCCGCCGCACCATGCTCGGCCAGGCCATGCTCGACAGAGTGGAGAAAATCGTGGTAATCGACAGTATGGCTGTCGACCGCGACGAGTTTTTCAAGTTCTACCACCTGAGCCCGGAAAGCGGCACCCTCAACAGCACCGATGTGATGCCGGAGGACTATGAGATAGCCGAGCCGTCAGAGGTCTACATGCCTCAGTCTGGAGAATTCCGCATATGGTCGGCTCCCGACAAGGATGAAAACTATGTGCTGATGGGAGCCACACGCCTCATCGACGGCACATGGGATACACCCCACCCCCTCGGAAGCGCACTCGACGCCGGAGGCGACAGCAACTATCCGTTTATGATGCCCGACGGAGTGACGCTGTATTATGCCAACAACGGCCCGGAATCAATAGGAGGATACGACATATTCATATCGCGTAAAGATGAAAACGGATTTCTCCAGCCCCAGAACATAGGAATGCCATACAACTCGACATACGACGACTATCTGCTGGCAATCGACGAGGTAAACGGCGTAGGATGGTGGGCGACCGACCGCAACCGTCTTGGCGACAAAATCACAATCTACCGGTTTATCCCGTCGGATTTGCGTGTCAACTATCCGGTCGATACTCCGGGGCTTGCCGCTCACGCGCGCATCGACTCTTTCCGTTCGACCTGGCCTGCCGATGCCGACTATACCGAAATGCTGCAACGCATCGACTCGGCCGAATACGTCTCGGGCAAATCACACCCCGATTTCTATTTCGCCTTGCCGGGCAACCGCATCATAACCACATGGGACGAACTGCGCACTCCGGCTGCCAGAAATGCCATGGAGGACTACCTCGACGCGTGCCGCCGGCTCGACCGCAACCTGAAGGAACTCGACTCAATGCGCATGCGCTATGCCGGTGGCGACAGGGCCGTAGCCGGACGTATCACTTCGATGGAACAGGAGGTAGAACGCGAGCGAACAGCCCTGCGCGAGATGTCCAACAAAGTAGTGCGCGCAAATGAAAAGACCCGCTGACATCGCGCGCGCCACAACGCGCTACAACTTCCACAGCCACACACAGTGGTGCGACGGAAAGGCGCCGATTGCCGAGATGACACTCGCGGCAATCGATGCCGGCATGGAACACTGGGGATTTACCCCCCATTCACCCGTGCCCATACACTCGTCGTGCAACATGAGCCATGAGAGCGTGGCCGAATACCTGGCAGAGGTGAAGCGACTGCAGACCCTCCACGCCGACCGCATACATCTGTACGCCGCCATGGAAATCGACTATCTCGGACCGGAATGGGGCCCTGCCTCCGACTATTTCCGCCATCTTCCGCTCGACTACCGCATCGGCTCGGTCCACTTTGTGCCGAGCGACAGCGGATATGTGGATGTCGACGGACGGTTTGAATCGTTCAGGGAGAAAATGAGCACATACTTCCACGACGATATCCGGTATGTAGTCGACACCTTCTACGACCAGTCGGAACGGATGATTCTCGAAGGCGGATTCGACATAATAGGACACTTCGACAAGATCGGACACAACGCGTCGATGTTCAGGCCGGGCATCGAGGACGAATCCTGGTACCGGGCCCGCATCGACTCACTAATCGACCTGATAATCGACAGCGGCATCACCGTAGAGATAAACACCAAGATACATGAGACGGCGGAGCGCATATTCCCCGCCCGCCGATGGCTCGACCGCCTCATCGCCGCACATACACCCATCGTAGTCAACAGCGACGCCCATGTGCCCGACAAAATCGACTCAGGCCGCAAATATGGCATAGAACTGCTGAGCCGCCTTGAAAAACTCCACAACATCGACCCCACCACACCGCCATGCCAGTAAGAGTACCGGTGCAACTCCCCGCCGTAGAGACCCTCAGGGAGGAAAACATATTCGTAATCGACGAACAGCGTGCCGAAGGGCAGGACATACGCCCGCTGCGGATAGGCATACTCAATCTAATGCCTCTGAAAATAATGACCGAGACCGACCTGCTCAGGCTTATCTCCAATACTCCCCTGCAGGTGGAGCTCGACCTTATCGACACCCGAAGCCATGTGTCGCGCAACACTCCGCGCGAGCATATCGAGGAGTTCTACAAGACCTTCGAGGAGATACGCGGCCAGAACTACGACGGGTTCATCATTACCGGCGCCCCGCTTGAGATGGTGGAATTTGAGGATGTAGACTATTGGCACGAGCTATGCGAAATATTCGACTGGTGCCGCACCCATGTCACCTCAACCCTCTATATATGCTGGGCCGCCTTTGCCGGGCTGTACTACCATTACAGTGTGCCCAAACACCTTACGAGCAGCAAGATATCAGGAGTGTTCCGCCATCGCGTCAACGACCAGCGCAATCCCATATTCCGAGGATTCGACGACGAATTCTATGTGCCGCACAGCCGTCACGTACAACTCGTGCGCAGCGATATCGAGTCCATTCCAGGCCTGAAAATACTGTCGGAAAGTCCCGAAAGCGGCATATACATGGTGATGGCACGCGGAGGCAGGGAATTCTTCATTACAGGACATTCGGAATACTCTCCGCTGACGCTCGACTACGAGTACCGCCGCGACATGGACCGCGGACTCAATCCGTCGATTCCGGTACACTATTATATCGACGACGACCCCTCGCGCGGACCGCTCGTAAGATGGCGCTCCCACGCCAACCTGCTCTTCTCCAACTGGCTAAACTATTTCGTATACCAGGCCACGCCCTACGACATACGCCAGATTCACGACTGACGCCCGTCAGGCAAGCCGCTTGATAATGCGTGCCGGATTGCCTCCGACCACCACATCCGACGGCACATCGCGGGTGACTACCGAGCCGGCACCAATCACCACATTGTCGCCGACAGTCACGCCCGGCAATATTGTTGACGAGCCGCCTATCCACACATTGTTGCCGATAGTCACAGGCTCAGCCCATTCCACCCATTTGTTGCGCTCGATGGCGTCGAGCGGATGGCATGCGGTGTATATGCTTACGTTAGGGCCGATAAGCACATTGTCGCCGATGGTCACACGCGCTTCGTCGAGTATGGTAAGATTGAAGTTGGCAAAAAACTTCTCACCCACATGTATGTTGCATCCGTAGTCGCAGCGGAAAGGCTGATTGACCGTTATATGCTCGCCACACGAGCCGAGCAGTCCGCGTAGTATTCCGGTCATAACGTCGGTATTGCGGGGATTCATATTGTTGAACTCCCACAGTCGCTCTCTTGTGTCAATCAGTCGGTCGAGAAACTCGCGTCGCCCGGCGTCGTACACCTCGCCGTCGAGCATCTTCTGCCATTCGGTGTCAAAATCGCTCATTGATATATCTTTTATAGATTCCGACTCAAATTTACGATTTTTCCTGCAAACTGCCGGAGCCGGGCACATTATTCCTGCCGGCACGCCGTTCAATCATTATGTATAAGGCACTGAATATGCCGAGAGCCACGAGCATCCCTGCCTGGAAACTCCAGCACACTATCGAATAGGCCGCACCGTCGCCCGAGCTTATGCCGAAAAGAGTGAGAGCAAACATTACAGCGATATTCCACGGGCCAAGGCCGCCGTTGGACGGAACAATCATACTGCACGAGCCGAACACAAATACCACCAGTCCAGGCACAAGCCCCCAGCAACTGCCCGGCTCATCCACAAGCGCCCTGGTAAACGGAAATGCGTAGAAACAAAGATATGTCTCCATGAAGTAGCATGTCCAGATACCTACGGTAAGCAGCAGATAGAGCCATATCCCCTTCATATGGAACAGCACTGCAAAACCGCTCCATATCCGCGCCACGCTCCGCTCCATGCTTTTCACAGCCTTGCTGCGCCGAAACAGCCATACGATCACCGCCGCAAGCAGGGCCACCGCGCACAGGCATATCCACAGAGAGCCGTCGGTGGCATAGCGGTGGAGCGCCTCACCCATTGGATAACGGTCGAGAAAACGGGTGAGCTGTGGCCGGGCAACAAACAGAGTGAGCGCAATCAGCATGGCAATGACAATGCCGTCGGACGCACGGTCGCCGAGGTCGGTACCCACCACAGTCGACAGTTTGCAGCGCTGACGGCGCGACACATACACACAACGCCATGCCTCGCCAAGATAGGGAAACACAAGGTTCATGGCATATGCCCCGAATATCGATACATATTCAGCAACGACAGGCATACGCGGTATGCCTGCCGCACGAAGCTGTATGCCCCACCGCAGGCCGCGTATCATGTGGGAAAACATCGTGACCAGCATCATGGCTATGATAAAACGGTAGTCGACACCGTCACGCACTATCTCCTCCACCCTGTCGAGGTCTACCTTATGAAACAGCCACACAACCAGAGCCGCTGAGATGCCAAGAGGCACTACGACTTTCAGTATGCGTCCGGCAATGGCCTTTATATCACGGCGCCGGGGTATGGAGGCTGGATTATCAGAAGGGGGGACCATAATAAATGAATAAAACGACGTTCAGGAATCCTTGTCGGAATTGTTGTCGGCAAATTCCGAATTGAAAATAGCCGGATTGTGGGTCTTGTTGTAGCGCTGCACCCAGTTGGTGATGTAGACCGTGAAGAGCGGAAACATCAGCATCCCCAGGGCGGCAAGCACTACTCCGAGTATTTTGCCTATGACAGTCACAGGATAGATATCCGACCCTATAGTAGTGGCATCCATGCATGCCCACCACAATGCGGCACCATAGTTGGGCACCATATCGTTGACGGGATGCTCGCAATTGAGGAAGATAAGACTCGAGAAGTAGATAATCATTATCACTATCACGAGATAGCTCTTGAACAGCGACGACAGCCGGTTGGAGGTCATGTAGCCTATGACGATAGCAAGCGCGAGCGCACCCCGGGCCAGAGGGATGAAGCGCACGAAGTAAAGTTCCTGAGAAGTAAACTGTACGTGAAACAGCTGCAATATATTAAGATACGGTATCGACAGCAACAGGAACAGCCACCTGCGCCGGAAATACCGTCCCTTGTTGGGCGCCATCCACAACTCAACAAAAAAATCAATGATAAACACCACGCATACCCAGAACTGGAAACGCATGTACGAACTGTTTTCAAGGAAATTCACGCCCTCGAATGTGTCAATGGATATGTATACAATCAGGCCCAACGACAGAAGCAACACGATAATATACAGACATGTGCTTATCAGATGGCGCTCTCTTTCGGAGACTGTCATAATGCTGAAACGTTTTTAAGCTCTTAGAGCTTGTTTATACATTATATAACACTGTATCCATTATTTTGCTCATCAATCCCTATGTATATTTTGCCACAACCACACTATACAATGCAAAAAAAGAGGCTGCACACCGCGTGGTGTGCAGCCTATCGGGTAAATCCTGTCGGAATCTATGTCTTTTACTCGGAGTCAACGAGATTGAGACCGAGTTCAAGGAGTGTAGTACCCTCAAGTACAGAGGGAAGGCTTGCAATAGCAGGACGAATCATTCCCATCATATCCGCCATGCCCTCCATGCCTTTCATGGATTCCTCTACAAAAGGCACGAAATTGGGATCGCTTGTAAGGTCGTAAAGCGGACCCTTTGCAAGCGGAAGAAGGATAGACGAGGGCAGATAGAACGATGTCATGCCATTCTCTACCTTATACTCTACGGGTATGCCTTCAGAGAGCATGGGGAGGAATGTCTCCATGGCATATGCAAGCAGCGGAGTTGTATCGAGTTCATACGACTGGTCGCCCGATTCGCTGCGGGCACCCATGGCCGATGCTATAATCATCTCGGGATTGAGGAAGAGCTTGATTTCATTGCCTGATACCGCTACGTACTGTGCGATGCCCACAGGGATAGCAGTCTCCTGGTTGGTAGCCATATCTACATATGTGCCGGTGATGTTTCCGTCAGCGGTAAATGT
>ERZ778510.602-NODE-602-length-28355-cov-6.013922_pt1 | contig 28355 bp, 28 predicted proteins | sample MGYA00510348_ERZ778510 | MGnify/ENA primary metagenome ERZ778510 (study PRJEB29527, sample SAMN07138969) | mouse gut metagenome | material: feces | host: mouse | place: China:Nanjing | collected 2016-01-25 ... | reverse complement strand
GGGGGCACTGGATTCAAACTCATCTGCTATGCTTCTTCATACTTTACAGATTATGAACAGGGAATCAGGCGCAACGATTTTAATGGTAACGCATGATGTGTTTTCAGCCTGTTATTGTGAAAAGATTTTGTTTTTAAGTGACGGTAAGATATGCTCTGAATTGGAGCGGGGAAATATGGATAAAAAAGAGTATTTAAACCGTATTCTTGATATGCAGTCCAAAATCGGGGGTGATGATATTTATGCTGAATAAACTTGCATTACGAAATGCCCGCAGGCTATGGAAAGATTATCTGAATTACTTTCTAACCTTGTGTATGATAACAGCCCTCACTTTTTCCTTTCATTCTTTGCTGTTTTCAAAGGATATTTACGAAATGATTCATTTTGGAAACAATGGGGAGCTTTCTACGGCAGGAACAATGTTAGTTACATTTATGGCAGTTTCCACAGTGGCAATCCTTATGATTGTTGCATGGCTGATAAACTATATGACACGTTTTATTTTAGAAAAAAGAAGCCGGGAATTTGCGATTTACTTATTATCGGGAATGAAGAAAAAGCAGATTGCAGCCCTTTACATGAAAGAAAATTTCTATCTTGGAATATCCGCTCTTTTTGCCGGATTGCTTTTGGGGAGCGGGTTACAGCAGATATTATTTTATGTTTTTTATAAAAGTATCGGGAAAAATTACAGGGTAAATATAGAAATATCAGCAGGAAGCATCTTATTGACAATTATCCTGTATGGGGTGTGTTTTATGATTGCCCTTTTTCGGAATAAGAAGAAATTCTCCAATATGGAAATCATAAGTCTACTTAACATGGACAGGCAGAATGAAACAGTAAACGAGAAAAGAAACGCTATATGGAAATGGTTATTCTATCTTTCCATAGGAAATGTATTGTTTTTGTATTTTCTCATTTTTACCGGCAGGATAACAAAGTGGGCGGCAGTATTTGAAATGATTGGGCTTGCTTTTACATTTTACTTTTTCTATTTAGGGCTTTCGGCATTTCTGATGAAATATATAAAAAGCAAAGGGAGCTTGATTTATAAAAAGGACTGTTTGTTTTTAATGCGTCAGTTTTCCTCTAAAATGCGGAATACGTGTTTTGTATTGGGAACACTAAGCCTGTTATTTATGTTTGCTTTAGTAGGAAGTTCACTTGCATTTATGCTAAGTGATTATCAAAACAAGCAATTAAATGTGGAATATCCCTTTGATATTATTTTAATCAGTGACAACACAGAAAACGATTTTGCCAAAGAAGAAACACTGATAAATGAAAATACCGTTCCACGGGCGACACTGAAATATTGTGTCTATCAAAACGGAACAAGTGAAATGGTTGATTATCTGTATCAGAATTTAAGGTTATTTTCCGATAAGGACAGCGATCCGGCTATGGCAGAGGGAAGAAAAGCCGCTGCTTATTACGATTATGATGTATATATGGGAATCACTGATTATAACAGTTTACGGAAAATGCTTGGGCTAACGCCAGTTGCCTTGCAGGATAACCAATATTTAATCCATATGCCGAACCGTGTATATCAGGAGATAAAAGACAGGAGCGAAAAGCCCCAGGACAGTTTACATACAGGGCTGGATTTTGCAGGATTTCAGACGGAGGGTTTTGCACAGAACGGACATAATGGAACGGATTTTTTACTGGTTGTGCCGGATAAAAAACTTGCAGGAATGAAAAAATATTTTTCACTTATGGCAGTTATGGCAAGCGGAAATGTGCCGGAAAATTTATCAGAAAGTCTGTATGAATCAGCCGGAAAAATAAGAGGGTATGATGAATTGGCTGATTATATAAAAATCGGAAGTGAAGAACTTTTTTTAATGCCCGCCACAATACAGGTTAAGAGCCGGGAAGTCTTGGAACTAAAGTTTTTAATGAGTACCTTGTCATTTCCGCTATTTTATATAGGACTGGTATTTTTATGCGTTGCGTTTACTGTCCTTTCCGTCCAGCAGTTAAGCGATTCCAATAAATACAAATTCCGCTATCAGATTTTGAACAAACTGGGAATGGGAAAGAAAAAAATCAGAAACGTAGTGGCAAAACAACTGTTTTTATACTACTTATGCCCGGTTATCCTTTCGGTTATTATCAGTGCGGTATTTATATTGTATGTAGGACGGCAATTTGTGATATACACAGGAATCCACACAGAATGGATATTATATTTTGGTATTTCATTCGTTAGTTTTCTTGGGATATATGTCTTGTATTTTGCAGTAACGTATTTCCAATTTAATAAAAACATCGAGCCATAATCTAAGGGCATTGAAAACCAAAGAAATATATTTTTAATGGTGCTTAGAGGGGCAATGGTATTTCAAAATACAATCGCCCCTTTTGAGCATAAATGCAACTGTAAACCATACACCGCCCCAGGTGGGAAATTCAGATTCAAAGTTTCCGGCATTTTGAATGCCTCCTGTTTAAACGAAAAGAGCCCCGGCACAAGGCCGGGGTTCCTTAAATATCTGTTTCTATGGTTTATATTTTATTTCTTTGCCGCCTTAACCTTGGCAAATACACTCTGCAGTACGATGAAGAAGCACAGAAGCGCTGCAACTGCAATACTGGACCAGGAACTCAGCAACTTTCCGTTGGTCTTTACCAGCGTGGAAATCGTACCATTAATCAATACTCCAAAGAAAGAACCGATCACATTCCCTACGCCTCCCGTCAGAAGGGTCCCTCCGATTACAGCAGACGCAATGGCATCCATCTCCAGCCCCAGCGCCTGACGCACGCTTCCGGACATGGTATTCAGACAGAAGCAGATACCGCCCACAGAGCAGAGGAAAGAAGAAAGCACATAAGCTTTCAGCTTCGTCATCTTCACATTCAGACCCATCATGGTCGCGGACTGCTCGTTTCCGCCTACTGCATACAGACTGCGTCCGAATTTGGTATAACGAAGCATCAGAAATACTGCAATCAACACGATCAGGGCAATGATAACCGGCAGACGCACAAACGGAATCTGCAGTACGCCCTTGTTATTGGTGTATGCACCAAAAGGAACCTGGATCTTGATATTTGCCAGCATTTTGAAAAATTCATTCTGGCTGATGGACACCTGATCCGTACAGATCACCGCCGTCATGCCGCGTGCGAAGAACATTCCCGCCATGGTCACGATAAAAGGCTGTATCTCCAGATATCCTACACAGAAACCCTGCACCAGTCCAAATACAATACCTATAACCAGTACAAGCACACACAGAAGGACAGCGTTCATTCCCCACTGTTCCATTCCCACAGCCAGAAGCATACAGTCCATCGCCACCAGAGAACCGACCGAGATATCGATGCCTCCGGTCAGCATGACGCAGGTCATGCCGCAGGCAATGCAGAGCAGTCCCGCATTATTGATCAGAATGTTCAAAAAAGTCTGCAGATGTGTAAATCCCTTCGACGCGTAAATCACACATCCCACTGCATACATTACAATAAACAGGCCGATCGTTATATAAAGCAGCAGTGTGTTGCTGTTTATCTTCTTGTTTTTCATGCTGCAGCACCTCCTTTTGCCAGTGCCCTCTTTGCAGACATCCGCTTCATATATGCCTTAAACGGCGGTGCCTGAATCGTAACGATAATAATGACAATGATCGCCTTATACACAGGAGCCACATCGGAAGATACGCCCAAAGCGTACAAGGTTGTCGTAATTGCCTGAATGGTATAAGCGCCGATAATAGAGCCTGCCAGATTGAACTTTCCGCCGCCCAGGCTGTTTCCGCCGAGAGCAACTGCCAGAATAGCATCCAGCTCATAATTCAGACCAATATTGTTGGAATCTGCAGAACTGATTCTGGAGGCGCCGACGATTCCCGCAATTCCTGCAGCCAGACCGCATACCACATAACAGACAAAGATGATCTTTTCAGAATTCAGACCGGCGATGCGGGAAGCCCTTTTATTGATTCCCACACTCTGGATATACAGGCCGAGTGCCGTTTTCTTCAGAAGCACCATCATAATCACCACGCAGACTGCTGCAATCACGATGGGAGTCGGAATAAATCCGGCGAATCCTCCAAAAAATTTGAAGGAATCGTTACGCACATACACGATCAGGTTGTTGCAGAGCAGAAGTCCGATGGCACGTGCCGCCGAGAACAGAATCAATGTTGCAACCATGGGCTGCACGTTCAGGTACGCCACCAGGAATCCATTGAACGCACCGCACAGACATCCCATGAGAATGCCGCCCAGCACACCCACGAACAGCGGAACTGCCAGATCGTTAGCAGAGGACACTCCATACCCTGCCAGTAACATACAGCAGAAAGAGGCTGCCAGTGACATAACGGATCCTACGGAAATATCTGTACCTGCCGACGCCGATACCACCAGCGTCATACCGATCGCCAGAATTGCAATCTCGCTGCCCCGGTTCAGAATATCAATCAGACGGCCGTAGAGCACCCCGTTCCTGATGGATATGGTAAAAAAGTTAAATGCAAAATTGCCGGAGGCAGCATCATACAGAATATTGACTGCCATGACCAGGACCATACAGAATATCGGAAGGAATAACGGCATTCCTGTGATTTTTTTCATCTTATTCATCAGCGCCACCTCCTGCAATTGCTTTCATAACGCTTTCCTGGGTCAGGCTTTCCGTAATCTCTCCCACCTTCACACCATCGCGCAGAACCGCCATCTTCGTACATGTACGGAGCATCTCTTCAATTTCAGATGAAATAAAGATAATACTCTTTCCTTCTTTTGCCAGCTTCAGCACCAGCTTCTGGATCTCCGTTTTTGTGCCGATATCAATCCCTCTGGTAGGCTCATCCAGAATCAGGAAATCCGGATCCGTCGCAAGCCAGCGTCCAAGGATCACTTTCTGCTGATTTCCACCGGACAGCTGTTTGATCAGCGTCTCGCGGCTTGCCGTCTTGATCTGAAGCATCTCTATGTATTTATCCGCAAGCTCTGTCTGCTCTTTCATGGAAAGAAGACGGAACATGCCGCGCTTTGCCTGCAGCGCCAGGATAATATTTTCACGGACAGACAAATCTCCAATAATACCCTCCGCTTTCCGGTCATCGGGAAGAAGTCCCATTCCAAGATTCATGGCGTCAATCGGCGCGTTGATCTTCACTTCTTTTCCGTTTACCTTCAGTGTACCGGTCTGATTCTTATCCGCACCGTAGATCACGCGGGCCAGTTCGCTTCGGCCCGAGCCAAGAAGTCCTGTCAGGCCCACAACTTCACCCTTATGGATCTGCAGGTCAAAAGGTCTGATCGTCCCTTTATGGCTCAAACCTTTTGCATCGATCAGGATATCTTCGTCTGTGAACACCGGAGATTCGTCAGATTTGATGGATGCCAGATCGTCGAAATCCTTACCCATCATGGCTGCCACCAGCTTTACCCGCGGAAGTTCCGCAATCGGATATTCTCCTACCAGCTGGCCGTTACGCAGAACCGTAATCCGGTCGCAGACCGCATAAACCTGCTCCAGGAAATGGGTGACAAAGACAATTCCCACGCCCTTATCCTTCAGCTGGTTCATCAGTCTGAACAGCTTCTCTACTTCATTATCATCAAGGGAAGAGGTCGGCTCATCCAGAATCAGAACCTTACACTCCATATCCACCGCACGGGCGATTGCGATCATCTGCTGCAGCGCCAGAGAATACTCTTCCAGATTCTGAGTGACATCAATATTCATCTCCAGATCCGCTATGATCGCTTCCGACTTCTTCACCATTGTCTTCCAGTCAATTGTTCCCAGTCTCGTCTTTGGTTCGCGGCCGATGAACAGATTCTCAGCCACGCTCAGATTCGGACAGAGATTTACTTCCTGATACACAGTGGAAATTCCTTTTTTCTGTGCATCCAGTGTTGAATGATTTACAACCGGGCCGTTAATGCCCTCCACATGAATCTCGCCGGCCTCAAACGCATTGATACCGGTCAGACACTTGATCAGTGTCGATTTCCCCGCACCATTCTCCCCCATCAGTGCATGAATCTCACCCTTTCTCAAGGTGAAATCCACATTGTCAAGAGCTTTAACTCCCGGGAAAGTCATCGATATGCCGCGCATGGTCAATACTACATTATTGTCCATATTTCCATCCTTTCCGTCAAAAGGGGGAGACCCATATGCATATGAGCCTCCCCAACAATAGTTGCTAATTTATTTTCTACCTGCGGTATGGGCCCGCCGGTACAAGATCAATTAGTACTGAGCGGCAATAATATCATCTGTAACAACGGTCAGCTCCTGAGTCTCTCCATTCACTTCAATACTGGAAAGGATATCCTCGTTCACAAACCAGTGCTCAGCCATGTATACTTCCTTCTCAGGTGTTCCGCCGGATGCAAGAGTCTTGATAACCTCTTCTACGAACGGAGCCGCCAGCGGATTGCACTCGAAGTCAGCGTTGATGTCGCCGGATTTTACAAACTCAAGGCCAGCGGTGCAGGCATCAAAGGATACCAGGATCACATCGCCGTCTACGCCGTAGGAAACGCCTGCTGCAGTCATTGCATCCATAGCGCCGAATGCTTCGTTATCGTTCTGGCAGATCACTACATTGAACTGGCCCTCATAGGATTTGCAGTAGGACTCCATAACCTCTGCTCCTCCGTCCTGCGTGAAGTCACCGCTCTGAGAATCAAGGATTGTCCATCCTTCTCTGTCAGCGATCTCCTTGAATCCCTCTGTACGTCCGATGGTTGCGGAAGCACCGGTAGAACCTTCAATTACGAGAACATTCAGCTCAGAGATGCCTTTTGCCGCAGCATAAGCTTTCAGCCACTCGCCTGCTGCAAGACCCTCAGTCTTGAAGTTGGAACCTACCCATGATACATATTTGTCAGAGTCATCAATCGTACGGTCGATGACGATTACCGGAATTCCTGCATCCTCACACTCGGTCAGAACGGTGTCCCATCCGGTGGAAACAATCGGGTCAATGATGATATAGTCCACATCCTGCTCGATAAATCCGCGAACTGCCTCAAGCTGTACTGCGGAGTCATTGTCACAGTCTACAAACTGCAGGTCATATCCGTTCTCTGCGGAAAATACGTCCTGACAGGATTTGGTGGAAGCCGTACGCCAGTCAGACTCATGTCCAACCTGTGCAAAGCCGATGGTAATCACATCTCCGCCTGCTGCCGGTGCTGCTGCTTCATCGCCTGCTGCATCTTCTTCCGGCGCCGCCGCATCATCTGCCGGCGTTTCCGTCCCTGCATCTGCTGCCGGTGCATCTGCCTGAGTGTCTCCACCGCCGCCGCACCCGACTGCCATCGTTGCTACCATTGCTGCACATACCAGTGCACTGACTAACTTTTTCTTCATAGTGGTATATCCTCCCTATGTATATTATTTTGTACCGGAAATTTTCCGGTCACGTATTTATCATACACCAGTTTTCTCAAAAAGAAAATGGAATTCTTTCGGGAATAAGTACAATTTTTTACTATTTTTTGAACTTTTCATGAACAAAGTTCGATTTTTTACGGCAAATGTTCATTTTTTTACGGCAGGTATGACCACTTTTACCTCTGTTCCCTTTTCATATTCACTTTCTATGGAAAGTCCATAATCCAGTCCATAGTTCAGACGAATCCGTTGTTCCACATTATAAAGCCCAAAACCGGACGGTTCGTTTTTATCTGCCGATTCTCCCTCTATGACTTTTTTCACATAAGCAAGCCGCCTGGGATCCATCCCCCTGCCGTTATCCCGGACGCAGAATATAAGTTTTCCGTCCGTTTCCTGCGCAGTCACCATGATTTTTCCAAGTCCGCGTTTATTTTTGATTCCATGATACAGTGCATTTTCCACAAGCGGCTGAAGCGTCAGCTTCAGAATCTGATATTCATGAAGTTCCGGCGGAATCCGGAGTTCATATTCCAGAATATCCTGATAACGAAACTGCTGGATCTGAAGATAACTCCTGATGTGTGCTTCTTCTTCCTCCACACGGATATAATCTTTTCCCTTACTCAGCGTCGTCCTGAAAAAATCAGACAGGGAGGTCACCATCATGACCACTTCCTCTTTCTTCCCTGCCTCTGCAAGCCAGATAATGGTATCCAGCGTATTATATAAAAAATGGGGGTTGATCTGCGCCTGTAGAAGCTTCAGCTCCGTAACCCGCAGGTTCAGCTGCTCCACACGGATATCTTCCACCAGATTGCCAATCCGCTCCACCATCTGGTTAAAGCTGGACCCCAGCACCGCCAGTTCTTCATCGCCGCCCTCCCGGGCACGTACTTCAAAATCGCCGCTTCCCGCCAGTCTTGTAACGTCACAGAGACTGCGGATCGGCTCTGTGATGCCGGTAATGATCCGCCGGTCAATCAGAAAGGCTCCTGTAAATATAATGAAAAAGATCAGAATACTGATCTGAATGCTCTGATCCACATCCGAACGTATCCCCTCTCTTAATGCCTCCAGATTGGTCGTCTCATAATAGATGTATTCCTGGACCTGCTCCTGAATCAGCTCTGTCAGAACCCGGATATCCAGATCCAGCCGTTCCATATTTCTGTCATATGCACCGGTCACATGTGCATCCTGTTCAATCTCCTCCACCCGGTCTTCCAGTGTATTCAGACTCTTCAGAATCCGGTTGAGACGGGTCTTCGCATGATCTGCATCCGCCGTTTCATACAGCCGCTGAAATACCTCCCTTGCTTCACTGATCAGAATATGCGGCCTCTGTGTATCCACCAGCTCCTCCGCCCGCTCCGAATTAACGACAATGATATACATAACATAATCAATGTCTTCTTTCAGATCCATATTATATGCATTTGCCATGGTGATATTTTCCACAATCGAATCATACCGTTCGGAAAACCGGCTGATGAGACTCAGAAGATAGACCGTCATGACCATGAGCGGAACCAGGCAGACCAGCATCAGCATATGGAGTTTTTTCTTCAGAGTGGATCCTTTTTTCAGCATGCGCTCCTCTCCTGTGCCTGTGACCGGTACTCCCGCGGGGTGCATTCCTGCGTCTTTTTAAACAGATAACTGAAGTAATGGGCGTCTTTATAACCCACTGCATAGGCGATCTCCGACATTTTCATGGACGAGCCTCTTAAAAGTTCTTTGGCCTTTTCCATGCGTACGGAAGTTAAAAACTCGATAAACGTCTGTCCGGTTTCCTGATTGAAGATCGTGCTGAAATGATTGGGACTCAGATTCACGCTGGCAGCCACCGTATTCAGAGAGATCTCTTCATTGTCATAATTCTGCTCAATATAGGTTCTGGCATCCTTTAAAAGAGAACTGTATTTTTTCCGTGAAACGGCATCTCTCAGATCAATCGCGGTGTCAAACACGTTCTGCAGATACGCCTTTGTATGGTCCACACTGGAAAATACCGTTGTCATCGTCTGAAAGTCCCCGCACCGCTCCACCAGTTCGGTCGCTCCGTACCCAATCTGCTCCAGCATCGCCACCGCAGCAAAATACATGTCCATCGTCACATACTGCCGAAGCAGAAGCGACTGGATGTTCTTCTCGCCCAGACTGGCAAAATATTCATCGATAAAATGGCGCGCTTCCCCCTTCAGACCGATCTTCAGAAACTGCTCCACATTTTTGCGGTCCATTTTCTCCACATTCAGAGCACTCAGGTTCAGACTGTCCTCCATGGACGGATGGTCCGGCGCTTCCTCACTGTAGACGATCTGGTTCCTTTTCTTCAGATACCGGTATGCAAACGCACGGTTTGCCTCTTCAAAACACCGGCTCAGTTCACTTAAACGTCCCACCGCCCTGCCGACTCCTGCAAAATATTCGATGCCGGTATGACTGCGGATCACATTCTGAAGCCGTTCCAGAAAATCGTGCAGAATCTGTTCCAGATTTCTCTTTTCATCCGTCTCCTTGATGATAAATGCCCATCCGTCCAGGCCAAGCTCCACCATAAGAACGCCTTCCAGTCTCTCTGTCATCGCCCCAATCGCCTGCTCCGCCGCATTTTCTTCTTCGGAATATCCCTCCACTTCATCGCCGAAAAATATCTGCAGAAGTACGATATTATAGCGGTTTGCCACCAGTTCAAGCCCCACCTCGCGCCCTTCCTGCAGAAGTTCTGAAACCGTTTTCTTTCCGGATGCAAGGCTTCGGAACAGCTTCTGTCTGCCAAGCCGGATGCTTTCCAGCCTTTCTTTCTCAAACGTTCTGAGGAACAGCTTCTGCTGCTGTTCCTCCTGAATGAGTTTCCCGACCTTTCGGACCGCTTCCAGAAGCTTCGCACCGGCAATCGGCTTCACCAGATAATCCGTGATCCCGATGCTGATGGCTTCCTTGGCATATTCAAATTCATCGTAACCGCTTAAGATAATGATCTTGATATCCGGCATCTCCTGCCTGACCAGACGGCTCAGCTCCAGTCCGTCCATAAAGGGCATCTTGATATCCGTGATCAGAATATCCGGTCTTGCTTTCTGAATCAGAGGATAGGCAAGCTCGCCGTCACTGGCCTCCCCGGCAAACGCAAAGCCTTCTGCCGCCCAGTTGATATTATTCTTTATGCCTTCCCGCACAATGATTTCATCTTCGACTAAAAATACCTTCAGCATATTCCCTCTTTTTCTGAACCGGCAGCTCTGCAGCTGCCGGTATATCTCTGCTTTTTACCGGAACCTGTAAATCGTCGTCGTATGGTACGGCTGTCCTGCCTCAAATACCGGCTGTATAAACTCCGGTATATTGATGCTGTTGGGAAAATACTGAGTCTCCAGGCACAGAGCGCAGCGTCTGTCATAGTGTGCGCCTCCCTTGCCGGTCTGCGGCGTAATGCAGTTTCCGGCATAGAACTGCACGCCCGGCAGATCGGACCAGACCTCCATCACACGGCCCGCCTTCTCATCTTCTACCTGTGCGATCTTCTCCACCTTTCCATGTGCAGTGTGCAGAGCCCAGTTATGATCATAGCCCTGTACCAGAGTAAGCTGCTCAAATTCCGCATCAATCTCATCCCCGATCCGTTTTGCCGTCCGAAAATCCATGGGAGTCCCTTCTACCGGCAGGATTCTTCCCGTCGGAATCGCCCCCGGCCGGATCTCTGCAAATCCGTCTGCACAGAGCATCATGGTCTCCTCACAGATACTGCCCGCGTCGTGTCCTCCCAGATTAAAATAGCTGTGATTCGTCACGTTGATCAGGGTTTTTCTGTCGCTGACTCCGTCGTAGGTAATCTGAATCCCCATATCCGGAAGCAATGTATAGGTGACGGAAATCTTCAGGGTTCCGGGAAATCCGTTTTCCCCATCCGGACTCACATAAGAAAAGCGCACGGCCTGTTCCTGTTCCAGAAGCTCTGCCTCCCACATGACCTTATGAAAACCATGGTAAAAATCCGTATGCAGGTTGTTGCCGTTCTCATTGGCTGCCGGATGATATTCGATCCCGTCGATCACAAAAGCTGCGCCGCCGATCCGGTTGGCGCTTCTTCCGATCGTCGCTCCGAAAAAGCAGCTGTTCTCTTCATAATCCGCCAGATGATCATATCCAAGGACCAGATCCTTTTTGACTCCTCTGGAATCGGGCACGATCAAACTGACCAGAATCGCCCCATAGTCTGTCACTGCGGCTTCCATCCCGTTTTCGCCGGTTATGGTATACAGATGTGCCTGTTTTCCGTCCTTTGTCATTCCAAATTCTCTTTTACTGATACTCATTCTCCTGCTCCTCTGTCTTTCATTCGTAAACGGCGTTTAGTTTCTGCACTCACAGAATATCCATGCAGGTGCCGTTTATCCTATCTTCCGGCGCCGGTCTGCCTGGTTCCTTCCGTTCCTCCACTGCTGTCCCGCTCATCTGCTTTTTATGCGCACCTGACGCCCGTATATCTCTTCTTGCTGCTTTGACAGCAACCGCGCCCGCCTATAATTCCACACGCCCCTCCAGCGCACGAAGCAGTGTCACTTCATCAATGTATTCCAGGTCGCCGCCCACCGGCACGCCGCTGGCAATCCTGCTCACTTTGATGCCGGTCGGCTTCACCAGCTTGCTGATGTACATGGCGGTCGTCTCTCCTTCCAGACTGGAATTGGTGGCAATGATCACTTCATCCACATCCTGTTCCAGACGGTGCATCAGCTCCTTCAGCCGGATATCGGCAGGACCGATCCCCAGCATGGGCGAAATTGCCCCATGCAGCACATGATAGACCCCGTTATACTTTCTGGTCTTCTCATAAGCGCTCATATCCCGCGGATTCTCCACAACCATGATGGTCTTCTGGTCCCGGGACGGATTGCTGCAGATGGGACAGAGCTCCTTGTCGGTCAGTGTCAGGCACTGGCTGCAGTAACGAATGGTGCTTTTTGCCGTTTTGATCGTCTCCGCCAGCTTTTCCACCCGTTCGGAAGGCATGTCAATAATATAGAATGCCAGACGCTGCGCGGTCTTGCTGCCTATCCCCGGCAGGGACGCAAGCTGCTCAATGAGCAGGCTGATCTGATTACTGTAATATTCCATCAGAACGGAAAGCCTCCGCCCAGCCCGCCTGTCAGCTTCGCCATATTGGCTGCACCCGCCTCATCTGCTTTACGAAGCGCTTCATTGACAGCCGCCATGATCACATCCTCCAGCATCTCCACATCCTCCGGATCCACCGCATCCGGATCGATCTTTACCTTCGTCACTTCTTTCTTTCCGGTCACGGTCACTTCCACCGCTCCGCCTCCTGCAGCCGCTGTAAATACTGCGCTCTCCAGCTCCTTCTGACTCTCTTCCATCTGACGCTGCATCCTTTGCGCCTGCTTCATCAGATTGTTCATGTTTCCCGGCATGCCTCCGCCCGGAAATCCACCTCTTTTTGCCATCTCTCATTCTCCTGTTAATCGTTTTGCATCAGCCATAGTCATGCCCCTGTGTCCGAAAAACCGTTCCGGCATGATTCTGACAGATGCTGTTTTATAAGTTATTCTTCAATGTCGATTTCCATGTGAACCATTTCTGACAGATCAATGACCGGATCCTCCGGACTAGGATCGCTGCCCGGCGTGCAGATCTGGATCTTCATCTGCACATTTAATTCCTTCTGGACTACCTGTTCCACCTCTTCCGCCAGTTCCTTTTCATCCACTGCATGGTTTTTGCACAGAATGATCTGTATGCCCGTATGCTCCGGCAGTTCTCTTAACTGTGCGCCTTTCAGAACAAACCGGGACCAGCTGCAGGTCTTTTTCCGAAGGTCCTGAAAACGGCTGATAAAGAGCTGTATGTCTTCCGGCAGCGCCGACGGAGTGATCTTTTCCTGTTTTTGTTCGATGTTTCCTGCAGCCGGTACCGGCCGGCCGGAAGGCTCCGGAGCCGTTACCGCAATGCCCTCCTCCATTCTCTGTTCCAGCTGTGCCAGCCGCTGGAGAATGGAATCATAACTGCGCTCCATTGCAGGTTTACATAATTTAATCAACGCAATCTCTACCAGCACGCGCTTCTGTGTTGCATAGCGAAGCTGTCCGGACAGCTCTGAGAATACCCGGATGTAGCGCATGAGCGTATCCAGATCCGCCAGCTCCATCTCCTCCTTCATCTGAAGAAGATGCTCACTGGACACATCCAGCATCTCTTCCATTCCCTGATCGCTTTTCAGCATCAGAAGATTTCTCAGATACCAGATAAAATCCGTAACAAACTGCGACAGCTCTCTTCCCTGCAGGATGATCTCCTCCAGCCCGCGAATGATGCCGGTAACGTCCTGTCTGCAGATTCTCCGGAAAAAATCACCGAACACCTCCACATCCACTGCCCCCAGCACTTCCAGCACATGGTCATAGGTCAGCTTCTGCCCCAGATAAAAGGCAATGCACTGATCCAGAAGGCTCAGCGCATCACGCATGGAGCCGTCCCCTGCTTTCGCCACATAGGTCAGGGCACGCTCCTCTACTTCCACCTGCTCTTCCTCCATCAGTTCCTGCAGCCTTGCAGCAATGGTCTCCGTGGTAATCCTGCGGAAATCGTACCGCTGGCACCGGGACAGAATCGTGATGGGAATCTTATGCGCTTCCGTCGTGGCCAGTATGAAGATCACATAGGAAGGCGGCTCTTCCAGCGTCTTCAGCAGGGCATTAAAAGCTCCGATCGAGAGCATATGCACCTCGTCGATGATATACACTTTATATTTCCCTTCTGCAGGTGAATAGGCAACCTCCTCCCGGATCTCCCGAATGTTATCCACGCCGTTGTTGGATGCGGCGTCGATCTCTGCCACATTCATGGAACTTCCGGACGCGATGGCCCTGCAGGAAGCGCACTCCCCGCAGGGATCCCCATCCACCGGATGCTCACAGTTGACCGCCCTTGCAAATATCTTCGCTATGGTCGTCTTGCCGGTTCCTCTGGTACCGCAAAACAGATAGGCATGCCCGATACGATCCGCACGGATCTGATTTTTCAAAGTCGTTACTATATGATCCTGTCCTTTTACGTCCGAAAATTCCGACGGACGGAACTTCCGGTACAGCGCTGTATAAGACATGCTCTCTCACTCCCGCTTAATCACCAAAACTGATGCCGATCAGTTTTGCTTCTTCAATAATACCTGCATTCGGATCCACCATCTTCAGCTTTCCTGCCACGTCGCCCAGCGGCACCTTGCAGGTCTCTCCATTGACGATTCCGACCATATAACCATATTCTTCATCTATGATCATCTTTGCCGCCCTTGCGCCCAGTCTGGTGGAAAGCACACGGTCGTAAGGCTTTGGAGAACCACCTCTCTGGGTATGTCCCGGAACGGTCACACGTACGTCCGCACCGGTCTTCTGTGCGATCAGCTCTGCCAGCTCGTAGGATACGGACGGATACTGGTAGTTTGCCATCTTCGCCTTGTATTCTTTTTTGGACAGCTTTGCATCCTCTCTGGAGATGGCGCCTTCTGCCACTGCCAGGATCGTAAAGCCTTTCTTTGCTTTAGTTCTCCTTTGAATCGCTGCGCATACTTTGTCAATATCGTAAGGGATCTCCGGAATCAGAACGATGTCCGCGCCGCCTGCAATTCCTGCATGAAGCGTCAGCCAGCCGACCTTGTGGCCCATGACTTCCACGATAAATACCCGTCCGTGGGACGCTGCTGTCGTATGAATGCAGTCAATGCAGTCTGTCGCAATATCCACCGCGCTCTGGAAGCCGAAAGTCATATCGGTTCCCCAGATATCGTTGTCGATGGTCTTTGGAAGGTGAAGAATATTCAGCCCTTCTTCTCTCAGGAGATTCGCCGTCTTCTGCGTTCCATTTCCGCCCAGAATCACCAGACAGTCCAGATCCAGCTTTTTATAAGTCTTCTTCATGGCTTCTACTTTGTCAAGTCCGTTCTCATCCGGAGTCCGCATGCTCTTAAAGGACTGTCTTGAACTTCCAAGAATCGTGCCGCCTTTGGTCAGAATCCCCGCAAAATCCCTGCCGGTCATATGGCGGTACTCGTTATAGATCAGACCTTTATAGCCTTCCTCGATTCCGAAGATCTCCACATCGCCGCCCAGCTCGTTATAGAGGCTCTTTGCCACGCCTCTCATGGTTGCATTCAGGGCCTGGCAGTCTCCGCCGCTTGTCAAAAGTCCTACACGTTTCATAAACTCTCTCTCCTTTTCACCTTGTTTTCCGCCTGGACAGGACCGTGCACCGGGCAGATCCTGACCGCATTTGTAAACATTATACCCCAACCGGAAATATTTCACAAGTCTCTGGATGGAGGGAATCCTGCAGTATCTGTAAATACGTTACTGTTCAGGCACCTGCCGGTATTCAGCCTGTATGGATCTATATTTCCGGAAGACCCATGGAAGGGCGCCGGTCCTCAGGCGCGGTCTTTTCGCGCCTTAGTACCGCTGCTGCCTTTGCGGTAAGGAGGGACCCACACAGTGGGAGGATTCCTTATCGCCTTCATTAAGCGCAGGCGGGATTTGCGATGAGGGGGACCCACGCAGTGGGGAGAGTTCTGATCGTCTGTCTGGAAGGAATGTATATCCATAACAAAAGTCCGAAGCAGGCGCAGACAGTAACATAATACAACAAAAAAGGCACAGCCCTTCAGACTATGCCACATTTTTTATAAAATCCGTGCATCCCGCTTTGAACCTAAAACCGGAACGTTACCTGTACAGTTAACTCAGCCCAGGCACCCCTGCGGCACACAGAAGGTCCCGCTTAGTGCTGCTTTGTTCCCAACCTGACACGGTTCACGGGTTCCTGTTGCGCAGGACCCGAACATCAACGCCACTTATACAGGGCAGCTTCCGACCAGTCGGCCCGGGGCGGGATATCACTCCTGCTATGGCGGATTGCAGGTACAGGGCGCCGCCACCTCCCCAGCTGCACGGATACTTTATTGTATCCTGTTTTCAGGATTTTGTCAAAACCTTTTTCCTTCGTTCCCGCAGTTCCCGGAAAAAATCCGTGAGCATGGACGAACATTCTTCCTCCAGAACGCCTTCTGTCAGCTCCACCTGATGATTAAACTCCGGAATATTCAGAAGATTCAGGATTGATCCAGCGCATCCTGCCTTGGGATTGCGGCTCCCAATGACAACCCTTGGAATCCGCGCCTGCACAATCGCTCCTGCACACATCTGACACGGCTCCAACGTAATATACATGGTGCATTCCTCCAGTCTCCAGTCACCGACTGCCCGGCTTGCTTTCCGGATTGCCAGAAGTTCTGCATGGGCCAGTGTGTTTTTATCCGTATTTCTCCGGTTGTAGCCCCTGGCTATGATCTTCCCGTCCTTCACGATCACACAGCCAATCGGAACTTCCTGAAGCTTCTGCGCCTTATGCGCCTGCCGGATGGCTTCTTTCATATACTTTTCCTCTTCTGTCAGGCGCATGCTCCACACTCCCCCTGCAGCTGCCGAGCTTCGGACAGCTGATACACTTTTCTCCGCCTTTCGGATACAGGATAAACCGGCTCACATCCACCGGTTCGTCCTTCCATTCTGCCACATAATCCCGGATTCCCGGCCGCCGGATCCAGACACCCCCGGTGTCCGGAAAGCGGATCCCCTTGTCCTGAATATTCTCCGGATCCAGCACTCCCTGCCACTGAAGCGCTCCATCCCGGCTCTCCAGATCGCCCAGATAGATCCCTATGGTCCGGTTTCCGCGGTAAAAATAGATATACGCTTTTCCGGGTTCCTCTCCCGGACGGCAACCGCTTTTCAGGCAGATACCCAGCCTGCATCTGCCTCCCCGTACCTCCGCTTTCACAAACCCTGCGTTTTTTATCTGCCTTCCCTGCTCATACGCATAGAGGTAAGCGATCTGGCGTCTGTATTCCTGCATAGCATATCCCTCCTGTTCTCTCGGATATTCTATGCCTGTCCATCATGAAATATGTCACCTGTGCCGCCTGTCAGGACTCTGGTGCGGTTTTCAGATACCGGACAGCCAGATTGGTAAAATCCACAAACTGTTTTAGTGTCAGCGCTTCCCCTCTGACCGATGCGGAAAGTCCCATTTCCTCCAGAATGCGGACGGTCAGCTCTTTGGAAATCCCAAGCTTTGGCACATGGGAAAGGCCGTTTTGCAGCGTCTTGCGCCGCTGGTTAAAAGATGCCCTGATGACGGCAAACAGCAGCGCCTCATCCTCCGCCTGCACCGGCGGCTGCTCATGGACGTCCAGCCGAATGACTGCAGACCCCACACCCGGTCTTGGCATAAAACAGTTGGGAGGCACATTGGCAACAACATACGGCAGCGCATAATACTGCACTGCCAGAGATAATGCCCCATAGTCCTTCGTCCCCGGACCTGCCTGCATCCGGTCCGCCACTTCCTTCTGCACCATGACTGTGACGCTCGAGACCGGCACATGCTTTTCAAAAAGTCCCATGATAATGGGAGTCGTAATATAATATGGAAGATTTGCCACAACCTTGACCGGCCTTCCGTCATTCTTCTCATCTGCAAGCCGTTTCAGGTCTACCTTCAATACATCCTCATTGATAATATCTACGTTTTCGTATTCCCGAAGCGTATCATGGAGAATGGGTATGAGCGCCCTGTCAATCTCGATGGCTGTCACTTTGGCTGCTGCCGCGGCCAGATACTGCGTCATGGTTCCGATCCCCGGTCCGATCTCCACTACATAATCTCTGTCGGTAATGTCTGCCGCCTTTATAATCTTATCCAGCACATGCGTGTCGATCAGAAAGTTCTGCCCGTATTTTTTCTGAAATACAAACCGGTACCTGTTCAAAATCTCAATGGTATTTCTGGGATTCCCCAGTGTTGGTGTCGGTCCTGCCATTCTACTGTCTCCTGTCCAGCCTGTAAAAAGTTCCGGCATTTTTCTCCGTAGCCTCGATCACAGCCTCCGGCGTCAGCCCTTTGATGTCTGCCACTGCCTTTGCTACATACGTCAGATTTCTGGAATCATTCCGTTTTCCCCGGTAGGGTTCCGGCGCCAGATAGGGACAGTCTGTCTCCAGAAGAATCCGTTCCAGAGGAGTTTCCAGAACCACCTCTTTTAATTTTTTCGCATTTTTAAAGGTTACGACTCCGCCAATGCCCAGATAATATCCCATCTTCACATATTCCCGCGCCAGCTCCGGTGAATAGGAATAGCAGTGGATCACCGCAGGCGTCTGCGGACTGTATTCCTGTTTCAGGATTTCCATGGTGTCCGCAGCTGCTTCCCGGCTGTGAACAATCACCGGAAGGGACAGTTCCTTCGCCAGTTTAAGCTGTCTGACAAACCACTTTTTCTGAACCTCATGACTCTCTTTATCCCAGTAATAATCCAGTCCGGTCTCTCCGACCGCCACAATCTTCTTCTGCAGGCACTGCTCCCGAAGCCATGCAAACGTCTCTTCATTCAGTTCTCCCACTTCATCCGGATGGACGCCTGCTGCTCCATACATAAACGGATATTTCCGGATCAGTTCCACTGTCCTTCTTGTCCCTTCCAGACTTGCCCCCACATTGACCACTGTCCCAACGCCGTCTCTGGCAAGTGCCGGCAAAATCTCCTCCCGGTCCCCGTCATATGCATGGTCGTCATAATGTGCATGACTGTCAAATATCATATTTCTCTCCTGTCCCGCCGTATTTGATAACAGTATAGCGGTTTTGCAATGGTAATGCAACCGGAAGTTGGCAGCCGGTCCTGTCAGGAGTTATTTGGAAGGTTTTTACAGCTCCACCTCATATTCCACACTGGCGAATGTCAGATATGTCCCCGCCTTCAGCGGGTACAGTTCATATGGATTCAGCTGCACCTGATCCGCCCAGGTCCCATTGGTGGAATTCAGATCCTCCACATAATATACAGTCCCGTCACAGGTGATCCGCGCGTGAATCCGGCTGATGGTAGCGGCCGGGATACAGCCGTCCACACTGTCTTTTTTCTTTCCCAGCAGAAAGGTGCCCTCCTTCACCTGGAAACTCGGATACTCCGCACTCAGGCTTCGCAGGAAAAGTCCGTCCCGTTTTACTTTCTGAAGGCATGCCGTTTCCGCAGCCGTCTCTTCCTTCAGGAACAAAGCAGTTCCGCTTCCCATCTGGTCTGCTTCCGCCACATAGTCTTCCAGCGTTGTCTGCCTGTTTTTCTTTTTAAAAAAGTTTTTCCAGCTTCCGGTTTTTTCCAGAATCTCCTCCTGTACCGGAACCGGTTCGGCCGGCTGGACAGCCGGTTCCTGCGTCTCTTTTTCTGTCTCCGTGTATCTGTGCAGAAGCTCTGTCAGGCTGAAATTCGGTTCCAGTGCACTCTGATACAGTTCATAGCCAAATTCGATCCCTTCCGCATCGCTTTTATCCAGCTTTCCCAGAAGATATTCGGCCAGATCCAGAAACGATTCCTGTATTGCCTTTTCCGAACCCGGATAACAGCACAGATACAGCTTTTCCGATCTGGCATGCAGATAGATGGTCTCCGGGCCAAGAAGCAGATGGTCGGGATTTAACAGGTATTCTTTTGCCGATTCGAGAATGCGCAAAAGCTCCCTCAAAAGTCCTTTCAGCTGACGAAAATTCAGTTTTCTCCGTTCATACAGCAGTTCCATGCTCTGCCGCCCTGTAATCTCATAATAATATTCCGTATGTTTCTCATGCTGCTGATGAATACAGGGCAGAAACCCATAGATGCGGTTTTCCGTAATCATGCGGACTTCGTATCCCTCTTTCATCGGTTTCTCCTCTGTCAGAATCATATAATTGCTGTTCAGGTCTCTTTTATATCGTATCTCCATCTTTTTTTCCTCCATCAGTCTTTCATCCATCTGCTCCTGCGTATGGTTTCACAGGGCTGTATCCGGTATACCGTCTGCTGCATCTCCAGTCCGGATATCGGAAGAAAACTGCCCGATCCTGATACCCGGAGCGTTGCACGCAGCGGACTGACCTTGACTTCCACGCATTTAACCTGAAGCCATAATAGCTGCCCGGACAGTTTTTCGGCAAAATCCTTCTCCATGTCCTCTTTTCTCCCGGCATCTGTACGCCCATCCGGATAGCACCCTTTCATCCCTGCTTCCAGCGCTGTATGTACGCATACGGCACAGTCATGGGCATACATTGTAAAAAACACCACATACACAAGCAGAATACAGATACCCGGCACCAGAAACGCCGCTTCGATTACATATCTTCCTTTTTTCTTCACATCCATTCCCCCATGGTATAAACCGCTGTCAAAAACGGAACCAGCGGAAGTTCTTTTTTTCGAAAACACAGTCCATACAGAAAACCAAGCATTACACCTCCCAGGAACAGGCGAAGAAGCCCTGCCGCATCTATCCACATCCCCAGCGCCAGTATCAGCCATCCATCCCCATAGCCGATGCGTTCCCTGCTGAAGAAAGCGATAAAAAGCACCAGACATCCCGGAAGGAGCGAGGGGACACGCCCTTCTGCCGCTGCATGCATCATTCCGGTACAGCCCAGCTCCAGAATCACCGGCATGGATATCCGATGTTCCTTCACATCCTCCGCTGACAGATACAGCAGGTGGAGCAGAATCCACAGGCCCTTCACTTCCCGCCGCATCTGGAACATGCATGGCGCCCCTTTGCCTCCGACAGCGGAATCGCCGTCACGGTCCGCTTCAGCCCCTGACAGCCCATACTGCTGTGGTAACTTGTTCCATGATCTGTGATATAGGCCGTCCCGCCCGCCCATCCCCTGCGGATACAGTAGATGCAGGGGGTGTATCGGCTGCCGGACTGATTCCGTTCTCCGCTCAGATCTCCGGAAGCAACCTGACGGATGGAAAACCTCAGGTAGGTACAGTCCCGGCTCTTATGGTACACGCTTCCCGTTGGTGTTATGTATACAATCGTCTCGCCGGCATGATTCTGAAAGGATTCCCCTGTGTACCCGACCCATGCGCGGACCACCACCTTTCTGGTCACTGGCTTTCTTCCGACAAACAGCGCGGAAAACGGAAGCGAGACCAGATCCGCATCATAAAGCCTGATATACGGATCCGATGCGTATGCCTGCCCTGCCGTTACTGCCAGAAGCTCTGCACGTTCTGTCAGTTTCCTGCTTTCCTTTGCCTGTACAGACGTAAAAGAAAAAAGATACAGCAGCGCCGTCACTGCACACAGCAGAAAAGGCAGGACCAGAGAGGCTTCCACGGTCATGCTTCCTTTTCCGAAGGCACAGAGGGAAGCCCTCCTGCCTGTTCGTATGTCCTTGAGCAACATGACCTGCATGCGGAGTATCTGGAGAGTTTTGTTAAATTTTGATATATTCCTGCTGCAGAAGGGCATCCCTTCATGCCTCCTTTCTTTTCTGATTCCATGCTCCCACTGATGAATTCGTATATCCGGATTTACTCATATCCATAGCTTCTTTCCAGATACAGATCCTCCATCCATATCTGCGCCGTCAGATAATCCACACAGTGATCCAGATGAAGTTTTAAAAATCCGTCCATCTGCCGTACCTCGCCTTCGATTACATCTATCGCCCTCATGGAAAGTGTTTCTGCCGGTTGCAGCATCAGAAAGATCCGCAGACAGGTCTCATAGCTGATTCCATCCTGCCGCTGAACCTGTGTGTCATATCTGCCCGGATCGCTCAGCGCAGGGAGAAGCCCGGAAAGAGAAACCTGCCAGTCTGCTTCTGTCTTCACTGCCACAAGTTCATATCCTTGCAGAAGCTGCCGAACCTCTACCAGACTCTCTCCATATGCCCATCCGAGCAGGATCAGCTGTTCCAGACTTTTGATCAGTCCTCCATTGCCGGTCATTCCGGCCAGCACCAGCGACAGAAGCTCCGCTTTTTCCCGAAGCGCCGGATGCGTAAGAAGAAAAACATAATTCATCCCTTCTCTGATCAGAAGCAGCCTCCCGATTACGTCGCCCAGATTTTCCTGATCAGAACTTTTCCCGGCAATGATGTATTCAAGCTGATAATCCAGATACCCTTCGGTTCTGGCTTTCGGCAGCATCTCCTGTGCATGATTCATATATTCGCACAGGTAGCTGATAAACCACTGCTTCTGAATGATCTGGTTCTCTGTTCCGGCTGAAAGTCCCACACCGACGGACAGCTCCCGATGAGACGGCACATTTTCCAGTACTGCAGATTTTGTCGACAGCTGATACTCTTCGGGAACTGCCTTATCCAGTGTAAACCCGTTCCAGAGGCCGTCCCACTGACGCGCCTCCGGGTCCAGAGACCGGTCCTCGCCGTCTTCGTCTTCTTCCTCCTCCTCTTCGTCCTCGTAGTCCCTTACGGTTCCTTCATAGTCTTCGCAGTCCTCCTGAAACTTTCGTGTATTTTCCTCCGAGCCTTCCACAAACAGTTCCTGAAGCAGCCAGTCTTCCGCCAGAGACACACCGGTCTTCTCTTTCATGATCTCGACTCCCTGGCGGAAAAGAGCGGCTCCGGAACCGTCTGTCATACGTACCATACTTTTGATATCCACCCCCTGCAGGGAAAGGCCGTCAGAAGCTGCATTGTTCTCTACAAACTGCCACAGATGACTGCTCAGTTCGTCTGTCCGTTCCGCCCCTCCTCCAAAAGAAGTGTCCAGGAAAAACAGATCATACTGTTTCAGCAGATGTGGTTCGTATTCCGAAAAAAGCGAAAACATCCCTGCCTCCACTGCCTGTTCTGCCTGTTTTTTCTGATACTGCTTCTGTACAGACTGAAGGCACACCAGATACAGGCCCAGAAAGACCAGAAAGCACAACGCTGTCCAGACGGTGATCTGCCCTGCTGCTTTTTTATACACTGCGGCTCTGGGAGACGATCTTTTCAAAAATCTCATTGACAACCGCGGTAATCTGATTTTTAAAAATAATCACAAGCCCGATCAGTACCACAATGATCAGAATTACTTCTACAACTCCCATACCGCTTTCGTCTTCCCAAAAATTTCTCCAGAATGTTCTTGTTCTCATATTATCTCCTTATTGAAGTTCCGCATCTGCCCGAAGAATCCCCCTTTTTCCGGAAGCATTTCCGACTGCAGCCGCATCCGGAAATCCTTCCGGGTATTCCACGGCAGATGCTGTCTGTTGAAGTTCCGCATCTGTCCGAAGAATCCCTCTTTTCCGGAAACATTTCCCGGCAAATGCTGTCTGTTATAGTTCCGCCGGCATATTCTGTCACATCTGAAATGATACAACTGCCGGATACATGATAATGATCAGTATGGTCAGAAGCATCATCAGCATTGGAAGAAGCAGTTTGCTTTCACATTCTTCTCCCATTCTCTTTGCCAGCGCTCTGCGGTTTTCGAAAGCCTCTCTGGATTCCTCCTGCAGAAGCCCTGCCAGATTTTTTGTACCCTTTCTCAGATTCTGGCTTAATAAAGTCCCCAGCTTCAGGTAGGCCGGCATGCGGCACCTTGTCCCAAACCGCTCATAGGCCGGCGCTTCTGCCACCCCGCTCTGCATCTCATGCAGTGTGGTCCTCATCTCTTCATATGCTGCATGTCTGATAAGATCTGCTTTTTCTTTTTTCTCGTAATCATTCACGATTCGTTCCCATGCTTTTCTTGTGCTGATTCCCGCCCCCATATAGAGGCTCAGCCGGCTTACGATCTCCGGGTAGTCAAGCTGCATGCCCCGCTCTTTCTTTTTCCGGATGGTATCCTCCTCCCGGCGCCGCCCGGCAGCCATTGCACCCATCGCCAGAAACGTCAGTCCGAGCATCCATATCCAGCGATCGTCTGCCGCCTGATACCAGGCAATGGATTCTCCCGCTACCGCTCCCGGAAGTTCCAGCCGGTCCGAGATTTCCTTCTGTGCCTCTGAAAGCTCATATTCCAGCATCCGAAGCTTCTGTTCTGCGTCCGGATGTTCTGGAGGTATGACCCGTATTGCCTGTTCCCACACCAGCTCTTCTCCGCCCAGTGCCAGAACCGCCTGCACCTTCACCAGAACCGGCTGCTCCAGAAGTTCATTTTTTACGCTTCCATCCGGATCCACATAATCCCAGGAATCCAGATACCACTGAAGTTCTATCTCGGTATCCGGGAATACAGACGGCATGGACACTTCCTGCATCACATGTTCAAAATCCGTGTTTTCCTTCAGAAACACTGCCCCAAGTCTTTCAGACGCAGACTGCAGCATTTCCAGAAGTTCTTCCTCCCTGCGGGGAATCTCCCGTATCGTCAGCTGAAACGGCCAGGTTCCGTCTTCCATCTCCACCTGCATCTCTGTCCGTCTGTCACCGGCTCCGCTTTCCGGCCGGTCCAGATACTGCAGGGGATCCCCCTCCCTCATACCATACAGAAAAAAGATCAGAGTCAACGCACCTCCTGCCAGAGCGGTCAGGCATAATCTTGTCCTATATTTCAAACTGCACCATCCTTTTTCCCAGCAGGTAAGCCGAAAGATAGATTGCCAGGCATACCGTTGCCACCAGAATTCCAACCGGATTGTGATACAGGCCCTCCAGAAATTCCCCGGAACCGACCCGCACATACAGAAGCACTGCTGCCGGCATCACCGTCATGATCCGCTGTTCGTATACCTTTGCTGCCAGAAGTGTTCCGATCTCCCGTCTGGTATCCATAATCTCCGCCATCTGGGTCGCTGTATTCTGGATCACCGCATTCAGGCTCCCGCCGCTCATGCGCGCCGTACAGAATACCTCCACAAAACTTTTCACTTCTTCCAGAGGATGTCTTTCTGCAAATTCACTCAAAAGCGTCTCCGGCCGCTGATTGTTCTCAGCCTTTGCCAGCATCTCCTTCAGTTCCTCAATCATGATTCCTCCTCCCGGAAACATCATCTGAAGCTCCCGGCAGGACTGCCCTATGGCATTGTCTACCGAATACCCTGCCGAAAGAGAAGAAGACAGCAGCAGGATCCATTCCCGAAACATCTTTCGAAACTGTTCCTTCTCCTTTTGCTCTCTTGCCGTTCTGCATTCTCTGTGCCAGAGCCGTAGAAACGGAAGCAGGAAAAATGCTGCCGCAAGAGAGTCATAAAATAACCAGGAAAATATCAGAATCAGGAGAATTCCTTTAAGAAGATCCAGAATGGCTTCCTTTTTGATATGCCGAAATTCCGGCACGCTGAAACTTTTCAATATTTTTCATATCTCCTGTTCTCTCCTGTATCCCGCAGATCCTGCCGGATACCTCGCCGGTTTCCCGGAAGAGAAACAGCGGGTTCAATACCACCTGCTCCCCTTCCATACCGGTCACTTCCGTGATTTCCAGAAGCCTGCGGCTTTTATCCCGCAGCCTTCCCAGATAAACGATCAGGTCAATCCCCGAAGCGATCTGCCTCCGGATTGCCTGCAGGGGCAGTTCCATCCCCATCAGTACCATGGTTTCCAGGCGGCCGATCGTATCCTGCGTGCTGTTGGCATGGCAGGTGGAAAAACTCCCGTCATGGCCGGTGTTCAAGCAGGTCAGAAGTTCGAAAGCCTCCGCCCCGCGGACCTCTCCGACGATCAGACGTGTCGGCCGCATGCGAAGCGATGCACGGATCAGATCCCGGATCGTGATCTCCTGACAGTCCTCTGCTCCAGACGCGCGGGTCTCCAGACGGACCAGATTCTCCACATTCTGAATCTGCAGTTCTGCGGTGTCTTCGATCACGATTACCCGTTCATCTTCCGGAATATATTCGGAGAGTGCATTCAGGAAAGTCGTTTTCCCGGACCCGGTCCCGCCCGCAATCAGAATGGAATACCCAGACCGGACGGCATCTTTTAAGAACAGCGCTTCCTCCTCGGAAAGACTCTCCAGTTCCAGAAGCCTTTCCATGGTGACAGGGCTTTCCGGAAATCGTCGTATTGTGATGATCGGCCCGTTCACCGCTACCGGAGGAAGAACCACATGCAACCGGTCGCCATTCTCCAGTCTTGCGTCCACAATGGGCCGGGATTCATTGACGACCCGGTTGCAGGCGCCTGTCATCTGCTGGATGATATCCAGAATCCGTTCCCTGGAATAAAAATTCTTCTCCCAGCGCATCAGTTTCCCGCTCTTTTCAAGGAAAATGCCGTTCATGCCGTTGACCATGATCTCCGTCACCTCCGGTTCATCCAGAAGTTCCTGAAGCACATCCATCTTCCGAAGGGCGTGAAACAGTTCTTTTTTCAGCTGACATTTTTCATTCAGAGAAAGATGCTGCTCCTTCCCGCAGGAAAGCACGACGTCATCGATCAGTTCCTGCATCTCTTCATCAGGCACTTCTCTGCTCAGGTCTACCCGTTCGAGAATCCGGTTTTTCATTTCCAGAAATCTCTCTGATGTCTCTGGTACCTGTACCATGATGCCTCCTATTCCCTCAGCAGTCCCCGGACAAAAGTTCCCAGCTCCTGCTGAGGCAGCATAAAGAAATCTTCTTCACTGCATGGCCCCATACCGCATTCCGGCAGCTCCAGCTTCTGAAGTCTTTCCAGTATATCCATTCCGTCTGACACCTGAAGATGCTTCTCCCACTGTCCAATCCTGCCCTGTGAGAGCAGATCCGGACCGGCCGGTACATAGATACCGCTGCACTGCCGGAGCAGATCCGTCTCATGGCCTGTGATATTGCCAAAATCCAGTATGATAACGTCATAAGTGCTCTGTGTACGTATCAGATGCAGCAGGCGCTGCCATTCTTCGGCAGTAATCTGCTGAAAATCCGTATAGGATTCACAGGGCGGAATATAGTCCATCCGGTCCAGCTTCTTGATCATGCTGTTCAGCCGATACAGAAACGAAGCCTTATTTTGTCTGAGATAGTAAATCAGATCTGTCAGGTTCCAGTGACTTCCATCCAGAATCTCAGATAATCCGGAGCATTCTTCCAGATTCAGATATAAAACATTCCGATCTTCTGCAATCACCTGCCCCAAGGTAAGGGCAAATTTGTTTTTCCTGATCCCTTCTGACGGAGAATAGACTCCAATTACCCTGTTGTCCCTTTGTACCTGTGTATAATACGCATCCTCATCCTGATCTGAATAATAGTACATGATCTCCCGAAGAATATTTTCCACAGACTGATACTTGTACACAGCCGGGAACCTGTTCAGTTCTTTTGGCAGGCTTCCCTCGGATAAAAAGATCACACATTCATTCCGGATGAAATCTTTCAGTTTTTCATACCATTTTGCTGATATCAGCAGTATCTCAATCTCTTCCGCAGAAAGCGCTTTCACAAGCTGGTCCTGTTCGGTACACATCCTGACCTGAAACAGATGGCTTTTTTTCAGATTCACGTATTCTCTGAAAGCCTCCACATAGGAAGCTTCCGGATCCGCGATCCATAATCTTGTGTTTTTCACTTTTACCTCCTGCAACACAAGCCCCGGTTTCTTCATGCTGCAATTCTTAATGGAATCTGACTCAGAAAACATTTGAGTCCATGGCGAATGCCACCTTGTAGATAAACGTTTATCACATTTTTTATTATAAAGAATCCTGTTTCCACTGTAAAGGCAGTTTACAGTTTGTTCACAAATTTTGTCGAATACTCACAAAAACCGAAACGCTGCAATCGCATAAAGCAGGGTAACCCCGCTGAATCCAAGTGTTCCGGATGTCAGAAGACTGCACAGGTTAATTCCTACCGAACATGGAATCTCCCACGACGCCAGCAGAAGGTTGACCCCGTAGATCGAGATCGCACCCATCACCGCCCGCAGGCAGAAATTCAGGAAAAGTTCCGCTTTCCGTTTTACCAGTACCATAAAAAGCACCAGAAGACATGCACCTGCAATCACTGCGACTCCCATCTCTTTCTCCACTTCAGCCTCCCCCTCTCTGGTTTCACTATATGAAAAACACTGAAAAATATTCCCGTTTCCGTATAAATTTTCCAATTGGCGACTATACTGATAGTAACCAGTTTCCAATAACAGGAAGGAAGATGCAGATGATACGCATATATTTTGACAGGTGCGCCGACCCCCG
>ERZ778510.588-NODE-588-length-28876-cov-28.513029_pt1 | contig 28876 bp, 29 predicted proteins | sample MGYA00510348_ERZ778510 | MGnify/ENA primary metagenome ERZ778510 (study PRJEB29527, sample SAMN07138969) | mouse gut metagenome | material: feces | host: mouse | place: China:Nanjing | collected 2016-01-25 ... | reverse complement strand
GACGAAAGCCAACAATCAAATACGCCTCAAAAATTAAGAGGTACAACAGAACCCCAGAAGTGTTTATTTGCCAATAGCAGATTTGCAAAGTTTGATGACTTTAACGGCACCGTAAATAATAATATAGATAATAATATATCTGATAATAATATAAAACCCGAAAATGAATTTTCGGTTTTTTCCGACGAAAGCCAACAATCAAATACGCCTCAAAAATTAAGAGGTACAACAGAACCCCGGAAGTGTTTATTTGCCAATAGCAGATTTGCAAAGTTTGATGACTTTGAAAGATGCTTTGATAAACCGGAATTTGAACAGATTGATATTTTATATTATTATCATTCAGTCGCCGATTGGAGCGCAAGCAAAGGCAGGATGCAAAAAGATTGGATTGCGCAAACACGTAATTTCATACGTGGCGATAGGGAAAAAGGAAAATTACATTTGAAACCCGAATACAAAGCCCCAACGCAAAAATTAAACGTTGCCGGGGCAATAGAGTATTTAAAAGACGATTATTAAAATGGAAACATTACCCGAAAAGACAAACAGATTGCCCCAAACGTTGCTCGGAAAACGACAATCCGCCGCCGTTTTGCTTTATGGCGGAACGGCAAAAGCAATTGACGTTCGCCGGGCGATGGTTGAGTTACCGGAGGTTTCCAAAGCATTAACCCCGGTCGAAAAGTATATTCTCGTGGCGTCCACAAAAAAACAGATTGCCGAGATTGACGACGAAACGTTGATTGCCAAAACCAGGCAAATGTTCCGGTTTATCGCAATGGACGTGGGCTTTGTCATTCCCGCAAAAAACCGGGACGATTGGACGTATATTTGTACACGGTTATTGGATTTGCTCAAACGCTATTATTCGCAATTAACATTGTCGGAGGTTAAATTAGCGTTTGAATTGCTGATTACCGGGAAATTGGACGACTATTTACCAAAGGATAGGGACGGCAACGCCGAACGGAAACATTACCAACAATTCAACGCCGATTATTTCGCAAAGGTATTGAACGCATATTGCCGGAAACAAAACCAAGTTGTCGGCAAAGCATATACAGCGTTGCCGAAACCGAAAAAGGAGTTAAGCCCGGAGCAAATCCGGTATTATCGCAATCAATCGGTTATGACTTGTTTAATGTGCTTTTTGCGCTACAAATATACCGGGCGTTTGGAGTTTGGATTAGCGGGCGAAATGTTTGTTTATAATTGGTTGTTGGGTGTTCGGTTGGCGGACGAAGTGAAAGAAACCGAGGACGACCGGAAAGAAGCGTATAACCGATTTTTGGCACGTGCCGCTCGTGGGTTCGTAAATGAATTTACGGTTTACCACGTTCGGAAACAAGGAACCCGAAGTTCGGAAATTGATTTTACAGCTTTTGAGGTTGCCCGGCGCAAAGAGATTAAAAGAACATTCGACCAAATGATTAAGGACGAAATTTATATCTATCATTATTTAAGGTTTGAAAAATGAAAAAAAGAGTTTCAGCGACAAATATGAAAATAGATTGCATTATAGGCATAGACCCCGGAAGCAATGGGGGTATCGTGGTCTGGCGACCCAACCACAACGCAAAGGCAGTAAAGATGCCGAAAGATATAAACGAGATACGGGATTTTCTCAATTACTACAAAGAGATTTGCACGCCGATTGTCTTTTTGGAAAAATTGAGCGTTCGCCCGGACGACGTAACGGTTGGCGATACGGGGGCAAACATGGGTAAATTGTACCGCATCCAAAAGATGTTGCAAAACTTTGAGCATTTGAAAGCTATTATAACCGTCGCCGAAATACCATTTGTTTTGGTTAATGCTATGAAGTGGCAAAGCGACCTTAAATTGCGTATCAAAGTAAAGGGGAAAAAGGAGGAAAAAGCAGACCGCAAACGACGGTTCCGGGATATTGCCGGGAAATTATACCCGGAAATTACCCCGACGTTGTGGAATGCGGACGCAACGTTAATAATGCACTTTGGACGGTTCATTTTGCAGAATAACCCCCGTTGGGTTTTGGAAAATTTGCCCCAACAAATGCACAACCGTTTATTTTAAGCCCGTAGGGGCGTTTAATTATTCAAATGGTTACACTTATATGGATACGAAACAAAAGCCGCTTAAATCGAAAATTCCAAGAAAATAACTTCTTTGGAACCAAAAACAAAACTTTTTGCAGTTTAAGCCAAAAATAAAAGATAAAAATTTTGGTAGTACAAAAATTATGCGTATATTTGCAGCATGAAAATAACACGACCGGGCGTTTTCCCGGTAACTCTAAAATTAAAAAGATATGATAACGAAAACAACAATTAGCGATTTCCGATTTGAACCTGCCGGGTACGGACGTTACAAAGTAACCTACACGTCCCCCGTTACCTGGAAACAATGGACGGCAATAACAAATGATATGGAGTTGATTGATGCCACAAAGTGCGCCGACGAACCCAAACGCCAGGATTTAGAAACTCTTAAAAGAGTTTGCAAACGTGGATAAAGACGAATTGGGAGCCGTTCGGCACGCTAACACCGTGCCGGGCGGTTCGTCGTTCTGATGGAAAATGTATAAGAGGGCGCACGGCAATATGTTAGTTGAGTTTGACGGCGTGGGTAAATGCGTTATTTTGGGGCGATTATTGCAAAAAATAAAAAAATAGCCGAAAATAAAAGATAAAAATTTTGGTAGTACAAAAATTATGCTTATATTTGCAGCATGAAAATAACACGACCGGGCGTTTTCCCGGTAACTCTAAAATTAAAAAGATATGATAACGAAAACAACAATTAGCGATTTCCGATTTGAACCTGCCGGGTACGGACGTTACAAAGTAACCTACACGTCCCCCGTTACCTGGAAACAATGGACGGCAATAACAAATGATATGGAGTTGATTGATGCCACAAAGTGCGCCGACGAACCCAAACGCCAGGATTTAGAAACTCTTAAAAGAGTTTGCAAACGTGGATAAAGACGAATTGGGAGCCGTTCGGCACGCTAACAAGGTGCAAACCATGATATACCAACGAATGAGATTAACAACAAAATAGTAATAACCGCCGGGGGAAACCCCGGCATAAACAATTGCGATGTGTATATTAAGAAATTGGAATTGTTGAATTTTCAAGTTATCAAAGAGTTCAACGCAGATTTTGAGGGCAATGTATATTTCATTACCGGGGACAATGAGTTAGGCAAATCAACCCTTTTAAAAGCAATCGGCGCAATGTTGACCGGGAACCGGGACGCCGTGTTGAAAAATGGAGAGGACAAAGGGTTTGCAAAAATGGTTGTAGGTAACGACGGCGAAAATTACGAGGTCGAATTAAAGTTTACCAAAGCCAACCCCCGTGGGACGTTATCCATTAAATCCCAAACAACCGGGATGCGTTCGGATAACGCTTCTATGCTGCAAAAGATTTTCGGCTACCAAGACTTTGACGCCGTGGAGTTTTCCCGTTGGAGCGAAACCGCCGAGGGACGCCGCAAACAAATTGAGGTTGTAAAGGCTTTGTTGCCGGAAAAGGTGCGCACCCGTATTGCAGAAATTGACGCCGAGGTTACGACCGTTAAGGATAAACGAAAGGACGCCAACGCCGAGGTTAAGACGTACACAACCATTTGCGCCAACGCCGAAAAGCAATTGAAGCCCGGCGACGTCAAAACGTATTCTGAAAGAAAGGATATTACGGCGTTGATGGAAGAGCAAAATGAAAATGCCCGGTTGATTGAGAAAGCGAAAACGGTACGCCAAGCCCGGCAACAAAGGATTGAACAATTGGCGGCAATCCCCGGACGAATTAAAACCGCCAACGATAACCACGATAAAGCCGTTGCGGTTATTGATACCAATTTAGCGAATGAAGAAGAAGAGGTTGTCCGCATTATCGCCGAGGCGCAAAAACGGTTAGAGGACGCCAAAAAAGATGCGAAAACGTCCCGTAAAAACGTCGATGCCGAATTAAAGGAAACATTGGCAACCATTGAGGCGGAAAAAGCCGATTTTGAAAAGCGCAAAGCGAATGCCGACAAATGGTTAGAGGAATACGAAGCCAATAACCCGGAACAATTAGACACGGCGGAACAACTGAAAAAAGCCGAGGAACACAACCGTATCAATGCGTTGGTTGTGGATTACATGACAAAGAAGAAACAAAAGGAAGCCGCCGAGAAAACCGCCCGCACGTTTGAGGACAAATTAGGCGCATTGGCAAAGGAACGGGAAAACCTTATTGCAACGTCCAAATTACCGATTGCCGGGCTTTCGTTCACGGAAGACGGTTTAGAGTTAAACGGCGTGCCGTTCGTCGCCGGGAAAGTTTCAGATAGTCAAATTATGGAGGTTGCCGCCAAACTGATTATTGCAAGCAATCCGACGGTTAAAGTATTCCGCATTGCGAGGGGCGAAAGTTTAGGCGAAAAGCGTTTGCAAGCGATTATAGACATTGCAAAGACAAACGGTTTTCAAGGCTTCATAGAGGAAGTAAAACGGGGACAAACCGATTTGGTGGTTGAGGAATATATGGTAAACGAATAATAGCCGATGAAAAAGCGAGAAATAACAGCGACGGGAACAATAAACAATAACGGCAAATTGGCAATGTATATGGGGGAATTAAACGAGTTTTTCAAGGGTTGGAAAGGTTCCCGCATTATTGCCCGGTTTATTGTAGCGTCCCCCGGTTCGTCCGAGGCTTTGAAAGGGTATTATTTCAACTATGTTGTACCGACGTTTAAGCACGCAATCTGGGAGGCGGGCGAACGTCTTACAGAGGAACAAACCGAACGACGTTTGCGGGAATTTTCCCCGATTATGTACGTTGAACGGGTCAACGAGGAAACGGGGGTATATTCCCACGATTTGCGCACCGTGGCGGATTTGTCGAACGCCGAGTTAATCGAACATGTCGAAACGCTCAAACAGATAGCCGCCGAGGAATACAATACATTTATTGACGACCCCCGAACGTTGTAGGTATGTTTTGCAAGTGTAACGGAACCAATCGGAACCGGGGAACCCGTCCCGGAACCGACCCCGGAACCGGAACGCCAGGCGGTTCCGTTGAACAGTAAGACACGGGAATTATTGGACGAAACAGAATTTTAAGTTATAAAACCGTTCCGGGCGTATTCCCGGTAACAATCAAATAATTAAAAAATGAGCGAAGAAAAAAAAGCCGCAAACGTTATGTTGATACCAAGCGAAAAGGCGTTTGCATTGTCGAAAGTCAAGACATTAAAGGGCGGCGGGTTAGATGTACATTATGAAGTTACCGAAACAATAGGTGATGAGAGCTACACGAACAAATACCACGTCGAAAGTGCAAAGGACATACACCCCGATTTGCGGGATTGTTTCAACCGTTTGCGCCCAATCATGGGACGGATTTTTAATATTACGTCCTTTCTTTCAATTGTTGAAACGCCCGATTTCAAAGCAACCCCAAAGCAAAACGAGTTATCGCGGGATTTTGCCGACGAAATGTTGAAAAACATAAAGGTTCGGGGCGTGTCCTTTTCCGGTCAAAACGATAACGTAGGGGTTGTTTTAACCGGGTCGTTTACCGTGTTAGACAATCAAAAAACCGCTATCAATTCCCCCCGACTTAAATTCAATACAAAAGTGTTCGGGTTTGAAAAAGAATTAGAAGAAATTGCCGCCGACATTGAAACCGAAGTTTACGCTTTTCTTTTCAAGAACAAAAAGGCGCAATTGGAGTTGTTCGGGGCTGATGGCGAACCCGCACCGGGTTTGAGTGCCGAAAAGGTAGAGGACAACGGATTGTTCCCGGACGTTGACGACCCGGCGGACGACCCGGAACCGAACGACGAAACAGGGGATATGTAAGGCAATGGAACCGTATTTGCTAACAGACCGGGACGAGTACCAATATTGTATCAATCGGGGGTATAATCCCCTGATTGATATTCGTAAATTTAAAATGGATATTCGTTTGAGGGTTGAGATTCAACGGGAATTGTTCGGACATTGTGTTTTCGGGCGTGGTGCAAATATCATGGCGGCAAATGAACGGTTTTTCCGTTGGGTTTGGGAACATAAGCCGCACCGATGCGAGGAATGTTTAAAGCCGTTACGGAATTATTCCGCCGTTTATTGTTCCCATATATTGACCCGTGGAGCATTTCCCGAAATGGCACACGATGCAAGAAATATAAATATACTATGTTTTTTTCATCATTCCAATTGGGAGAATGGGGATAGAACGAAAATGCGTATTTATCCCGGAAATGTGAAAATAATAGAGTTATTAAAAAATGAGTATGGAAGTCTGGAAAGAGATAGACGGTTATAACCAACGTTACGAGGTTAGCAATTTTACGTTGGAGTACCTTGTGCATGACGACGACCGGAAAGCCTTAAACATGGCGGCGGGTTGGTCTGATAATAAGAAATTGTATTTGTTGGATTGCGTAAAATTCAAGTGAATGAAAATAAAATCAAAAACCGGATATAAAATTGCGTTATACACGTTCGTGACGTTAACGGTTGCGTCTTATACGTGGGCGTTGTATAGTATCATTGTTTGGATAATTAAAGCGTTTTTTGTATGAGTGTAAACAAGGTTATTTTGATGGGACATACCGGGAAAGCCCCGGATTTTAAGGACTTCGACAACGGCGGTTGCGTTGCGACCTTTTCGTTGGCGACGACAAAACGGGGTTATACCACAAAGGACGGGCGACAAATCCCGGAGCGTACCGAGTGGCACAACATTGTATTGCAAAACGGGTTGGCAAAGGTCGCCAATCAGTACGTTAAAAAGGGCGACAAACTGTATATTGAGGGCGAATTGAGAACCCGGAGTTATGACGATGCGCAAGGCGTCAAACGGTATGTTACTGAGATAGTCGCAACTGTCATGGAAATGTTGACCCCGAAAGCGACCGGAGCCGGATGTGAGCCCTGCCAACCGTCGGACTATTTACCGTTTTAATCTGTTTGAGTTATGGGAGCGATAAACGGACGGGTTATTTACAGCCCAAAGGGGAAAGCCGGGGAATATTCCGAGAACGCCGCCAACTTTTACGTTGGTTGTTCCAACGGATGCACGTATTGTTATTTGCGCAAAGGGCGGGGCGCAAAAGTGTTGGGCGGCAATACCCCGGAATTGAAAAAGGCATTACGGGAATATCCATACGCATTGGATATATTTACGAATGAGTTGTTGAAGCATAAGGACGAATTGCAAAAAACGGGGTTATTCTTTTCGTTTACGACCGACCCGTTATTGCCGGAAACGCAAAGGTTGACCCGCCAGGCAATCGGCGTTTGTCAACGCCACGGCGTCCCGGCAAAGGTGTTGAGTAAATGCGCCGAGGGTATTAATTTTTTAATCGACTTTGCCGAGGCGTCCGAGGGTTGGGACAAATCCCGTATAGCCATTGGTTCCACGTTGACCGGATGCGACGAATTGGAACCCAAAGCAAGCCCAAACCGGATGCGTATAGACGCATTGGCACGGGCAAAACGCCACGGGTTCCGTACCTTTGCAAGCGTTGAACCAATCCCCGTGGGAATGTTTGACCGGGCATTTTCTGTAATTGCTTTGTCGTACCCCTTTGTCGACTTGTTTAAGATAGGATTACAAAGCGGTTGCAGATATACAAGGCGGGAAACATTGACGTTTTACAACGACGTGTTCGACTATTGGGAGGCGCACCCGGACAAAACACCCCGGATATATTGGAAAGATAGTTTTGTAAGAGCGTCCGGGATTGACTGGGAAACATTGCCCGGTTATTGTGTCCCGGCAAATTGGGATTTGTTCAATGAAAAGAAATGAAACAAGGGTTGAAGTTCCCGCCGATTGTCGATTAGTTGGTGTAAGGACGAACCCGATAATAAAAAATGATTATGCAGTATAATAACAAAGATTATGAGCCGACATTGCACGACCGTTGGCGTGCATTAACCGTTAAAAACCCGTATGCAACGCAGTTGGTAACGGCGGCGTATGAGGATAACGGGATTGTTTACGGCGAAAAGTGTATTGAGGTACGCAGTAGAAACACGTCATACCGCGGCGACGTGCTGATATGTTCCGCAGCGTCCCCGGTTTATCCGGGAATGGAAAGCGGCGTTACTTTGGGATTGGTTGAGTTGTACGACGTAAAGCCGATAAAAGAGTTTACGCCGGAGGATTGGGAAAACACCCGGGTTCCAAAGGAAAAGAGGGCGAAAATAACAAAGGGGTACGGGTGGTTGATGCGCAACCCCCGCCGGGTTATTGAATTTCCGGTTAAGGGGCAATTGGGTATCTATAACCTCGTATACACAAAAGATTGTATTGTCGAATATCCTAAAGTTATGGTATTGGATAAAGAGGCATACAATAAAACAAAAGAAACGTATTAGTTTGTTGTATTATGATTAGTAAAAAACAAATTGGAATTATCCCGAACAATGGCGACGTTCATACGGCGCAAATTGGGGTTCATATCGGACGGGTTGGCATTTGCGTGTACGTCCGGGAGTATTGGAAATATAAGAGTTGGTTTATTGTTCCCGGCGTGTCCGTGGATGCGGTCAACGGTTACGACCGTTACGTTGACATTGAGGCGAAAATATTGTTTGTCGGCATTGGCATACGGTTTATATGTATTAAAAGAAAGGTAAAACGATGAAAGCAAAGATTTTATTGTTATCTTTGGCAACGCTTTTGTTGGGGGCGTGTCAAAGCGAGGACGAACCAACGGAAACATTTTATTTACAACAAAAACCCGAGATCATGGAAGAAAGAAACGAGCTTGTAACGAGTACCACGGCGGCACTGATACAGATATACGCCTCCCAGTATAATTGTGAGATTATCGAAATCGAATTTGCGGGCGGCGATATGATACGAATTCGCATAAGAGGCGCAAAGGAAGATTTGGACGTATTGTTTGACATGGACGAAAGAAACGAGCTTGTAACGAGTACCATGGGGGCAATGATACAGATAAACGCCTCCCGGTATAATTGTGAGATTGTCGAAATCGCATTAGCGGGTGGCGATATGGTACGAATTTGTGTAAGAGGCGCAAAGGAAGATTTGGACGCATTGTTTGACTATGTAAACGAAGCGGGCAAAGAATGAGAGTAAAGCAACCCGAACCGTTCGACCCAAAATAGAGAATACAGCCCCGGCGAACGTTGCGTTTGCCGGGGTATGGTATTGATTGCCGAGATATGGACGGCGGCGGATGCACGATTAGCCAACAACAACCCCGCAATATTTACGCAACGTTGCGTTCGCTGCAAAATTAAAAGATATATACATGAGATAACAAACGTTTGGCAATGCACCGGAAAAGCCGTAAATTTGCCCCGTGGTTGAAAGATAACCATTAAGACGATAAAAGTATTGAGTTAATAACAAAAGCCTCTTAAAATGGAAATTCCCCGCAAATAACTTGCAAACGAAATTGCCCGGTATAAATCCATAAGGGAAGCGGAAAGAAAAACGGGAATAAAAAATATAACGGTTACCCGATGTTGCAAAGGAGTGTATATAAAACGGCGGGAGACTATGTATAGGAGTAAAATTTGACAGCAAATGAGATTGGACTATGAAGAGAAAGAAGCCATTAGGCTATAGTAAACGTTCTGAGGAGCAACGAATTTACGACATTCGGTTTTGTTCCGATTTGTTTTTGCGTGGGTATTCGTATCGGGAAATTGCGGGCGCATTGAACCGGGATTTGTCCGCGCGTGAAATGGGCTACACAATAACCTTTCAAATGGTTTATTACGATTTGCAACAATGCCTTATTGAGTGGAAGCGGGAACGGTTGGATAATATCGACGAATACGTTACGCAAGAGTTACGCAAATTGGATAAAATGGAGCAACAAGCATGGGAGGCGTGGGAAGCGTCGAAAACCGGAAAGATGCGCACCAAAAAGAGAACCAACAAAGGGCGACCAATCAAAACCGATGCCGAGGACGCCGACCCGGAATATTACGGGTACAATGAAACCGCGACCGAAACGTCCGCCGGGAACCCCCGGTTTTTGGATTTGCTTTTGAATATCCAACAACGCCGGGCAAAGATGTTAGGGTTTGACGCCCCGGTTAAAATTGAGATACCCGGATATAACGCCACGACCGACGACAAGCCAAAGTACGACGTTAAAGCAATCCCCGACGATATGTTGTTTGCGGTTGCTGACAAACTACAATCCGCCGAGTTTCAAAAGGCATTATCCGAGAAAGGAGGGGCGCAATAATGGCAAAGAGAGTAACCGTACCCCGTCCGGGAACCAAGAAGCCGGAATGGAAAACCGAGATTTGCGATACGTGCCGTTTTTCTGAATGGATAACGGACAACCATAGACACCGGGATTTGAACGGGAACCCGATTTGTTTACGTTGCCCGCATTATGAATTTTACATTGTCCGGGGTCGTCGGGCGTGTGCTAAATGGGAGAAAGGAGCAAAGCAATGAACAACGAACAATTATTGCAGATGTACGACGCAATCCGGCAACAACCGGATTTGCTTGTTAAAGCCGCCGCCCGTAAACGCCTTATAAACTTTGCCCGGTATATGCAACCGGATTTAGTATTAGAGCCGTTCCACGTCGTTTATTATACGTTGTTGGACATGTTTGCACACGGCAAAATACGAAAGATGATTGTACAACAACCGCCCCAACATGGCAAATCGGAGGGGTCGAGCCGTAAATTACCCGCATTTATGTTGGGGTTAGACCCCGACCGCAAAATATGTATCGGTTCGTATGCGGCGACAATCGCACGGGATTTTAACCGGGACGTTCAACGAATAATCGACACGCCCCGGTATCGTGAATTATTCCCCGGCACGTACTTAAACGGGTCAAACGTCGTAACAATGGCTAATACCTATTTGCGCAATTCCGATGTTATCGAAATGGTAGGGCGTAAGGGGTCGTTGCGTGTCGTCGGTCGTGGCGGTTCGCTGACGTCTAAAACCGTGGACGTTTCGATATTGGACGACGTGTATAAGGATTACGCCGAGGGTAACAGCCCGATAGTACGGGCGGCGGCGTGGAAATGGTACACGACCGTTGTACGCACCCGTTTACACAACGATAGTCAAGAATTGATTGTATTTACCCGTTGGCACAACGACGATTTGATAGGGCGCATTGAAAAGAGCGGCGAAACGATTATTGATGTTAAGTGTTGGGCGGATTTAGAGAACGTAACGCCAGGGGCGTGGGTGCGCATAAATTTTGAGGGATTGAAAACCGGGGAACCGACCGAGATAGACCCACGGGAACCGGGGGCGGCATTATGGGAAAGCCGACACAGCAAGCAAAAGTTGGAAGCGCAAAAAGCATTAGACCCGGTACAATTTCAATGCCTCTATCAAGGCAACCCCGGTTCCGCCGAGGGCCGATTATATCAACCGTTCAAAACATGGGTTGAAAAATCCGATTACGGCACGTACATACGTTCCGGCGCATACATAGATGTTGCCGATGAGGGGGACGACCTTTTGTTTGCCGCCACGTATGACGTTTATAAATCGGACAACATGATTTTCAACGAGAAAACAAAGCGTATGGAACCGTTGTTATTTGCTTTAATTACGGATATGGAAATGACGGACGAAAATACGGACGTTACAACCGTAACCGTTCCGGCAATGATTAACAGGAACGGCACGCAAAAAGTATGGGTTGAGAGTAACAACGGCGGTGCGGGTTACGAAAAGGTTATTAAAAAGAAAATGCGGGCAATGACAGACCCGTTTTATCAAGGCGGCAATAAGGAAAGCAGGATAATTACGGCGTCCGCAATGGTAAATCAAAGTATTATTATGCCGTTCGGTTGGGAAACCCGGTACAAAGCGATTTACGACCATGTTACAACCTTTTTGCGCAATTTCGATGCGAACACGCACGACGACCCGGAGGACGGATTGACCGGGATTTACGAAAAAGAGATTGCCGACGGTAATATACAACCATACGCACACGCAAACCGGGGCGTTAAACGTCGTAACTAACAATTTAATTGAGATATGCAAGTTTATAACGGAAAAAGTTTATAACTTTGCAATGTAGAAGTAATACAGAGGGCAAAGGGACAGCCCAACGAGGTAACAAATGTAATTTTTAACGTTAAAATTTGAAGAGTATGATTACTTGTAAGTGTCCGGCGGCGGCTTCATTGCCCGATATTCCCGCCGTAAGATGCGCCGAAAGTTTCGGGCAAATCCAAAAGGTAGCGTTTCAACGTCTAACCAAAGACAATGGAAGCAAAAACAGTTTTACCAAGGAAAAGGCAATTACTTTGCTTGCATCATGGACGCCGTTATTGTCGGCGTCTGATAGCACAAAAATTGTTGTTTCCCCGTATATCCAAGCCCCGACCAACGAAGCTGGAGCCGCCCGAACCTTTGGCGGCGGTAACGAAACATTGGGAGGCGTTGAGGAAATTATAGGGCGTGAACCGAACCCATTCACGGGCGTAATGCGTAAAATCCCCCAATCAGTAATTAAGGCAATGAAAGAACTTCAGTGCGAAAGCTGGGGCGATAACTTGGGCGTTTATCTGTTTGACGAAAACGGAAGTATTGAAGCTATTCAAGACGAAAAGACCCCGACAACGTATTATCCTATTCCAATTCGTTCTTTGTTCATTGGCGACAAAACGCATGGCGGATTGGAAGCCCCGGACAGCAACGCAATACAATGGGCGTTTTTGCCGAACTATTCGGACGACCTCGTAATTGTAACCCCGGATTTCAACCCGCTAACCGATTTGAAACCCGCAAACGGTTGACGATATGGCGGCAAAGGTTACAAAGGTTAAATTAGTTTGTCCGCCGCATGGTTTGACCGATGAATTTGAGATTAAGCACGCCGAAAGGTTGTTGCGGATGCCAAACAACGGCGGTTGGCAGTTACCCAAAGACAGCGATTTTAAATTTACCAACGACAATGGGATTGAGTATAGGCGAAATAAAAAAACGGATAACGGAGCCGAAAAAGCGTAAGACGATAAACAAAGCCGTTTATCATCAACAACGCATTAATTTTCACGCCCGCACCCGTATTACGTCGTTTGACATTTGCCAACCGATTACGGATTTTATGGCATTTGTTTCTAACCTATTGCCGCATGACAAATTTAAGATGTTCAAAACATTGTTCCGTTACCCCGTTAAGACAAACGAGGTAACGGGCGTTTGTTTTGATAAGTTGAGCCGGATTTTTGACGGTCGTAACCCGGCGTTCAATTATCAGTTCCAAAACCCGGAACAAAGGGGCGATTGGGAGCATTACCGCCAAGACGTATTACACGAACCGGAAATTTGGAGTACAAAAGGGTGGGAGTTTTTCCAAACCGAAATAAATAGCGTTCTTATTGTCGATATGCCGAGCGAACAAAACCCCGCCGACAAATACCCGCAACCGTATTTCTATTGGTTGCCTATTGCATCCGTGATTGATTACAGAGCCAACCCGATGACGGGGGTAATGGATTATATCATATTCAGACAAGACGGGGAGCGTATCGCAGTAATTGACGACGAGCGCTATAGAGTTTTCAGAGAGGACAAAAACCACAATATCGGCGAATTGCTGATTGATAACCCGCACGACGTCGGTTATTGTCCCGCCCGTTTCTTTTGGAATGAACCGTTGAGTTTATCGGAACCCGACGTTAAGCAATCCCCGCTAACCAAGCAATTGGAGGCGTTGGATTGGTTTTTGTTTTACCATATCAGTAAACGACATTTAGACTTATACGGCGCATATCCAATTTACTCCGGGTATGAACAAAGTTGCGATTTCAATAATGGCGAAAATGGCGATTATTGCGACGGTGGGTTTTTGAAAGACAAACAAGGGTTTTACAGATTGGACGCCTCCGGGCTTTTGATGCGTTGCCCCAAATGCGGGGATAGTCGTATTAACGGCGTCGGTTCGTTCGTTGAAATACCAGTACCGGACGGGGATAAACAACCCGATTTGCGTAACCCAGTGCAAATGCTAACCGTTGACCGCGGGAGCTTGGATTATAACGTTGAGGAAGAAAAGCGCTTAAAGAATGACATTATTACGTCGGTTGTTGGAACCAACGAGGAAATAACCACACGGGACGCATTGAACGAGCAACAAATACAGGCGAATTTTGAGAGCCAAAACACGGTATTAAACCGGGTAAAAAAAGGATTTGAGGCGGCGCAACAATTCGTCGATGAAACCGTTTGCCGTTTGAGGTATGGCGGTTTGTTCGTTTCTGCAAAAGTCAATTACGGAACGGAGTTTTATTTATCCAACGCAACGGAGTTACGGGAACGTTACAAGGTGGCAAAGGAAAGCGGCGCAAGCGAGGCGGAATTAGACGCACTACAAAACCAAATTATCGAAACGGAATACCGGAACAATCCAACCCAATTGCAACGTATGTTGACGTTGGCGGAATTGGAACCGTACCGACATTTGACCCGTAACGAGGTATTGGATTTGTACGACAAACAGATTATCAGCGAAAACGATATGCGTATAAAGTTGAATTTTGCTAACTTTGTACGCAGATTTGAGCGTGAATATTTGAACGTGCTAGAGTTTGGGTATAATATGCCGTTCAACTCTAAGATAAATTTTATAACAAATAAATTTACTGATTACGCAAATGAGCACAATGTTAAGTAGTCATGTTCATAAATTAGTTGCTGATACACTTTTAGTTAGAATTAATTGTATTTGGAAATTTAATAAACAAATTTAAATTATGAGAGTGAAAGTAAGCGAGGGCAAAACTAAAGACGTTGCGATTATCGACGTTACGGCCGAAAATTACATTGTCCCCGACAATGAGAAACATTTGTATCATTGCGTTATCGAAATCAAGAAATTTGACAGCGAAACGGGCAAACGGTTATCAATCCCCCGTATTCAGAAATTCGGCAAAAAAGGCTATGAAAACAGCATTGCCGAGCATTTGAAAAAGCAGGGTTATACGATTACCGTATTGCACGACCCTAACGAGTACATGAAAGCCAGAGCCGAGGCGGACGAAAAGACAAAGGCAGAAAGAGCCAAAGACGTCGAGGCAAAAGCCAAAGCCGATGCCAAAGCGAAAGCCGAGGCGGACGCCAAAGCCCGTGCTGAGGAAAAGGCAGCATTGAAAAAGGAGATTTTGGAAGAATTGAAAGCGGCGGGCGTTATCCCGGCGACAACTGCAAAGGAAGCCGAGGCGGACGCCAAAGCCCGTGCCGAGGAAAAGGCAAGGGCAGAAAAAGCCAAAGCCGAAGCCAAAGCGAAAGCCGAGGCAAAAAATAACCGAATATTAATTTAATAATCAAAGTGAAAGATTATGGCATTAACGATTGATGTTTTAAAGGCAAATGCGGCATTAGCCGGATTAACCGACGAACAATTGACAGCGATAACCACGTTATCAGTCAACGACGAAAATAGCGTAATATCAAAGAAAACCGGGGAAATTTACGGCGGTTTGGATGCGGACATTTTAGCCGTTTCCGGCATCGCCAAGAACGGAACCGAAAAAACGTTTGATTATGCCAAACGAGTATTAACCGAGTTCAAGACCAAAGTTGAGGGCGCAAACGGTCTGCAATCACAGATTGACAGACTAACCCAAGAAAAGGCACGTTTGGAAAAAGCCATTGCCTACGGTACAATGGATGAGGAAACCGCAAAGGCATTGAAGCAAGCAAAGGCAGATTTGCAAAGCGTTACGACCCAATACAACGAACTCAAAACGAAATACGACCAAGCCGAACAAACCCACACAAACGAGGTGTTCGGCATTCGTGTTGAAACGGCATTGCAGACAGCAACCGCCGGATTGAAGTTTAAGGCAGGGTTGCCGGAAAGCGCAACAAAGGTTTTGCTAGACCAAGCGATTGCAAAGATTAAGGGCATGAACCCCGAATTTATCGACGACGGAAAGGGCGGCAAAATGTTAGCGTTTAAGGACAAAAACGGCGCAATCATGCGCAACCCGAACAATCAGTTGAACCCATACACCCCTGGCGACCTTTTGACCCGTGAATTGGAAACAATGGGTATTTTGGATAAGGGACGCCAAGCGGCGGGCGGCGGAACGGTTCCCCCAACGGGCGGCGGTGCTGGCGGTAATGTTGCCGTTGACATATCCGGAGCAAAAACGAGGGTTGAGGCATACGACGTAATTGCAAACACTTTGCAACAACAAGGTTTGCAGATTGGAACGGCCGAATTTGACGCCGGAATGAAACAGGCATGGCAGGACAACAATATTGCCGCATTGCCGGAAAAGTAAAAGACAACACGGGTAAAGGGTAAACCCGCATTTATAAACAATTTAATTTTTTTAACAATGAGTTTAATTGCAACAAGACTACAGAATTGGCGGATAGAGAACCCGGAGTTAGACCGTAATATGTTCCGCCCGTGTGAGTACGGCGCATTGGATTTCTTCATTGAACAAACCAATGCCCCTAACTCAATTATTAGCCCTAATTTAAGGGATAGGGCATTGGCAAGTATTGGCAACACGGTACAAATTCCAGTTATCAATTATGACGGAGATGTAGAGGTTAGCAATGTGCGTTCGTGCGTTATTGCCGACAATGAAAATACGTCTGCATTGGTAACGCTTGTTTGGGCTACCTATGCAATCGGGTTTACAATGGTTCCGGCGGCATACTCAAACAACGAGAATTCGTACAACCATGACTTTATGCGCAAAATGGAGAAAACAACCCGTGCGTTGGCGGACGCTTTGGATAAAGGAGCCGTTGCCGCATTGGAGGCGAACAAAACGCAGGTGTTCAAAACATTGCTCAATTACACGCAGGCCGGGAACGTTGTACAAGTGCCAACCCAAATGGCAACCGAGATTTTGGGCGACATTAACCCAATCATGCGGGCGAATTGTTACCCGGAATATATCCACCTTATCGCAAATGCGGGGGTTGATAGCCTGATACGCAAGTTGGCGCAACATGACGTTTACAACGACGTTAATAAGCGCATGGAGTACGACAACAAGGTATTGCATTATACCAACAACGTAACCGATGAAACTGGCAAAATGGGAACAATGTTTGCCGTTGCCGATGGAAATGTTGGTATCTTGACCCGTGTTGACCGTGAGGCATACCGCCGAACCCGTGCGAATTTCCACGAATGGGACATTGTACGTTTGCCGTACATTGATTTGCCCGTTGGTTCGCATTATTATACTGCCGTGGGCGACCAATCGGCGATTATGGGCGACGCAACCGCCGATCTGACGTGTGCCGTTAAGGAGTATTTCGGATTTAGCGTTGATGTTGCCTACATGGTAGCATATAACAGCAATCCGGACACCGTGGCAAATCCCATTATCAAAGCCGAGATTGCAGCACGCAATCCGAACGAACCGCTAGGAATGCCCGTATATGTAACCAACGCCGGGGAATTTCCCGCCGGGGGGGCAGGCGCATGAGCCGGAAAACGGAACAGTTATTTAACCGAGGGGACGGGGTGGTTATCCCCGCCCCTCTTTTTAAATTAATGATATATTGTTAATGCTGCAAGGGTGTAAAAAAAACTTGTGGCGGTTATATTTGGGCTTATGTATAGGATTAAGGAAGTACAAGATAAGTTATTGCACGTCGTCGGTTGGGAGCAATCATATAATCCCGCCGAGGCAATCGCCGAACGGTTGACAGAAACCGAAAGCGGATTATATTTTCAAGGGGCGCACCCGCTTGTAACGTTGGATAATATGGCGGCAATCGTCCCGGACAATTGGGGCTTTCAATACCCGGTTTGGAACGATACAAAGGAATGGAAAGCCGAAACCGTGGTACAATACGCCAACGATGCGGCGGGCAAACCTTTGTATTGGGTCGCTTTGGTTGATAACGTCGCCGAGGTTCCCGCCGAGGGTTCGACTTTTTGGGAGAAATACAATATATTGTCCGACTATTTAGAGCGTTTGACCCGCAACGGAATTTCCACGGCGGTACAAACGTTTACTCAAATAAAGGGATTGGATAAGGAAACAAAGAACCTATTGGAGCGTCGCACGTTCTTTGATGGTTCGGGACGTATCAGAGCAACCCAACCGAATAATCACAAGTTGGTGGGGTTTGAGATTATCCCGGTGCGGGCGATGGGAGTAACGGCACAAATACACCGGATTGGCTTACAAATGACGGGCGGAACCGGGATTGTGAAATTGTACCTTTTCCATAGTTCACAGATTGACCCTATAAAAACGTTTGATTTGAATTTTACGTTGACAAATGGCGGCTTTCAATGGTTCACTTTGGAAGATTGTTTTTTGCCGTATATAAGCGACGCAAACAACGCCGGGGGTGCGTGGTTCCTTTGCTACAATCAAGACGATTTGCCCGCCGGAATGCAAGCAATTAACGTGTCGAAAGATTGGAGCCGGGAACCGTGCGGAACGTGTACCGGGTACGGCAATATTGAGGCATGGCGGCAATTGACAAAGTATTTGCAGATTTCCCCGTTTATGTACAACGCCCCGGAAACATTCGCCGAATACCCGGAGTTGTGGGATATAGCCTATACGATGTACACTAATACGCTGAATTACGGGTTGAATTGTGAAATAACGGTGGGTTGCGACCTAACCGATTTTATCGTTGAACAACGGGCGATTTTCCAGACGGTAATACAACGCCAGGTTGCGGCAATCGCTTTGCGCACGTTGGCAATGAACCCCAACGTAAGGGTAAACCGGAACCAATCCAACGCATCTAAAATGGAAATTTTATACGAGTTGGACGGTAATGTTGAGGGACGCCCCGGCGGTTTGGGTTATGACCTTAAAAAAGCGTTTGAGGCTTTGCGGTTAGATACGCAAGGAATTGACCGTATTTGTTTGAGTTGCAACAACCGGGGCGTTAAGTACCGGACAACGTAATTGCATTATGGCTGGATTACAATCAATAATTGATTTGCGCAACCGGGTTAATACATTTAACGACGGGTTGACGTCCGGGTTGATTATACGGGACATAATCGATTGCGGAATGACAACGGCGTTTATCATTGATGCCAACGCCGAGGAACAATTATTTGAACAAGGTATTAACCGATTGGGCGTTGACATAATGGATTATCGACCTTATACCCCGCTAACAATAGCCATTAAGGAGGGAAAGGGACAACCGACGAACCGGGTAACGTTGCGGGATGAGGGCGATTTTGAGAGTAGTTTTTATTTGGAAGTCGGCGACAAACAATTTGAAATCAAGGCGTCGGATTTCAAGACGGAAGATTTGATAAAAAAGTACGGGCGGCAAATATTGGGATTGACGAACGAAAACATTGCCAAACTGATTTGGCAATACGTTTACCCGGATTTGCTAACCAAAGCAAAAAAAACGATATACGGAAATGGATAGAGTACCGATTATAAAGAACCCGGAGTTATTCGACCGGGTTATTGCAAACATTCAAAAGGGATTGGCGGACGGGTTGCCGTGGCTTAACTATTCCTTTGGACGTTCTGAACGGTTGGTTAAGTCCATACAGGGGAAACGATATTACACGCCCAATATTTACGTTGGCGGCAACGAATATATGTTAATTGCCCCGGATAGTAATATAGGGAATTTTTCGTTTTTCGTGTTGGACGACCCGCAACAAATTGATTGGTTCCCCGGCGTACAAAACAGATATACAACGCCGTTTTCGGTTATCTTTTGGTTTGATATGCGCACGATAACCAACGACCCCAACAACCGGAATACGGAGGCGGTCAAACAACAAATCATGCGGGTATTGAATGGCGGTATTTGGTTACGTTCCGGTTCCATGACAATAAACAGAGTGTACGCAAAGGCGGAAAACATATTTGCCGGGTTCACTTTGGACGAAATAGACAATCAATTTTTAATGCACCCGTTCGGCGGGTTCCGGTTTGTCGGGGAATTGGGAATTGTTGAAACGTGTTTAACTGATTAACAACAAGTATATGAAAGCGTTTTTATTTTATACGGTCGTGGTTGCTTTGGTTGCGGCATTCGGGTTGACCTTGTTACGCAAATGGGGCGTTATCGAATGGGCGCAAATCCACGGCAACGAGTTTTTCGCAAAGATGTTTAATTGCGATTTCTGTTTGTCCTTTTGGGCGGGGGTTGCTTTGGCAATCCTTTTGGCGTTTATAACCGGGAACCCGGCATTGTTATTGGTTCCGTTTTGTTCAACAGTCATAACCCGCATGTTCTTATGAAAACGACAAAGATAGGGGAACGGGCGGTTGTGTTGTACGACAGTATCGACGAATTGCCGATTTTGCGATTTCACGCATATAACAAAATGTTGCTTATCGACGCCGGGGTTGGGTCGGATTTGAACGATTGGGATGCGCATATTGAAAAGGCAATCCGGTTTATCCGAAAGGAAAAGCCGGATTTGGCGGAAAAGGAATTGGATAATTTGCGGCAAAACGTTTATTTCGTCCAATCCGCCATATCGCCAAAGTATTTGGCGTTTGCCTGTTTGGTTAAGTCAGTGGACGGAACCGAATACAACGATATGACGGCGGACGGTTTGCAAAAGGTATTGGATTTATTCGCCGATGCGCCGAACGCCGAGTTGACCGCCCAATTGGAAGCGGTCAAAAAAAAAATAGATAAAGAATTGCAATTGTATTTTCCTAGACTATTCGACGACGCCACGGTCAAAGAGTATTACGACCAATTGAAGCAACGCACGATGTTAATGTTGGATGCGATAATAAAGGGGGACGAAAGCGACAAACGAGAAGAAATAGACCATATTACGACGTTGTTGTTGACTTATACAAAACCCAAATCGTTTAGCGGGTCGGATAGCGTGGAAATACAATACGACAAGCAGTTTGAAAATATGTGTTTGATGTTGTCCCAACATTTGCACGTAAACCCAAAATCGTTTAGCGTTTTGGAATATTACAACGCATTTGAATACATTAAGGAGCAAGCGAAAAAAGCAAGCGGAAAAAGCCAAAATAAGGCGATTTAAGGGGGTTTTGTTTTTCAGACGATAAATTATACATTTGAGAAAGGAAAATTGATTGTAGGGCAAATTGCCCGAAAATAACAAAAACAAATAGTCGGATATATGGCAGATAACAACAATCCAATTAAATATTCGGACCTGGTAAGCCCCGATAATTCGATTACTGATTTGATAAAGCAATTGGATGAACTTTCAGACGCATATACAAATGCGTTGAAAGATATTAGGGCGGAAGCAATTCAGTTGGCGGCGGTTCTGCAAAAGGTTTCCGGGGCAACCGAGGACGGCAGGAACACAACCAAGAAAGCCGCAGACGATGCGGAACGTTTGGCACGTGCGCAACGTGATTTGGCGTTTGCAGAGAGTGAGAACGCCAAAAAGTTAGCCGAGTTAAAATTGGCACAGCAGGAAGCGAACCAAATTAATAAACTGATTGTGAAAATAAATCAATCCGCCGAGGGTAGTTATAACCGTTTATCGGCGCAATATTCATTGAATAAGATTTATTTAAACAACATGACTAAAGCCGAACGGGAAAACACCGAGGAGGGGCGAAAATTGGTTGCACAAACCAAAGAAATATACGAAGAAATGAAACGTTTGCAGGGAGCAACCGGGAAATTTCAATTGAACGTCGGAAATTATACGGAGGCGTCCGACGCAATTATTGCGTATGGCGACAAATTAAAAGAAACGTTAGGTTTAAATAGCGCATTTGGCGAAAGTCTTTTGGCGTTAGGACGTGGCGGGGCTGAAAGTAAAGCCGTTTTTACAGCTATTGGCGACGGGGCAATAGCATTGGGAAAAACTTTGTTGGGATTACTTTCAAACCCGGTTTTTTTGGCGATTGCCGGAATTGCGGCGGCGGGTGCGGCGTTTAAATGGTGGTACGATTATAACGCCGGGTTAGTTGAGGCAACGAGATTGACGCAACAATTTACCGGGAAAAGTGGCGATGATTTGAAAGCGTTTAGAAATGAGGTGCAAGCCGTCGCCGATTCATTCAACGCAGATTTCCAGGAAACATTGATTGCAACAAACGCATTATCAAAACAATTTGGTATTTCTGCAAATGAGGCATTGCAGTTGATCAAGGATGGTTTTTTGTCCGGAGCCGATGCGAACGGGGAATTTTTAGACACGTTGAAAGAATACCCGGCATATTTCAAAGAGGCTGGAATATCAGCAGACCAATTTGTTGCGATTGTAGCCCAAACAAACAAAATGGGTATCTTTTCGGACAAAGGCGTTGACGCAATTAAGGAGGCAAATTTGCGTTTGCGTGAAATGACGACGGCGACGGCGGCGGCTTTGGACGGGATCGGTATTTCGTCGAAACAAGTTCAAAAAGATTTGCAGACCGGAACCAAAACAACGTTCGATGTTATACAAGACGTTTCCGCAAAATTGGCAGAATTGCCGGATAATGCGGCAACGGTCGGGGCTGCAATTGCAGATATATTCGGGGGTCCCGGAGAGGACGCCGGATTGCAGTATTTGCGCACGTTGAAAGACATTTCAACAAACATGGATGAAGTAAAAGGGAAAGCCGGAGTTTTGGCGCAATTGCAGGAGGAACAATTGCAAAGCCAAATTGAGTTGCAAAACGCATTGTCCGGGTTGTTTGACGCAACCGGAGGAAATTTTGAAACGTTGACAACGCAGGCAAAAGTTTTTGTTAACCAAGGATTGACGGCGATAATAAAAGGGGTTATTGATGTTGTCAATTACTTGATTGAGTTATACAATGAAAGTGTTTTGATACGTGCAATTTGGAATGGGATTGTTGCCGGATTCAAAACAACATTTGATACGTTGGGAAATTTGTTTGGATTCTTTATTGATATAGTCAAAGCAACCGGAACCGCATTAAAGGGGGCGTTTACGTTAGATTTTGACGACGTAAAAAAAGGATTGGCAGATTATGCGGCAGCGTACGGAAATTTGGTTAAAGCCCAAGTTAAAGACATAACAGAAAATTTCCAAGAGGGTTTGGAGGGTATGCAAAAGGAAATAAAACCGTTGACAATCCCGGTTTCTGTTGGAGATACTGTTGGAGATACCCCGACGCCACAAACAGACAATAAGCCCGTAACGACACAGAACCCAACCGTAACGCCAAGGGGTAAAAGCGAAGCGGAAAAGGCGGCAGAACAACAAGCAAAGCAAATTGAAGCGGCTTATAAAAAGAATTTGGAGGCAACCCGGAAATTGCAGGATGCACAATTGCAGTTGGAAACCGACGAATGGGCAAAGCGTAGGCAGCAAACGCAATATCATTATTCCCGGCAGATTGAGGATTTGCAACACCAATTACAGACCGAAAAGGATTTGAACGAAACCGGACGGCAGGCGATAAACGCAACAATTACGGCGTTAGAACAACAGCAGACAGAGGCGTTGTTGAAAATAGAGCAAGAACGGCAGTTGCAAGAATTGGCATTGCAGAAAGAAAGCATTGAATTACGTTTGCAAGCGGTTAAGCAGGGAAGCGAGCAGGAACGACAATTGCGTATGCAGCTCTTAGATAATGAAAGACAAACAGCATTGTTGCAGAATGAGCAAAAGCCGACCGGACAACAGCAGGACGCCGGGGTAATTAATGCCGGATTTGACGTTAAGGGAAGCGCAATTGCCGACGAATATTTGCAAACGCAATTAATGATGTTTGACCAACAACAAGCGTTGGCGCAATCTGAATTTGATTTATTAAGAAATTCAGAAGCCCGGAAAACCCAATTCCGTTTGCAGGCAGAAAAGGAACGTTTGCAAAAGGTATTAGAATTGAACGAGCAAGCAGCCAATAAATTGTCAGATGTTGAAGTACAAACAATTCAAAACACAATAAAAAAGATTGACCAAGAAATTGAGCAGTCAAAAGGAGATGAACGAGGAACAGACATTTACGGTTTGTTTGGGCTTAATTTGGACGACGACCAAAAGGAGGCAATAAGTACGTCCGTATCCTTTGCAATGGAGCAATTACAGGTATTTTTAGATGCGAAATTGCAAGCCGCCGAAGCCGCCGTAAATGCCGCCGACAAAGAGGTTGAAAGCGCACAACGCACGTTGGACGCCGAAAGGGAAGCACGGGCGAACGGTTATGCCTCAAACGTGGTTATGGCACAAAAGGAGTTGGATTTGGCAAAGCGGAACCAAGAAAAGGCGTTGAAAGAACAACAGAAAGCGCAAAAGGCACAACAGGCAATACAGACAATCCAACAAATCGGAAACCTTGTAACGGCGTCCGCTTTGATTTGGTCGCAATTGGGGTTCCCGTTCGCAATCCCGGCAATCGCTGTTATGTGGGCTTCATTTGCCGCCGCCAAAATTAAAGCCGCACAATTATCCAAATCAGCCAACGCCGGGGGTTCGGAAAGTTACGGGGACGGTACGGTTGAATTGCTGGCGGGCGGTTCCCACCAATCCGGGGACGACGTGGATTTAGGAACCAAACCGGATGGAACCCGGAGGCGTGCCGAGGGCGGGGAATTTTTCGCCGTTATCAATAAACGTAATTCCCGCCGTTTCCGTCGTTTAATCCCGGACGTAATAAATAGTTTGAACCGGGGAACATTCACCCAAAAGTACCTTAATGCCTACAATACCGACGGCATTAATGTAACGGTCCAACAAAATAACGCACCGGATTTGCGGGATTTAAAAGACGATGTAAGGGAGATTAAGGAACAAAACCGCCGCCGTCGTTACGTCGATGGCAACGGCAATGTTATTGAGGTTTACAAGAATTTGACACGTAAAATTAAAAATTGACATGAACCCGATTTATAGACATTCATTTGTAAATGCGTTTTTAGCGAACGGGAAGATAATTAACACAACCGGGAACATAAACGGGAATAATACAATTTTCTATTATACCCGTACTTTTGTCCCGGTTCGGAATGTGTACCCCCGCAAATTGTTTCAGAATTACACCCCGAAAGCCGGGGGCGCATTTTACGACAGCAATAAAAAGATTATCGGCGGTTGGAGAAGCGACCCGGCCGCCACAAATACGGGATTTGACATACCAGGCGATGCCGCATATATCCGGTTTGATGTAAGCAAAGCGCAATACGCCGACGGGACGGCATGGTTGAGATTGGGAACGTTGGACGCCCCGAACGTCTTACAAGGTCAAACCGTGCATCCGATTTATAAGGATGATTTGGCAAAGGAGTACGAATTAGAAACCAACCAACGGTTTTATCGTGCCAAATTATCCGGCAAAATTACCTTTGTCCGGGATGATTACGACTATATAAACCGTCAATCGTTCGACAATGAATTTTTGTATTGCATTGAAAAGAGCGACGACGGCGGGCGTACATGGTTCCAATACTTTCAAGGCAAGTTTATGAAAACCGATTGCACGTTTACCGATTACGATAGAAAGGTTGTTGTACAACCGGACACAATCGACGATTATAACGATGTATTGGCTGGGTTAGAAAAAGAATATAATCTAATAACATTAGCCCCGACAATTCAACGGATAACAATAAACAAGCGTCCATTAATTCAAATATATGTGCCGGGCGATAGCGTCGTTTCGTGTTTTTTAGGCGGTACGAATTGGGAGCAAGATGCAAACGCCACGACCGACCAAAACACATTAGTACAAACCTATCATTTTGCTTTATGTAATATATTGAAAGAAATACGAGTTACTGCAAATGGTACGCCGTCCGATATTGCTGGTTTATATACGGGACGTATGACAACGGATCCAAGTACTGACACATTTAGCGGTAATTTATTCCAGGCAAATAACAATTTGTATTATATTCATATGACACAACAAAAAATTAACGGGACGCCATTTGGGGTGGCTATGGTTGAGATACGCCGCCGTTCTGATGATGTTGTGTTGTTTGTATACGTAAAAGCAACAACGTCGCCATTTGATACGTTGGAATTTGATTTAGTCCCCGCCAAAGGTTCCAGCGCAACCGGGACAATGCACGCTGATATGAAAAGTTATAATATATATGCACGGTATTTATGCGATGTGGAGAAAATAAACGACTTAAATACATATCCATTACCCGCCGATGATATAGTAGATAACAATCGTAATTATAGTCATGCGATTGGTTACAATGTCGACGTGGCGTTTATTTCAAACAAATTTTCAGACACCCCGACCGAGTGGGGATTAGCGGACAACGGAAAGTATTTTGCGCCCCCTTATTCCATATACAGACAAACGTTTTATCCAATCGCCCGGTCAACGTGGCGTTATGCGTCGTTATGGTTTGGATTTTATTTAATGGATTGGAGATTAGAGGAAAAAGCCCGTAAAGAATATACTTTGCGGGATGCGTTCTCGGTTGCGTCTTGTATATCTGTTTTGCTCAATCAAATTGCACCCGGAATTACGCACGAAGCCACGGCAAAATATAGCCAATTTTTATACGGGGGAAACAATCCAATATCCGGGTTGAATTTCCGGTTGCTTGTATCGCAGAAAACGAACATTATAAACGGCGAATATCAGCAACCCGCACAAAAAGCCCCGACGACCTTACAACAATTTACCAATATGTTACGGGATTGTTTCCAATGCTATTGGTTTATAGAGGACGGCAGATTTAAAATTGAGCATGTCCAATATTTCCGCAATGGCGGTTCCTATTCCGGCGAGGTTGTGTTAAGCCACGATTTGACAAAGGAATTGAATTCACGCAACGGGAAACCGTGGGCGTTCAACACGTCGGAATATTCGTTTGATAAGGTCGATTTGCCGGAACGTTACCAATTCAAGTGGATGGACGACGTTACGGCGGCGTTTGAGGGTTTGCCGATACAGGTAATCAGCAAGTATGTAACGCCCGGAAAAATTGAGGACGTAAACGTATCTAATTTCACGTCGGATATTGATATGATGTTGCTAAACCCCGGCAACATGAGTTCGGACGGGTTCGCCTTATTTGCCGCCGTTCCGCCAACGTCCGGGTCGCAATGGACATTACCGTTTACACGTCAAACCGTCAACGGGGTTGAATACTTTTTGCAAAACGGATATTTAGCGTTTATTAATCTGCAATCGACCTATTGGCTGTATGATTTACCCGCCCGTAGGGTATCAATAAACGGTTCCGAAACAGACGCATACGGGATTGAGAGAAAGAAGAAACAAACGCTTATTTTTCCGGCGGATGACGACCCAAACCCGATGCAGCTAATAAAAACGTATATCGGTAACGGTCAAGTTGATAAACTTTCAGTAAATTTGTGTGGTAGAAATATTAAAGCAACGTTGAAATATGATACAGAATAACAATACAAGCGTTTTACCATGGTATACGACTATAAATGAGCAGAACCACCGTAAAAGTTACGCATACGGCGCAATTTATCCGTTATTTGCCCCGGCTGATAGATTGTTGCCGTTTCAAATAATTAGAAACACACGGCCAAATAATGTTACGTTAGTAGTGTTGCACGATAAAACCGGGAAAGTAATTGCAAACATAACAAGGTACATGAGGGAAACCGGATTGCAGATTGTACGGTTTCAAACGTTGGGTTATGATGTTATATTGTACCCGTCGATCTTACCCATGCCATTAAATCAGTTGGACGGAATATATTATATGACGTTATCGGATGGCGTGCAATCATGGCGTTCTGAAATGTTCACGGTCGTACAAGATGTTTCCGGTTACTTAAAAATACAATGGTGGGATGTTGAAAATTTGGTATTTGACGCCGGGCAAATAGTATATAAAAACCCGGATTTTAAAAATATGTTGTACCTTTGTACAGAGTTAGGGAAACCGGATTATGAATTTGAGGAGGACGGCGAAGAACGGGACGGGTATTTTTTTCCGGAAAAACAAATATCAGTCAAAACGTTTAAATGTACGATATTGGCACCGGAGTTCCTTTGCGACGTTATGCGTTTTATCCGTATGGCTGATTACATTCACATAACGGATAAATACGGCAGGGAATACGATTGCGACACGTTTCTAATTACCCCGAAATGGCAAACGCAGGGAGATTTGGCAAGTCTGGAAATTGAGTTTAAGACAAACACCGTTGTAAAGAAAATCGGACGTGGTTATATATTGGAAAACAGGGGAGATTTCAACAGCGATTATAATAATGATTTTAACAACGATTAAATTTTTGAATTATGGGAGATTATCAACAACTGAAACAATCGGTTTCTAATGTTATTAAAACAAACGGGAACAAAAGAATTACGGGTGCAATTATGCAAAATACTTTGCTAACAATAATAAATACAATTGGAGCAAATATGCAATTTGCAGGAGTTGCCAATATTAGTACAAATCCGGGTACACCCGACCAAAACTTGTTTTGGATAGCTTCGACCCCCGGAACCTATGTAAATTTTAATAACATTGTGCTAAATCCGGGAGAATCAGCAATTATAAAATGGGCAAATAATGTTTTTACAAAACAGATATTAGGGCTTTCAACAGATGAAAAAATTGAACAATTAATTGAAAAATATTCAACATACATAAGGGGGTATCTTAAAAAAGTGGATGGTAATATAGCTGATTATCCAGTATTATTCACTAAAGAGTCGTATATTGAATTGATGCGAGGAGAAACAAATATAACTTATATTGGTGAGATTTCTTCAAAGGCGGCGGCAATATGCTTTTATGACAAAGAAAAAAATCATATTTCATCTTTGCCCGCAAGGGGATATGAAATCGTAAAGGAAATATATGATGCTGAAATACCAACAAATGCAAAATATATAAGATATACAAGTAAATTTGGTTTGTCGCTTAACATATATACAAATGCACGTCAAATAGAATATATGCCATTTGATGATATTAAAAATATAAGAGCAACTGCAGATAATGCACAAGCAACTGCAGATAATGCACAAGCAACTGCAGAT
>ERZ778510.577-NODE-577-length-29142-cov-5.195998_pt1 | contig 29142 bp, 24 predicted proteins | sample MGYA00510348_ERZ778510 | MGnify/ENA primary metagenome ERZ778510 (study PRJEB29527, sample SAMN07138969) | mouse gut metagenome | material: feces | host: mouse | place: China:Nanjing | collected 2016-01-25 ... | reverse complement strand
TTAAGACAGGAGGAGATTTACCGTTCATTCCGGATACGGGATTTACGAGATTTTTAATGTCTGGGTGACCCGGTCCGTGATTAAGACACATCCAGAGTATTTGAAATATAAGAAGAGGAGACATAGGCATGAACATCTGGTTATTCAATCACTATGCGGTGCCGCCCGGCCTGTATCCGCTGGCGCGTCCGTATCATTTTGCCGGACATCTGCAGAAGAAAGGGCATAAGGTGACGATTTTTGCCGCCAGTTCGGTGCATCTGTCGGATGAGAACCTGATTACCGACGGAAGAGCCATGAGCGCCAGAAAGATTGACGGGATCCGGTATGTGTTTTTAAAGGCAAGGAATTATGAAGGAAACGGGATTTGTCGGATTCTGAACTTTTTTGACTATACGCTGCGTCTGTTTACACAGACCGGGAAATTCAACCGTCCGGATGTGATTATGGCAACATCGGTCCATCCGCTGACTTGTGCGGCAGGAATTCTGCTTGCATGGAAATACCGGTGCAGATGCGTGGTGGAGATTGCGGATCTGTGGCCCCTGACGCTGGTGGAATACGGCGCCATAAAGGAAAAACAAATAATTACAAGACTTTTATATGGTCTGGAACACTGGATCTACAAAAGGGCGGATGCCATTCTGTTTACCATGTATGGAGGAAAGCAGTACATCCGGGATCAGGGATGGGAAGAAGACGTTCCGCTGGATAAGGTGTTTTATATCAATAATGGAGTGGATCTGAGCGAGTATCGCCGACAGGAGCAGGAAGAACGTTATCCGGATGCAGATCTGGACAGAAAAGACACTTTCAAGGTGCTGTATACCGGTTCCATGGGAAAAGCTAATGCCATGTACGATATTCTGGATGCTGCGGAACGGCTGAAGCAATACAAAGAGATACAGTTTCTTCTGTTTGGAGGCGGCTATCTGGAGAAAGAATTGAAGGAATACTGCTGCAAAAAGCGGATCGCCAATGTGACGTTCAAAGGAAAAGTGGATAAAAAATATATTCCGAATATCCTTTCCAAAGGGGATCTGAATATTATGACTGGCATCAGCGATCGGGTTACAGATTACGGGCTGAGCATGAACAAGATGTTCGACTATATGGCATCCGGAAGGCCGACAGTCTCCAATATCCGGACGAATTATGACATTCTGGAAGAGAACCGGTGCGGCATCAGCATCCGGGCCGGAAGCGCGCAGGAGATGGCTGATGCGGTATACCGTTTTTATCGGATGGATGCAGAGCAGTATGAAGAATACTGCAGACAGGCATCCGAGGCAGTCCGGCAATATGATTTTGGATACTTAACGGATGAACTGGAACAGATCTTATGTGCAAAGAGTTGAGTGTGAGGTAGAAGAGTGAAGCAACTGTTACTGGATAAAATCGCAAAAAAGGAAATTGTCGTAGGTGTGATCGGTCTTGGCTATGTGGGTCTGCCGCTGGCAGTGGAGAAGGCCAAGGCAGGATTTCAGACCATCGGTTTTGATGAGCAGCCGGCCAAGGTGGAGATGGTGAATCAGGGACATAACTATATCGGCGATGTGGTGGACAAGGACCTGAAGAGGCTGGTGGACGAAGGGCTTCTGTCCGCGACCTCGGATTTTTCTTTTATCAAAGACGTGGATTTTATCGCGATCTGCGTGCCGACGCCGCTGGATATCCATCAGGAACCGGATCTGAGCTGTGTGAGAGACTCTACCGCCGAGATTGCAAAGTATCTGAAGAAAAATACGATGGTGGTACTGGAATCCACGACCTATCCGGGGACGACCGAAGAACTGGTGCGTCCGATCCTGGAGAAGGGTTCCGGACTTCGGTGCGGGGAAGATTTTTATCTTGGATTTTCGCCGGAACGTGTGGATCCGGGCAATCTGATCTACAAGACGAAAAATACGCCGAAGGTGGTCGGCGGCATCGGCAGGGATGCCACGGAAGTGATTGCTTCCATGTATCGTTCCGTGCTGGAAGGAGATGTGAAGGAGGTTTCTTCTCCGGCCATTGCGGAAATGGAGAAAATTCTGGAAAATACGTACCGGAATATTAATATCGGGCTGATCAACGAGCTGGCCATGCTCTGCAACGAGATGGGCATCAGCATCTGGGAAGTGATCGATGCGGCCAGCACAAAGCCCTACGGATTTCAGCCCTTCTATCCGGGGCCGGGGCTTGGCGGACACTGTATTCCTCTCGATCCTTATTACCTGTCCTGGAAGGCAAGAGAGTATGGATTCCACACGTCCATGATCGAGAGTTCCATGATGATCAACGACCGGATGCCGTCTTACTGTGTGGATCGGGCAGGAAAGATCCTGAACCGCTTTCAGAAGGCGCTGAACGGTTCCAGAGTGCTGGTGCTGGGCGTGGCGTACAAGCAGGATATCGACGATTATCGGGAGAGCCCGGCGCTGCGCGTGATCGAAGAACTGGAAAAGACGGGCGCCGAAGTGGTGTACTTTGATCCGTGGGTGCGTCAGTACCGCTATAAAGGAACGACACGAAACAGCGAACAGGAACTCACTCAGGAACTGCTGGAAAGCGCGGATCTGGTCATGGTCACTGCCGCTCATACCAATGTGGATTACGAATTTGTACAGCAGCATGCAGCTGCGGTGTTTGATACAAAGAATGTCATGAAGGCTCTGAAGAACAGAGAGAATATTGAGGTATTATAATGAGATATGCATTGATCGGCTGCGGCCGGATTGCGAAAAATCATGTGAAGGCTGTGAAGGAAAACGGTCTGGAGTTTGCGGCTGTCTGTGACCTGATTCCGGAGCAGATGGAAAAGCTGCTGGCAGAGAACGGACTTTCGGATGACGGTTCCATCCTGCGTTATACAGACTATCGGAAGATGATAGAGGAGGTGCGGCCAAAGCTGGTCGGGATCGCCACCGAGAGCGGGACTCATGCCGAGATCGCGCTGTTCTGTATCGATCAGGGCGTGAACTGCATCATCGAGAAACCCATTGCCATGAGTATGGCGGATGCGGATGAGATCGTCCGGCGCAGTGCAGAAACCGGGGTAAAGGTGTCCGCCTGCCACCAGAACCGGTTCAACCGGGCGGTACAGGAGACGAGAAAGGCGCTGGAAGCAGGCCGCTTCGGGAAACTGTCTCACGGTTCCGTCCATGTGCGCTGGAACCGGAACCAGGGATATTATGATCAGGCAGTCTGGAGAGGGAGATGGGCGTCGGATGGCGGCGCGCTTATGAATCAGTGCATTCACGGGATTGATCTGCTGCGCTGGATGTTCGGCGATGAGGTGGATGAGGTCTACGGTGTGACGCGTCAGCAGTTTCATCATTACCTGGAGGCGGAGGACATCGGCATGGCTGTTGTGAAATTCCGAAACGGCGCGGTGGCGACGATTGAAGGGACGACCAACGTATATCCGAAAAACCTGGAGGAGACGCTGTATCTGTTCGGTGAGAACGGAACGGTGAAGCTTGGCGGAACTTCCACCAACAACATTGATGTATGGAATTTTGCGGACGAGACGCCGGATGACGATGACAAAAAAGGTCTGCAGGAAGCGACCAGCAATGTATACGGAAACGGACATGCCAGTCTGTACGCAGATGTGATCGAGGCTGTCCGGCAGGATCGTACGCCGTATGTGGACGCCCTGGCCGGACGGAATGCGCTGGAGATGGTGCTTGCCATCTATAAAAGTCAGAAGGACGGCGTTCCGGTGAAGCTGCCGCTTCAGAATTTTCAGAGCACGGATATGATGGGAGAATTTGATGTTTCGGATATGTGAACTTTGGGCCGGCGAACTGATCGGGGATGATTTTGTCCGGCAGGGACAGAAGGATTTTCAGATCTTCGGGGTATCAGACCCGGAAGAGCCGGAGGAGAATACCGTTATATTTGTAAAAGGAGATCTGGCAGAAAATTATACGGAAATAAAGAACAGCCTCTTTATTACAGGACCGGACTGCCGGCTGTCGCTGGACAGTTCCTGCATACAGTTAAAAAGCGATATGCCGAAGAATCTGTACGGAGAAGTGCTGACCCGCATCTGTGAGAGTCTGCCGGCTGCGGAATATGAACTGTCAGGCGGGAGTTATATCAGCCGGGATGTGAAGCTTGGACGGGATGTGAAAATCGCGCCGTTCTGTGTGATCGGCAGGGATGTGGCGATCGGAGACCGGTGTGAGATTGGTTCGGGCACCGTCATAAAGGACCATGTCCGTATCGGAAATGATGTGCTGATTAAAGAGCACTGTGTGATCGGGGCGGAGGATGCGGATATCTACCGTCCGGAAAACGGAGCGTGCCGGACGCTGCCGCATCTGGCGGGCACCGTCATAGAAGACGGCTGTCTTCTTCTGGCCGGCGCCGTGCTGGCTGCAGGAGATACGAGGACGACGGTACTGGGCAGAGGCTCCATGATCGGTATGGCAGGCGATGTGGGGCATAACTGCAGAGTGGGCGAAGAGACGCTCATCAGCGGGAAGGCCAGCATCTCCGGGCACTGTCAGGTGGGAGTGCATACCTATGTGGCGCCCATGTCCGTAACAACGAACCGGATCCGCGTCGGAGACAGAGCGTATCTGGGCCTGGGGGCGGTAGCCATCAGGGATGTGCCGGAAGGAGAGAAGCAGTTCGGCAATCCGGCCCGGAAGGTACTGGAGATCAAAAAGCGATAAGGAAGGAACGGAAAGGAGACAGTCATGGTTCGGAATATTCTGGAATATCTGGAGACAAGCGCACGGTCCTGTCCGGAAAAGACAGCTTTTGAGGATCTGGAAGACCGGTATACTTATAGAGAGGTACTGGAGCATGCACGAAGAATCGGCAGTGCTCTGCTTTCGAAGCTTCCGGGGAATATGCCGGTGCCGGTTCTGATGGAGAAGGAAGCCCGGACTCTGAATGTGTTTATGGGAGCAGTCTGCGCAGGCTGCTTTTATACGTTGGTGGAACCGGAGCAGCCCCCGGAGCGAATCGTTACGATCCTTCAGACGCTGGAAGCCAGACTGCTCGTGACCACGCAGAAGGTGGCAAAGCAGACGGATCTGTCCGGCTTTGACGGGGAAGTGCTTCTGGCAGAAGAACTGCTGAAGCATGAAATTGACGAAGAGGGGCTCGCTGCACGACGAAAGAGGTTCTGCGACACGGATCCGCTGTATGCAATCTTTACATCGGGATCTACCGGTGTGCCAAAAGGCGTCGTGGTATGTCACCGTTCCGTCATTGACTTTACAGAATATTTTACGGAACTGTTTGGATTTGAGCGGGAAGATGTCATAGGCGGGCAGGCGCCCTTTGATTTCGATGTGTCGGTGAAGGATATCTATCCGGCGCTGAAGACGGGAGCCACGCTGGAAGTAATTCCGAGAAAATATTTCAGCATACCAAAGAAACTGCTGGATTTCCTGGATGACAGAAAGGTTACCAGCCTGACCTGGGCGGTTTCGGCGCTCTGTATCATCTCCATGCTGAAGGGATTCCGGTATAAAGTGCCGGGGAGTATCCGCCGGGTGATGTTCAGCGGAGAGGTAATGCCGGTAAAACATCTGAATTACTGGAGGTATTATCTGCCGGATGCGCTTTATGTAAATCTGTATGGACCTACAGAGATCACCTGCAACTGCGCGTATTATATCATAGACAGAAACCGGGAATTTGCGGAGGAGGAATCCATCCCCATCGGAGAGGCATTTCCCAATGAACGGGTTTTCCTGCTGGACGAATCCGACCGGCAGGTGGAAGAGCCGGGAAGACTGGGGGAGATCTGTGTGGCGGGATCCTCTCTGGCGCTCGGGTATTACCGGAATAAGGAAAAGACAGACCAGGTATTTGTGCAGAATCCGCTGAACGACCGGTATCCGGAGCTGATCTACCGGACCGGGGATCTGGGACGGTATGACGGGCAGGGAGAACTGCATTATGTCACCCGGAAAGATTTTCAGATCAAGCATATGGGGCATCGGATCGAGCTGGGAGAGATCGAGACGGCTTTTCAGGCACTGGACGGAATCTCAAGGGTCTGCTGCATCTATGATGAGCCGGATACAAAGATCATCGGGTTTTATGTGGGCAGTCTGGAAGCAAAAGAAATCATCCGGCAGTTGACAGAAAAGCTTCCGCGGTTTATGATTCCCAATATATTCCGCAGAGTGGAGGCCATGCCGATTACAAAAAATGGAAAGATTGACCGGAAGGCGCTGATGAAGGAATATAAGGAGCGGTAGGAGGTACAGGATTCTGTGAATGAGAAGAGACTGGAAGAACTGGCGGTGTCTCTGGGGACACCTTCCTATGTGTTTGATACAGATATTTTAAAGAAACGGGCAGACTGGGCGGCAAAGCATCTTCGGCCGGCCGGACTGTGTTTTGCCATTAAGGCCAATCCCTTTCTGGTGGGAGCGCTGGAAGCGCATGTGGACCGGTATGAGGTGTGCTCGCCGGGAGAATTTCACATCTGTGTACAGAACGGACTTCCTGCGGACAAGATCGTCCTGTCGGGTGTGAACAAGGAGTATGAGGATGTCCTTTACGCCATGAAACATGGAGTTGTGCACTATACAGCGGAGTCCAAAAGCCAGTGTTATCTGGTGGAACGGTGCGCAGAGGAGCTTGGGAAACAGGTGGAGATCCTTCTGCGTGTGACGAGCGGCAATCAGTTCGGCATGAGTGAAGAGGACATAAAGGAGCTGATCCGGGAGAGAGAAAAGTTTCATGGACTCCAGATCATGGGACTTCAGTATTTTACCGGAACGCAGAAGAAGACGGTCAAAAAGATTGCCGGTGAGGTAACTTATATCGAAGATCTGATCCGGAAGCTGGAGAAAGAAGAAGGTTTTTCCACCCGCGTGCTGGAGTTCGGACCGGGGCTTGGAGTCCCGTATTTTACGAAGGACGATCCGGAGGAGGACAAAAGGCTTCTTCTGGAATTCGCGGAACTGTTCCGGGAAAAGAGACCCTATGAAGTGATCTTCGAGATGGGGCGGTTTCTGACGGCATCCTGCGGTTACTATATGACAAAGATCGTGGATCAGAAAAAAAACGACGCGGTTCATGTGTGCATCGTGGACGGCGGGATTCACCATGTCAATTATTATGGGCAGAATATGGCCATGAAGACGCCGATCCTCTCTTTTTTTCCGCAGCATCTGCAGGAAGAGAAGGAAGAAGAATGGACGGTCTACGGTTCTCTGTGCACAGTGGCGGATATTCTTCTGAAAAAACTGAGTCTTCCGGATGCCAGAGTGGGCGATTATCTGGTGTTTCACAACATTGGCGCCTATTCTGTGACGGAAGGGATCTATCTGTTCTTAAGCCGCAGGATGCCGAAGATCTGGCTGTACAGCGAAGCGGAAGGCGCCTGCCTTCAAAGAGACGGGCTGGAGACATGGAAGGTAAATACATGGAGCGAGAATAAGGAGGAGGTATCCGGATGGAAGCGTTGATGGAAGTACTGGCGGCATTAAAGCCGGAGATTGATTTTGAAAGGGAAAAGGAACTGATTGACGACGGACTTCTGGAATCTTTTGACGTGATTACGCTGATTGCAGAGATCGAGGAGCAGTTCGGAATTGAGATCCCGGCAGAGGAAATTGTGCCGGAAAATTTTAATTCGGCAGAAGGTATCTGGAAGCTGTGCGAGAAGATCAAAGGAGAAGAATAAGATGCAGTTTCGTGATCTGAAAAAGCAGTACGAAGTGCTGAAAGAGGAGATGGATGCGGCAATCAGCCAGGTGCTGTCGGAAAGCGGTTTTATCAGCGGCAGGCAGGTGACGGAGCTGGAGGAGACACTGGCCGGTTATGTGGGTGTGAAGCACTGCATCACCTGCGCCAATGGAACCGACGCCCTGACGCTGGCGCTTATGGCCTTTGGAATCAAAGAAGGAGATGCGGTCTTTGTACCGGATTTTACTTTTTTCTCCTCGGCGGAAACCGTGGCTTATGAAGGCGCCACGCCGGTGTTCACGGATATCCTGGAGGATACGTTCAATATGGATCCGGACAGCCTGGAGCGCGCAATCCAGGCGGTGCTGTCGGAAGGAAAACACAGACCCCGTGCGGTTGTTACCGTAGACTTGTTCGGCTTACCGGCAGATTATGACCGGATCCGTGCGATTGCGGACCGGTACGGCCTGTATATCCTGGAGGATGCGGCGCAGGGCTTTGGCGGAATGTATCACAAAAAGCGAGCAGGGAGCTTTGGGGACATTTCCACCACTTCCTTTTTTCCGGCAAAACCGCTGGGCTGCTATGGGGATGGGGGCGCAGTGTTCACAGACCACGACGGATGGGCAGAGCTTATCCGTTCCTTACGGGTCCACGGAAAGGGCAGCGATAAATATGACAATGTGAGGATCGGCATGAATTCCCGTCTGGATACGCTCCAGGCTGCTGTTTTGCAGGTCAAATTCCGCGCATTTACCGGTTATGAACTGGCAGATACCGACGCGCTGGCAGCAGAGTATGCAAAAGGACTGAAGGAGTTTGTGAAAATTCCGACCATCCCGGAGGGGCTTGGCTCCGGATGGGCACAGTACAGCATTCTGCTGAAGAACAGGGAAGAACGGGATGCCGTGCAGGCGTATCTGAAAGATCATGGAGTTCCTTCCATGATCTACTATCAGCGGGGGATGCACCAGCAGACGGCATTCCGGGAATGCCGTCTGTATGGGGAGACGTTTCCGGTGACGACAGATGTGTGCAGCAGAGTGCTGGCGCTGCCGCTGTCTCCGTATCTGACCAGGGAGGATCAGCAGAGGATCATCGGTCTGATCCGTGAAAAGACAGGAGCGGATGCATGAGAATCTTATTGATATCCTATGATGATTATAAATTCGACGGGCGGCTCAGAGAACTGATAAAAGTGGCGAAAGAACTGGGCGAGGTGACTTATATCACCCGAGCGTCCGATGGGGAGCAGCCCCGGGAAAAGGGGCATATTCTCTACCCGGACCGGGGATACAGCCGTTTTATTTTCTTTGTCTGCGTGCAGGTGAAGAAGCTGGGCAGGCAGGATCTGATCTTTATTGACAACCGGAAGGGGATTCTGCCAGGGTATCTTGCCAGAAAACTGTCCGGTGCGGATTACGTGGTGCAGGACTGCCGGGAACTGTATGACATGAAGAGTGCCGCAGGAATTCCGGGCAGGATCGGCTGCATCATTGAGCAGATCTTTACAAAACGCTCCGATGTGGTCATTGCCGCCAATGCTTATCGGGCCAGGATCATGACAAAAATGTTCCGGCTGAAGCGGGAACCTCTGAACTATGAGAACATTCGCCGGCTGGAATATGCTTCCGATGAGAAACGGCAGCAGGTGGAAGCAGAATGCCGGATATTTTTTGAGGAACCAAAATTCCGGATTGTATCTACAGCAGGATGCGATATGTCCCGGACGACGGGGAAGATGCTGGAGGCCATGAAAGGGCTTGGCGAAGACTACGAACTTCTTCTGATCGGAGAAAGCGAAGAAGAGGACGAACAGATTGTCCGGGGAACGATCCGAAGGCTTGGCCTTACCAACGTGAAGATTCTGCCCAGAATGGATCAGGATCATCTGAAATATTTTATACAGAACAGTCAGGCCGGTATGGTTGCTTATCATCAGAGGGATCTGAACAACCGGTACTGTGCCAGCGGCAAGATCTTTGAATTTCTGTTCGAGGGAAAACCGGTGGTGACATCCACCAATCCGCCGCTGAAAGATTTCTGTGAGAAATACAGAGCGGGACAGGCATCGGATGATTATGAACAGGCGGTCCGTGAGCTGGCGGGACGCTATGAGCAGTGGCAGAATCATGTGGAGCGGCTGATCAGCCGCATTCATGTGGAACAGAATAATAAAAAGCTGGCGGATCAGATCCGCAGTCTGTTAGAGGAACGAAAACGATGAAAAAAGTAATGCTTGTATTTGGAACCCGACCGGAGGCCATCAAGATGTGTCCGCTGGTCAATGAACTGAAACGAAGGAGCGGAATCCGCACGCTGGTCTGTGTAACCGGTCAGCACCGGCAGATGCTGGATCAGGTGCTGGAGGCGTTTGCGGTTGTGCCGGACTATGATCTGTCCATTATGAAGGAGCGGCAGACACTGTTCGATGTGACGACAAATATCCTGAACCGGATTCGGGAGGTGCTGGAGTCAGAGCATCCGGACGTGGTGCTGGTCCATGGAGATACTTCTACCACCTTTGTGACGGCACTGGCATGCTTCTATCTGCAGATTCCGGTAGGACATGTGGAGGCCGGGCTTCGTACCTACAATATTTATTCTCCTTATCCGGAAGAATTTAACCGCCAGGCGGTGAGCATTATTTCTTCCTGGCATTTTGCACCAACGGAACTGTCAAAACAGAACCTTCTGAAGGAAGGAAAAGCAGAGGATACGATCTATGTGACCGGAAATACGGCGATCGATGCGCTGAAGACGACCGTCAGGAAGGATTATACCCATCCGGAGCTTACATGGGCAGCGGGAAGCCGTCTGATTCTGATCACGGCTCATCGGAGAGAGAATCTGGGAGAGCCGATGAAACATATGTTCCGTGCCATCCGCCGGGTATGCGACGAGCATCCGGATATCAAAGCCATTTATCCGATCCATATGAATCCGGCAGTCCGTGAGACTGCGGATGCGATTCTGGGAGGGGATGAGCGGATCCGGATTATCGAGCCGCTGGATGTGCTGGACTTCCATAATTTTCTGGCGAGGAGTTATCTGGTCCTCACGGACAGCGGAGGAATTCAGGAAGAGGCGCCGTCCCTTGGGAAGCCGGTGCTGGTCATGCGGGATACGACCGAGCGTCCGGAGGGGATTCGCGCGGGGACGCTGAAGCTGACCGGTACGGATGAGGAAGTCATCTATGAGAATTTCCGGCTGCTTCTGGAAGAACCGGCGGAATATGAGAAGATGAGTACGGCAAGCAATCCCTATGGAGACGGGTTCGCCAGCAGAAGGATTGCGGATATACTGGAAGGAAAAGCATGAATCTGTATCTGATCGCGTTGTTTCTGCTGGCAGCCGGAAGTCTGGCAGAGCGGAAATATCCGGAATATGAAAAAAGGCTGTACCCATTCTGCTGGCTTGTGCTGACGGCTCTTCTGTGCCTGCGGTTCGGTCAGGGGACGGATTATGTGACCTATCATGCCATCTATGATACCATACCGGCGACGGTGGACCTGCAGCATGGATACATCTGCGGCTATTATCCGGAGATCGGATGGCGGCTGGTTTCGGCGGCATTTAAGCTGCTGCACATTCCGTTCCAGGGCTTTGCCTTTGTGCTGGGGCTGGCGGATATGGCCCTTCTTCACCGTTTTCTGGAGAAATATGTACCCTGGAAGGTGGCGGGACTGTTTCTGGCTTACCCGGTGCTCTATGTTGTCTACATGGTATCGGGACTTCGCCAGGGGCTTGCCATCTGCATTTTTCTTGGTATTGCACTGCCTTATTATCTGGAGAAAAAATGGATTCCGTATACGGCGGCGGTCATTCTGGCCATGTCTTTTCATAAGGCAGGATGCGCATGGTTTCTGCTGGTCATAGCCGCATATGTTCCGATGAAAGTTCTGTTTTTTCTGGCGGGACTGTCCGCTGCAGGCGGACTTGTGCTGCAGATTCAGATGGTTCAGGAACTGGTTCTTCGCCTGATTCCGCTTTATCATATGGAACAGTTTCTGCGGGGAGGAAGTCCGAGCTTTTTTGCCGTGGGCGAGCGGCTGGTTACTTTTGGAGTGCTTGCAGTTCTGTACTGCCGAAAATATCGGGCGGAAGATAAAGCGGATCCCGAAGTTGAAGCGGTTATGAAAGCCTGTACATGCGGTCTGTGCATCTATATGTTCCTGTTTGGAAATGCATACTATGCCAGCCGTTTTGCGGTGATCTTCAAGGTTCTGGAGATGATGCCGGCAGTCCGCCTGATGGAAGGCAGAGACAGAACCGCCAGAATGGCGGCGGTTTTTTTTCTGTCTTTGACGCTGCTTATGGGAGTGAAGAATCTGAATGCAGCGGTAAGAGAAGGCGGATACAGCAGACTTGGAGTCCATGTGCTGACTTACCCATATATTTCCCTGTTCCGCCCTGAGCGGATCAACGATTATTTTGACTATGAAGAAAAGCGGAAAGAAATATATGGATATAATATAGAGGATCAGATCCTCTGGATTGTGGAAGAGTAGAGAGGACGGGTGGAACATGCGTCTGGAAATATTATTGACAGCGGCATTTTTTTTCGGCGGCTCCTGCCTGACCGGATATGCCCTGCGGCGTCTGCTTCGGCTGGGACAGGAGGGCTTCCTTTTTTCAATTGTGGCCGGAGTGATGTGCTGGTGGGCGCTTATGGAAATGATTCTGGTTCCCATGACCATGGCACTGGCTTCTTTTACCGGTTTTGTGACGGTCTATACGATTCTGGTGCTGGGATGTGTGTTTGCCGGCTGCTTTTGCCGGAAAGAGATTCTTGCAGACGCAAAACAGGCGGCAGGGGCAGCCAGAGAGTATATAACACCGGGGCATGCGGCGGCATTTGGGCTGATCCTCTGGCAGCTTTATTTTATCCATCACCACATGTATCTGGAATGGGATGACACGTATTATGTCAACCTTGCAAATGAAGCGGTTCAGTCGGATCTGATTTACTGGATCTATCCGGAGACCGGAGCCATTGCAGATTTTGACAAACGGTATGTACTTTCACTTTGGCCGATTTTTTATGCATGGCTGTCAAAGCTTACGGGGATCCTGCCTACGATTATGGCTCATACGGTTCTTCCATGGCTCATAATTCCGCTTGCCGGGATGGTATATGAACTGATCGGACGGCGTCTCTTTCCGAAAGACAGGCAGCTTCAGGGAATGTTTCTTGCCATGGCGGTGCTGCTGCACCTGTTTATGAGCGGGGAACATATAGCAGGGATCACGTTTTTGAGTCTGACACCCTGGGTGGGAAAAGGCGTGCTGGCAGGGATTCTCATTCCTTCCCTGTTTTACTGGATTCTGCGAACGGCAGAAGCAGAGGAGAGAGGACTGTGGATTCTGCTTGGCATTACCTGTCTGGGCGGCTGTCTTCTGTCTTCCATGGGGATCCTGCTGTCGCCGCTGTTCGTGGGAGTTACAGCAGGTCTGGCCGGCATCCGGAAAAAGAGCCCGCAGTATCTGCTGAAAGGGGCATTGTCCTGTCTGCCCTGTGTGCTTCTGGGAATTTATTATATTTATCTGACCCATTAGAGAGGAATACGATGCAGGAGTTTTTTGACATTGCAAAAACAGATTTTATGGATACTTTTGAAGGCGCCTGGCTGTTTCCGCTGCTGGTGACTGCGGCGCTCTGGATTCTGTGGCAGGAAAAGGATCTGACAAGGAAGCTTCTGCTGGGCGCGCTTCCGCTGATTTTTCTTGTACTGTACTGGTGTCCGCTGACCGGTATTCTGTTTATGAAGATTCTGGGCGAAAATGTGTACTGGAGGATTCTCTGGCTGCTTCTTCTGGCGGTTACGATTCCCTATGGGGGATGCCTTCTGCTGAAAAAACGGACAGGGCTCCAAAGGCTGGGAGTGTTTCTTCTGTGTCTGGCCGGGATCGTACTGTGCGGGGAGAATGTTCTCTCGGAAGAATCGTTTGAACCGTCCACCAATGTATATAAGCTTCCGCAGTATGTGATTGAGGTAGGGGAACTGCTCCCGGGCCATATTCACGCCATGATGTCGAACCGGCTGATGCCGTATATACGAATGTATGATCCGACGATCACCCTGGCATTCGGAAGAAACGCTCTGGCGTATAACGGAATTGAGGAAACGACATCTCATGAACAGCTTCTGTATCTGGAAGCACAGAAGGAAGAGATGGATCTGGATGTCCTGATTCCTCTGGCAGAAGAAATGGACATTACTTTTTTTGTTTTTTCCAATAACAGAACCTACATCGGGAAATGGGAGGATTATGGATACGAACCGTACGGAAGTACAGATGAGTTTGATATCTTTGCAAAAAAGGGATACGAAAATACAGGAGAGAAGGCAGAATGAAAGACAGATTTTTAACAGGCTGGAGATATGGGTTGTTTCCTGGAATCATGTGCATAATTTGTGCGGTAAGTCTGTTCTGGTGTGCAAAAAAATCCGATATGTTCATGGATGAGACGGTCACATATGGCCTTGCAAACTCCTGCTATGCACCGTTTATCAGCGATGTGACAGAAGATAAAACGCTGGTTCATGTGCTGCTTACGCAGGATGATTTTAAAGAGTATCTTACGGCAGGGGAAGAAGATGCCTTTGCCTTTGATTCGGTCTACTACAATCAGACGCAGGATACACAGCCCCCGCTGTATTATATGCTTCTTCATTTTTTGTGCTCGCTTTTTGCGGGACAGTATTCCAAATGGATCGGTCTGTCTTTGAATCTGGTGCTTTACGTCTTTACCTGTCTTATGGTTTATCAGGTCGGAAAGCTGATTCTGCGCAGCAGCCGAACAGCGGCACTGGCTGTTCTGGTCTATGGACTCAGTTATGGAGGCCTGTCTACTGTTCTGATGATCCGGATGTATATTCTGCTGACGTTTCTCAGCGTGCTGTTTGGATGGCTGGTGCTGAGAATGTATCAGGATCAGATACAGAAGTTTTCTTATCCGGCGGTGACGCTGGTGTTGTTTCTGGGATTGTTTACGCAGTACTTTTTCGTGTTTTTTGCTTTTTTTCTCAGTGCGGTCTACTGTCTGCGCGAGATGAAAAGAGGGCGCTGGAAACAGTTCCTGCTCTATGCATGTTTCGCGTTTGCAGGGATTGCGGTGTTTTATATTTCCTATCCATGTGTGACGGACCAGCTTTTTGCAGACAGGCTGGTGTCAGGAAAGACGGCTGTTGACAATATGATGGATTTTGCAGGGATGAGACTGAGCATCTATTCCTTTGTCATGCAGACGGCGGCCAGCTATAAAACGGGGCTGGTTCTGCTTCTGGCAGCGCTTGCCGGAGGGCTTGTCAACTATAAAAAGATCCTCTCGAATTATGGAGCTGATTTTGAAATCAGGGATTCTTCTGCGCTTGCAATGACAGCTGCAGTTGCGTGCACCGTGGTGCTGACTGCGGTTGCCGCTCCGGTGACAGCGCTTCGGTATGTCTATAATGTACTTCCGTTTGTTGCAGTTGGCATTCTGTATCTGGCAGAGACGGTCTGGAGAGACTGGGAACGTCATGCGCTGCCGGTTGCGGCGGTATGTATGGTATTCTGTACGGTACGGAGTCTTTGGACAGAACCTCAGTATGTGGAAAATATTCCAAAGGAGAATTATGAAATCATGAGTACATATACAGAACTGCCCTGCATCTATCTGGGAGATGATACAAATGCTGCCATGACGCAGGATATGCTGCAGCTGATTGAATTTCCGGAAGTCTTTGCGACAGATGATTTTCTTTGCAGGGAGACGCAGGAGTACCTGAATACGAAAAATACAGATCGGGGGATTGTTTTGTATATTGATGTGTCAGACTGGGGAAGCGGATATGATTCGCAGGAAGTTCTGCACAGGATAGAAGAAAATATGAAATGCAGCTCTGCGCTGCTGTGCAGTTATGGTTTTACAGAAACCTATTTGCTTGAATATTAAAAGACACCGTCTCCTGCAGATCAGGCATACAGGAGACGGTGTTTCTTTATTTACAGAACAGCCGAAGCTTCAGTGCAACAACCAGACTGTCTTTTACGGTTTTTAAGATGCGCATTTTGCTGGCGCCCACCTTGTTGTCATAATATAAGGTGAATGGCACCTCTGCAAACCGGCAGCCGGATTTGTGGAGTTTATACAGAAGCTCCATCATACAGGAAAAGGACTGCATGGTGATCAGGTCCTTTTGATATTTTCTGTATGCGTCATTCAGGGCGGAATATGTATAGAGCCGATAGCCGCAGGTATAGTCCTTCACGTCCGGAACATGAAGCATGGCCGAATAATACAGTTTGGCGCCGTCGCTTAGAGCAAGCCGGTTGGACGGAACCCCGTGGATCTTTGCTCCGGGCTGATAACGGGAAGCAATCACACAGTCGGCGCCCTCCTTCTGCCGCAGAATCATACGGTGGACGAAGGAAGGTTTGTGCGTATTATCTCCGTCCATAAAACACATCAGATTTCCGGAAGCTCCTTTATGAAGAAAATCCCGGACAGCAGTGAACAGAGCGCCTCCCAGATTCTGGTTTACTCTGTGGGCAATCACACGCACCTCGGGATGCACCTTCTCCATGGAACGGATGATTTCAAGCGTATTATCTGTACTTTTATCATCGACAGGGATGATTTTCAGATCATATCCCTCTTCCTGAAGTGCATCTTTTTCCCTGAGCCAGGCTTCGATCAATGCCTGGATATTGCCTGCCTCATTATAACACGGCAGATAGACATATAATATACTCATCTTAAGGATCTCCTTTTGTTCAGCCAAAGATACAGATATTTTCTCATAAAATACATGAGGAAGAACGGCAGTACGACCGAGACGCCTTTGCTCAGAAGAAAGGCAAAATGCTTCGGACAGTATGGGATGGACAGCTCATAGGCAGTGACGATGAGACCGTCTGCCAGCAGCATTCCGACAGCGGATGTGGAAAGATAGACGGCAAAGGCGCTGATGTCGTGCCTGGTATCAAAAACGGTTTTTACAGAAAGTACATAGCTCAGTAAGAATCCGGTTATGATACCCATAGTATTGGCAACGGCAAGATCCACTCCCGCCATATGAAAAGCAATCCATACAACGATCACATCCAGGATCGTTGACAGAATGGAATAGAACAGATACTGCAGTATCCTCTGGAACCGCTGAAAAAGTTTTATCATAAGTACTTTCATAGCTCCTCCGTTAAATAAATATTAAAATCTTCTCAAGTCTACATCAAAAATCGGGTGAAAGCAACAGTTTCATATGAATTTTGAACAAAAAAAGACAATCATAATGACAAAAAGAAAAAATTAAGGTAGAATAAAAAGAGTTTTCAGGAAAGGAATCAACAGAAAAATGGAAAGAATAAAAGGCTTGAAACCATTTGTGAAAATATATGGGATTCTGATTGCGGTATTTTTTCTGTCCATGGCGCTGGTCTACTGCATCCCGGCTTCCTGGCTCCAGGACAATATAGACAGGTCTCTGGAGGTGATGGAGACAGAGGGAGAGCGACCCATGTATGCCTTCTACCGGCACAGCGCCATTGTGGACAACCATACGGATATGCTGATGTATGAAAGCCTGATACAGAACCGGGATTATTATAATGCCATTCAGGCGTCCGTCAGTATCAATCAGTATCCCAGGTACTGGCACGGCTATCAGGTACTGCTTCGGCCTCTTACGATCGTATTCCAGGTGCAGGAACTGCGTTATCTGGGCATGATTCTGTTCTATCTGCTCTTTTTCTGGAGTGCCTGGCTGATTGCGCAGAAGACCTGCTTTGCCAATGCCCTGCTGTATGTGCTGACCATTGCCAGCGGATATCTGGTAGCAGTAACCACATGCTTTCAGTATCTGACAACGTTCTATGTATTATTTGGCGCTCTGATTTTTCTGATGCTGAAATATCATGTGTCTGAAGCATGGAACCTGCCTCTTTACTTTTTCGTGACTGGCATGGTGGAAAATTTTTTTGATTTTCTGACTTATCCGGTCATTACGCTGGGAATTCCTCTGATTCTGCTTTTGTGGATGCGGGTGAGAGAGGGACAGACAGATTTTTGGAAAAATTTTGTTTTTATGTTCCTGAATTCTTTTGCATGGGGGCTGGGGTATGCACTGACCTGGATTGCAAAATGGGGGATCACGGTAGTGGTTCTTGGGGTGCGGTATTTCTGGAGAACCATGAGCGTGGTTCAGTATCGCCTGCAGGGCAGCGAAGAGGAACCGCTTGACCGGATCGGGACAATACGGAGAAATCTGAAAGCATGGATGAATGTGCAGGATGGAGGAGTTATCACATGGAGCAAGGTGGTCCTGGTGCTTCTGGTGGTCGTACTGCTTCTGGCTGTATGGAAGAAACTGAAGGACTGGAAGACAATCGCAGCATATCTGCCGATTCTGTTTGTGGCATCTTATCCGTATATCTGGTATCTGGTAATGTCCAATCATTCACAGATTCACTACTGGTATACGTATCGTGCACAGCTGGTGGCATTATTCGGCGTGCTCATGTTTATTCGAAGTATGCTGAGAGAAAATTCCATGGAGACAGCGGAGAAGGGAAGATCCGGCTTCTGGAAATAAAACAGACGTCTGCAGTCTTGACTACTGCAGACGTTTTTGTCGGACAAAATCAATGATTTTCTGACCGCCCACGGACTTGACCAGCTGTTTGGCATAAAAGATGCATTCCCGCAAAAACCACGACATGGTTGGATGAAATACATGAAGCTCTTTCTGCATCCGATGCTGTTCTCTGTGAGCCGTCAGTTTGTTTCTGTCAGAATATCCGTCGATCTCGTAGACTGAGACAGGAACCGGGCGGTAATCAAATGCTTTTTCCTTCAGATACATGGAAAGGAAAAAGTGATGATCGGCACATATTTTATAGCTGGTGTCATAAGGCTGTTCCAGTAAAAGCGAACGCCTGATCAATGCAGACTGATGGCAGAATGCCATTTCGCGGATAATATTTTTTAAGGGCAGGGCGGGGTAGAGCTTCTCTTTGTTCTGATAGACGCACAAGGTATCTCCGTAGATCACGGAACCGCTGGAAGGTTCGGAGAAGATCTGCTCCAGTATGCGCGGACCGGCCAGCAGATCCCCGGCATTCAGAAAAAGAAGCCAGGTACCTTTTGCAGCCCGGGTTCCCTTGTTCATGGCATCATAGATTCCCTGATCCGGTTCAGAGATATACCGGAAAGAAATCTGCCTCCGGGCAAACTGTCCGGATGCCTGTTTTAAAAGAGACAGGGTATCATCCGTGGACCCTCCGTCTATGATCAGATATTCAAAGCATGTGAAGGACTGCGGAAGGACGCTTTCAAGCGTTTTCGGAAGAACATGTCCGGCATTGTAACAGACTGTGATGATGGATAATATGGGTGTATGCATGATTTTACTCCGTGACTGAAATACTGTTCTTATTATAATTCCCCTGCCCGGACAAGTAAAGGAAAAAAGAATTTTTTACGGGCATGATGACAAGCGCATGAAAATAAAGTAAAATAAAGAAACTATATTTTAGATGCAGGAATGAGAAAATGAGGGATAAAAAAAGAGATGCCGCGTATGCTGCAGGATGCACGGTGATTTATATGATTGTATTATGGATGACGGTCCCGTTTGTCTATGGGATTATTGACGACCGGTCCATGATGGAGATCGTGTCCGGACAGTATCTGGGAACTCCGGATGCACACACGATATTTTCCGGGTACTGGTATTCGCTGTTTCTGACATTTTTATACCGGCTTCTGCCCGGTGCGGACTGGTATGCGATTGTCTATCTGCTTCTGCAGGGCATATGCATGTGCCTGATTCTGTACCGTTTCATCCATCGGCAGACAGCGCTTATGAGAAAGTGGATGGCGGTACTGGGTATTCTGATATTTCTGGTGTCAGGGGCACAGGCGCTGACGCAGCTTACCTTTACAACCACGGCGGCAGTTCTTGGCGTTACGGTAATCTTCTGGTATATGACAGCAGGAAGGATTGAGAAGAAAGATGTTCTGATACTGATCTTTTTATGTTTTCTGACGCAGCAGATCCGTGCAGATATCTTTTATATGATTCTTCCGGTGTGCGCGGTGCTGTGGATGTTTGGGACATTTCAAAACAGGGGAGATGTGCTCTGGCACAGGCTGATACCGGTTGGCGTGGCCGGTGTGCTTATTCTGGGATATATGGGAAATGTCACTGGTTATGGGAGTGCGGAATGGAAAGCGTACAGGCAGTATGATCAGAACCGTACCAAAGTATACGATTTTCCGGCATATACGTTGCCGGTTTATGAAGGTGCAGAAGAATTTTATGCCGGTATCGGGATTGAAAAGAAAAGCAGGGCGAGGACTCTGATGAATTATAATTATACGGCAGATGACAGGATCACTCCGCAGTTTTTTCAGGAGTATGTGGAAGCGCATGATCAGGTATTTCCACCCAAAGAGACCGTGATCGGACAGATGAAAAAGAGTGTGAAAGAATATCTGCAGGGCGTGCTGTCCGGGAAATTTCACAGGCAGCATGTACTGGCGCTGATTCTGTATGGCCTGCTTGCAGTCCGGGGACTCTGCAGGAAAGAGAAAGGAGATTTTTTCAGAATTCTGTGTATCGTCGGTGTGCAGACGCTCCTGTGGTGCTGTCTGCTGTATGCAGGGCGGATTCCGGAACGGGTCATATACAGCATGAACCTGATGCAGACGGCTACTGCACTGCTGCTTACCGGGGAAGTTCTGCAAAAGCTCCGGATATCAGAACGGACCTGTATGGCAGGAACGGCGCTCATGTGTCTGCTGCTGTGTATACCGGCGGCATCGCAGCTTAAGCAGCTCAGGCAGCAGAATCAGGAGATGTATCACCGGAATGAAGATGTTGAAGCGCTGAAAGAATACTGTATGGAGCATCCGGAAAATTTTTATTTCAATGATGTGACTTCCATGGCTTTTACCACATATAATGTTCATCTGTGGAGGGAAGATCCATACGACATGAACTATATGTCTCTTGGAGACTGGATGAGTTTCAGCCCTGTCTGGCAGGAGAAACTGAGACAGAACGGGATTGACAGTGTAAAAGAAGCACTGTATGAAAGCGAAAATGGATATCTGATCTGCAGTTTTGACAAGGGACTGGAATACCTGATATCCTTATATGATAACGTAATATGCACAGAAACAGACAAAATTCCCGGATTTCAGATTTACAGGCTGCAATCCTTGTAAAAGAAGACAGAAAGTGTTAGAATACTGAAAGATTATAGATAATGAGGAAATGAGCGCCATGGATAAATTCGATCAGTTCAAAAGGCTCCTGCGTCTTGGAATCGCCGGTTTTGAAATCCTAATTGAGACTGTTTTCTTTGCCGGCATCTGGTTTTGCATCTATAATGACATGCTGGAACGGCCGTTTGAGAACAAGGGCAATCTGATGATGATCGGGTTTTATGTGCTTTATCTGGCGGTTTTTATCTGTATGTACGGCGGGATGAAATACGCATATTACCGAAAAGGACAGCTGATCCTGTCTCAGATGCTGGGGACGCTGATCTCCAATGCGGTGATCTATATACAGATCATCATGGTATTTCGGAGATTCCCGTTTCCCATTATGTGGCCCATGTTTGCCATCAGTGCGGCGGATATTCTGGTCATCTTTCTGCTGAATCAGATTTCAGAACCGGTATTCCGGAGGCTGTTTCCGCCCAGAAGGCTTTTGCTGATCTGTGATCTGAACAATAAGGAGAATCTGCTCCACAAGATTTCCGGCAGAAAGGATCTGTATGAAGTAACCCGTTGCGTCTCCGCAGGAGAGCCGCTGTACCGGTTAAAGCAGGAACTTAAGGACTGCGACGCGATGATGCTGTATGGGATCGAGGAACAGAAACGCAATATACTGATCAAATACTGTTATGAGCGTTCCATCCGTATCTATGTGGCGCCGGAGATTACGGACATTCTGCTTCGGGGAGCGGATAAGCTGCATTCCTTTGACACGCCCTTTCTGCTGCTTCGGAATTACGGCCTGTCGTTTGAGCAGAGAGTGATCAAACGCATCATGGACGTTCTGATTTCCGGAATCCTGCTGCTTATTGCTTCGCCGGTCATGCTGCTGACCGCTCTGGCGATCCGGATGGAGGACCATGGCCCTGCCCTTTTTAAGCAGGAGCGCGTGACGATAAACGGCAAAAAGTTTTTCATCTATAAATTCCGCAGCATGATCGTGGATGCGGAAAAGAACGGAGCACAGTTCTCCAGTAAAAATGACAGCCGTATTACGAAAGTCGGAGGGCTGATCCGGGCGACCAGGCTGGACGAGCTGCCGCAGCTTTTGAATATTCTGAAGGGTGACATGAGTATCGTGGGGCCGAGGCCGGAACGGCAGCAGTATATTGAAGAATTCTGCCGGGAAACGCCGGAATTTATCTATCGCCTGAAAGTCAAGGCAGGACTTACCGGGTATGCACAGATCTACGGGAAATATAATACGACTCCGCTGGACAAGCTGAAGCTGGATCTGATGTACATCGAGACCTATTCCGTGATTATGGATGTCCGGCTGATGTTCCTGACCCTGAAGATCATGTTTACAAAAGAAAGTACAGAAGGCGTGGAGGATGGACAGAACCATGCGTAGATTTTGGATATTGAATCATTATGCGACAACCCCGAAGACAGGACCGATGCTCAGACATTTCTGCTTTGCACAGTGCCTGCAGGAAAAAGGAATAGAGACTACGGTTTTTGCGGCCAATGAGCTGCACCAGACCGGAGATACAGTGGATACACATGGGAAGCCTTATATTCGTATGGAGGAGGAAGGGGTTCCCTTTGTCTTTGTCAGGACAAGAAAATATCAGGGAAACGGGATCTCCCGGGTAAAAAATATGCTGTCCTTTTTCACAGGCCTTCTTCGCATGGCGGGAGGCTATGCGAAAAAATATGGAAAACCGGATGTGATCATGGGGTCCAGCGCGCATCCGCTGACCAGTATTGCCGGAATCCTTGTGGCGAAAAGATTTCATGTACCTGCCATTGTGGAGGTGCGAGATCTCTGGCCGGAAGCGATCTTTTCCTTTGGAAAAGTAAAGATGGACAGTCTGATCGGAAAACTGTTAAGTGCGGGAGAGAGATGGATGTATGTCCATGCGGATGCGGTCGTGTTTACGAAGGAAGGCGACGTGGACCACATTAAGGAGATGGGATGGGACACGGAACACGGCGGAAAGATCAGCCTGGACAAGTGCTATTATGTCAATAACGGCGTAAAGCTGAAGGATTATTATGAAAGTATTGAAAAAGATATCCTCCTGGATGAAGATCTGCAGTCAGACAGTTTTAAAGTGACCTATACAGGCACCATACGTCCGGTCAACAATGTGGGGAATCTGCTGGATGCAGCAAAGATTCTGAAGGATCATAAGGACATCCGGTTTCTGATCTACGGCGGTGGAAGTCAGCTGGAGGAGATGCAGAAACGGGTGGCGCAGGAAAAGCTTACGAACGTCGTGCTGAAAGGTTTTGTGGAAAAGAGGTATATCCCATATATTTTGAGTCGTTCTTCGGTCAATATCCTGAATTATTCACAGGCTCAGTATAACTGGTCCAGAGGGAACAGCTCCAACAAACTGTTTGAATATATGGCCAGCGGGAAACCGGTGATCTCCACTGTGAAAATGGGATATTGCATACTGGACCGGTATCAGTGCGGATACTCTCTGGAAGAATGTACGCCTGAGGCGCTGGCAAAAGAGATTCTGCGGATTTACAATCTGCCGGAGGAGACCTATGCCCGGATGGCAGAAAACGCAAAGGAAGGCGCAAAGGATTTTGATTTCTCCGTATTGACAGAGAGATTATATCAGGTGATCAGAAGTGTGGAAAAAAATTGAAAATTATTACTGGACGTTGAAAGATCTGAAAAAAAGTCAGTTGTTTTATCTGATGAAAAACCGGCTGGAACGGGGAAAGAAAGCAGTGACAGAAGCACAGGCGCCGCAGACCAGACCGTTATCTTTGTGGATGCAGGGACTGGATGAGGCCCCGGAATACCTGAGACGGTTTCAGGTGGAGGAGATTCTGAAAGGCAAAGTGACGCTGCTTTATGAGAGCGGAAGAGCTGAGGGAGAGAACTGGGAGCACGCAGACCGATCGCATCTGTGGAATTTTAACCTTCATTATCTGGAATATCTGGTTTCGCTGGCGGCGGCATACCGCCGGGAAGGGGATTTGGCATATTATGAGTGTTTCCGGAAGTTCTGCATGAGATGGATACAGGACAACCGGGAAGGAACCGGCGACGGGTGGCATCCTTATACGATTTCTCTGAGGCTGACGAATCTGTGGATCTGTGTGGACGGATTTGGCGAAATCCTTCAGAAAGATACGGAGTTCCTGCAAAAGCTGAATAACAGCATGTATGCACAGTACCGTCATCTGCAGAAACGTATGGAACGGCATCTGCTCGGAAATCACTATTTGGAAAATCTGAAAGCAGTACTTCTGGGGGCGTTGTATTTTCAGGAACCGAAAATATATCAGAGAATGAAAAGAAGATTTGCAGAAGAGATCAAAGAGCAGATTCTGCCGGACGGAGTGCATTATGAAAGAAGCATGATGTACCATAAGATCATCCTGGAGGATCTGATGCGGGTGGAAAAAGCGCTGGGAAATCGGAACAGATCCATGCACAGATCGGATAAAACCGTGCATCTTCCCGAATTGCTCAAGGTTATGCAGAGGATGGCTGACGCAGCATATTCTCTGGAAGAGAGAATGGGGCATACGCCTTTGTTCAACGACGCAGGAGATAATGTGGCGAGACCTCTTACTGCTGTTCTGGATGCGCTGTATGAGGAATTTCATATTCGGCCCGAGTATCGGCAGGCATTCCCGGATGCAGGATATTATACGCTTCAGAATGAGAATCTGAAGCTTGTGTTTGATGCAGGAGAGATTGCACCTGCGTATATGCCCGGGCATGCGCACTGCGACGGACTTGGCTTTGAGCTTTCCTGGAAGGGACGGCCTGTTTTTGTCAATTCCGGAACCGGGCAGTATCAGGGACCTCTTCGTACGCATTTCCGAAGTACGGCGGCGCATAATACGGTTGTTCTTGATGGAGAAGAACAGTCTGCATGCTGGGGAGAACACAGGGTCGGGAAAAGAATGTCGGTGGTGTCTGCTGCATACAGAGAACATTGGGTAAAAGGCAGCCTTGTAACCTGTACCGGAAAGCAGCAGGCCAGAAGACTGGAGCTGAAAGAGAATATCGTGGTGATCCGTGACCGGGTCAGTGGGCATGCAGCAGGATATCTGCATCTGGCTCCGGGATGTGAATATGTGTGTCAGGAAGAGGGGATTCTGGTAGAGGACAGGACAGGGAAAAAGATCTGCCGGATTTCTGTCATGCCGGAAGATACGGTTAAGGTTTACAGAGAGGGCTCTATCTGCTCGTATGCGCCGGATTTTGGGAAAACGGAGCAGATCCAGGTTATGGAAATCCTGTGGAATATCTGTAAAAAGAATCATAAAATACAGATACAGTTTGAACAGGAGAAGGAAGAATAAGGAAAAGTGCCCCGGGAGATGAAAGATATCAGAAGACGTACAGATGGAGGATGGCAGAGATGATTAATGTAGTAGGACTTGGTTATATCGGGCTTCCAACCGCACTGATGTTCGCGGCACATGGAGTGGAAGTGGTTGGGACAGACTATAACAGAACACTGGTAGACACACTGAATGCAGGAAAGACCACTTTTGAGGAAGAGGGGCTGGACGAGCTGTTTCAGAAGGCCGTGTCGCAGGGAATCCGGTTTTCTCATGAATATCAGAGTACAGGGCTCTATATTGTGGCAGTTCCCACTCCCTATGACAAGACAAGCAAAAAGGTGGATGCAGGCTTTGTGGAAAAAGCAGTGGAGAATGTGCTGGAGGTATGTCCCAAAGGAGCGGTCATTGTCGTGGAGTCCACCGTATCTCCCGGAACCATTGATAAGCATGTCCGGCCGGTGATTGAGGCAAAAGGCTTTGTGACAGGGAAAGACATTCATCTGGCACATGCGCCGGAACGTATCATTCCCGGCAACATGGTCTATGAACTGAAGCATAATTCCCGCACCATCGGCGCTGACAGCCGTGCGATTGGGGAAAGGATCAAGGAATTATACGGTTCCTTCTGCGAAGGGGAGATCGTAGTGACAGATATCCGCACGGCAGAGATGACCAAGGTGGTGGAAAATACCTTCCGTGACATTAACATTGCCTTTGCCAACGAACTGGCAAAGATCTGCCGTTTTGACAATATGGACGTCTATGAGATCATCCGGATCGCCAACAAACACCCGCGTGTGAACATTCTGACGCCCGGACCGGGCGTGGGCGGCCACTGTATCTCTGTGGATCCGTGGTTTCTGGTGGGCGACTATCCGGGACTTGCCAACATTATCCTGTCCGCCCGCAAGATCAATGATTCCATGCCGGATTTTGTGCTGGAGCGGATCCATGAGATCATGCAGGAAAACCATATGACCGACGTGGGCAGAGTCGGACTCTACGGATTGACTTATAAGGAAAATGTAGATGATATGAGAGAGAGTCCGACTCTGCAGATGCTGAAGAGCATGGAGCGGCATCTGTGCGGCGGACAGATCAAAGTATATGATCCCTATGTGGTTCAGAACGTGGTTGCCAATCAGTACCATGATCTGGATGCTTTTCTTCAGGATGTGGATATGGTGGTGCTTCTGGTAGGGCATGACGAGATCAGGGCGCAGATGGAGAAGCTGAAAGGAAAGGTCATACTGGATACCAGGCATATCTGTTTCCTTGACGGGACGTATCGGCTGTAGAGAACGTGAGGCAGCTTTGACAGATAAAGGAGATGATACAGTTATGAAACAGTTGTTTTTAAATGTAAAGGATGGCAGTACAAAGCTGATTGACCAGCCCATACCGATCGTAAAGGAAAATATGGCGCTTGTGGAGAGCCTGTATACGATTGTCAGTGCCGGGACGGAGCGGGGACTTGCTTCTTTTGGCGGAAAAAATCTGGTCCAGAAAGCCATCGAGCGGCCGGACCAGGTGAAAAAGGTGCTGGAAAAGCTGTCCACGGACGGCATTGTAACGACGATGGAGAGTGCGTTCAACAAACTGGCGGAACCCATGCCCATGGGTTATTCCGGTGTGGGACGCGTCATATCCTGCGGAAAAGGTGTGACAGAAGTACAGGCGGGAGATCTGGTCGCCATGGTGGGGACTGCCTATCACTGCGAGATCAACCGGGTCAGCCGCACCATGCTGACAAAGGTTCCGGAAGAACTGACCGATTATCGTCAGGCGGCGTTCTGCGCTCTGGGCGGAATCGCCCTGGAGGGGATCCACCAGGCGGAGGTGGTTCCGGGCGAGACGGTGGCAGTCATCGGCATGGGGCTTGTGGGGCATATCGTCTGCCGGATTCTGGATGCCTATGGCTGTGATGTGATCGGTTATGACGTGGTTGACAAGACACTGCCGGGCACAAGGCTGAAGGCATTTATCCATTCCAATGACGACCATGCGGCGGATATGAGCCGGGCGCTGACCCGCGGGCGCGGCGTGGACAAGGTAATCATTACGGCGGCAACAGACAGCAATGCGCCCATGGATCTGGCGGCGGCGATTGCGAGAGACCGGGGCATCATCTGTATGATCGGCGTGACCCGGATGAATATTGACAGACGTCCGTATTACGAACGGGAGCTTTCCTTCCGGATCGCCCGTTCCTATGGCGCGGGACGGTATGATACCACCTATGAGGAGATGGGGATCGACTATCCCATCGGTTATGTACGGTTCACAGAAGGCCGCAACATCGAGGAATTTGTCCGTCTGCTGACGCAGAAACGGGTGGAGGTATCGGACCTGATTACCCATGAGATTCCGTTTGAACAAGCGGCAAAAGCCTATGAAATGATCACAAAAAACCCGAATCAGGAACGTTATATCGGCGTGCTTCTGAAATACGGAGAAAACGAAGAAAAATGGAAAAACACGGTTAAAAATACAAAATACGTAAGGAAGACGTCGGGTGAGAAAATCCGTCTGGGACTGATCGGAGCCGGAAATTTTGTACGCAGTACCATGCTGCCGGTCATGAAGGAGACAGGGAAATATGAATTCCGCGGCCTTGCCACGACCGGAGGCGTGGGAGGCGCGCAGGCAAATGACGGGACGCCGTTTGCCTATACGACCAATAACTATAAAAGGCTGCTGGCGGATCCGGAGATCGATCTGATTGCAGTATCCACAAGACATAACAGCCATGCCAGATTTGTGACAGAGGCCTTGAATGCGGGAAAGAGCGTCTACTGCGAGAAACCTCTCTGCCTGACGCTGGAAGAGCTGGAGCAGATCAAAACGGCTTATGAAGCTTCCGGCGGAGAACTGTTCTGCGGTCTGAACCGGAGACATGCGCCGCTGATCCGGCAGATCAAAAAGGAACTGAAGACAGACCAGATCCCTGCGGTATATGATTTTATTGCAAACGCAGGCTGCATTCCCAAAGAGCACTGGGTTCATGACGAGGCGGCAGGGGGCGGAAGGATCCTTGGCGAGGCCTGCCATTTTGTGGATCTGATTCAGTATCTGGACGGCAGCAGGCTGCGCTCTTTGCAGATTACAGCGGCAGAGAATGAGGCTTATCCAATGAACGACAATGTCCTGATTACCTTACGGTTTGCTTCAGGCGCCATTGGAAATATTGTCTATTCGTCCATGGGATCGAAAAAATATCCCAAGGAGCAGCTGCGGGTGCTTTCCAATGGCTCTGTATATGAGATGGACAATTTCATCCGTCTGAAAAAATACGGCAGCAGCAAAGCGGTAAAAGAAAAGCTGGAGCAGGACAAGGGAATGAAGGCAGAATATGAATATATGTTCCAGGTGATGAAGGGAAAGCTGGCCAATGAGACGATCCAGGATGCATTTCTCGGACAGGAGATGCTGATCCGCGCCATGCAGAAAGTGAAGGAAGCATGAGGATCCTGGTGTATGATGTGGCGGCGGACAGCGGAGGAGCGGCAACAGTCCTGAAAAGTTTTTATGAGGAATTCCGTCAGGATACAGAAAATGAGTACGTATTCGTACTGAGCGTTTTGGAACTGCCAAAGACGAATCACATCCGGGTGCTGAATTTCCCATGGATCAAGAAAAGTCCGCTGCACCGGCTGTATTTTGATCAGATTCGGGCGCACCGGCTGGTGAAGAAATACAGGATCGATCAGGTGCTTTCTCTTCAGAATATTGAACTGCCCCATGCAGGCGTGCCGCAGGTGGTATATGAACACAATGCGCTGCCGTTTGCAGAATACCGGTTCAAACCATGGGAAGGTTTTCGGCCGTGGTTTACCCGGCAGGTGCTTGGCCGCATGATGAAAAGATCGATTGGCCGTGCAGAGAAGGTTCTGGTGCAGACAAACTGGATGAAGCAGGAGATTGTCCGGCAGTGCAGGATTCCC
>ERZ778510.567-NODE-567-length-29324-cov-5.084526_pt1 | contig 29324 bp, 28 predicted proteins | sample MGYA00510348_ERZ778510 | MGnify/ENA primary metagenome ERZ778510 (study PRJEB29527, sample SAMN07138969) | mouse gut metagenome | material: feces | host: mouse | place: China:Nanjing | collected 2016-01-25 ... | reverse complement strand
CTTTTAACTGACGGATGACTGCCTCCAGCTGATCCGGACCTACCGAGCAGTTGACGCCCGCTGCATCCGCCCCCATGGCCTCCAGTGCAGCGGCAGCTTCCGCCACCGACCCTCCGAAATACAGATTTCCGTCTCCTTCGCAGGTAAACGATATAAGCAGCGGCAGGTCACACACTGCACGCGCCGCATCGCAGATTACCAGCGCTTCTTCCTGAGACAGAAGTGTCTCTGCCACCAGCAGATCCACTCCTGACTCCGCCAGAAAACCGATCTGCTCCTTATAGATTTCCAGCAGTCTGTCATAGGTCATGGGGCCATACGGCTCCATCGGTTTCCCTGTCGTAGACAAATCACCTGCCACGAGTACACGCCGCCCCATATGTTCTACGGTTCTGGCCGCCAGCGCCCGGTTCAGTTCCTCTGCCTGGTCCGCCAGCCCCACGTTCCCAAGCGATATCCGGTTCGCGCCAAAAGTCGGCGCATAGATGATCTGCGATCCTGCCAGAGCATACTCTGTCTGGAGCTTTTTTATGGCCTTTGGATGCTCATATACCCACTGCTCGGTACAGACTCCCGCCGGCATGCCCATACTGCGCAGACAGGAGCCTGTCCCTCCATCCAGAAGTACCGTTCCCTTTTCTGTCAACGCCCAAAATTCTTCCCTTGTCATTTTTCTCTCCATTTCTTCCTGCAAAACAGCGGTTTTCGAACCATTCCCGCAGTCAGCCCGCTTTCATCCGAAAACAGCTCAGTTCCAGGGCAGTTCCGGATTCTCGATCTTCTTATCCCGCAGCATCAGATCCGCCATCGCCTCTCTGGCCGGCTTGTTTTCAAAAAGCACCCGGTTCACTTCTTCCACAATAGGCATGTTCACACCATATGTTCCGGCAAGCGCCATGGCTGCCCTTGCAGAATACACGCCCTCTACTACCATCTTTACTTCATCCATGGCTTCCTGCATGGTTCTTCCCTGTCCGATCAGATACCCGGCCTTCCGGTTCCGGCTGTGTCTGGACGCACAGGTCACGATCAGATCTCCGATTCCTGTCAGACCGTTGAAAGTCTCGATCCGTCCGCCCATGGCGACCCCCAGACGGCTCATCTCCGCAATGCCTCTGGTAATCAGCGCCGCCTTGGTATTGTCGCCGCAGCCAAGCCCGTCCGCCACACCTGCCGCCAGAGCAATCACATTCTTCAGCGCTCCGCCCAGCTCGATCCCCAGCATATCCGGGCTGGTATAGACGCGGAATACCTGATTCATAAATATATTCTGGATATATTCTGCCGTTTCCCGGTCCTTTGCCCCTGCCACAACTGTAGTGGGGATTCCATGCCCTACCTCCTCCGCATGGCTTGGACCGGACAGAACCGCCGCATTGACTCCTGGAATCTCCTGTTCTATCACATCGGTCAGAACCATCCGTGTACGCTCTTCGATTCCTTTCGCCAGATTCACGATCACGGTTCCCGGCTTTACATAAGAAGCCATCTGATGCGCCGTGCTTCGAACGGCTGTAGACGGAACTGCCAGAATCAGCAGCGCCCCTGCTTTCACTGCCGCCTCCAGATCCGAAGTAAACTGTACAGATTCTGAAAGCTTTACTCCCGGGAGCTTTGTATCGTTCTCCCGTATTTCTCTCAGCCTTTCGGCCTCTTCTTCTCTGTGGGACCATACCGTCACCTCATGCCCGTTGGTGTCCAGCACCTTTGCGATGGCCATGCCCCAGCTTCCTGCTCCGATCACACTGACTCCTGCCATAATCCTCTCTCCTGAAAAAATAATTCCTGTTCCTCTGCCCGAACGATCTCTCCGTACCGGACACAGACTGCCTTACTCGGACTTCTTCTGAAAGATTTTGCTCTCTGTTCCTTTCAAAAGCCGTACAATATTGGCCCTGTGGCGATAGATTGCCATACAGGCAAGCAGCACGCTGATGGCATAAAATTCCATCAGATGTCCCTGATTCATGCCATAATATCCGTTCTGTCCGAGGACTGCCAGAACCGCCACCAGCTCAATCACCACGAAAATCGATCCCAGCGATACATACCTGGTCAGAAGGACCGTCAGCAGAAACGTGGATGCCTCCAGAGCTGTTACAATGGGTCCCAGCGTCAGAACAAGCCCTGCCGTACAGGCAATTCCCTTGCCGCCTTTGAAGCCGAGCTGTGCCGGATAATTATGCCCCAGAATCGCTCCTGCTGCCGCATACATGCCCAGAAGAGGCAGCCAGTCCGCATCCTGCCTGTGAAACAGGACCCTCACTGCCACAACGGCAAGCACCGTCTTTGCCACATCTCCCAGAAGCACAATGATACCTGCCTTTTTACCAAGCACCCGGAGGGCATTGGTCGTTCCGGCATTGCCGCTCCCATGCTCCCGGATATCGATCCCGTTCATCCTTCCATAGATATAGGCAGTCTGAAAGATGCCGAACAGATAACCAATTCCAAGACTGATCAACCGCTCCATGCCATCACTGTTCCTTTCTCTCACGTATGATAAATTTCAGGGAAGTTCCTTTAAAGCCAAAAGCATCCCGGATTCTGTTTTCCAGATAACGGGTATAGGAAAAATGCATCAGTTCTTTATCATTGACAAAGACCACAAAGGTCGGCGGCTTTACCGAGACCTGCGTCACATAGAAGATCTTCAGTCTCCGCCCCCGGTCTGAAGGAGGCTGCTGTATGGCAACTGCTTCCATAATGATCTCATTAAGCACTCCTGTCTGGATACGGAGCGTCTGGTTCTCGATCACCATGTCAATGATTTCAAAAAGCTTCGGCAGCCGCTGCCCGGTTTCCGCTGATATGAACACAATCTCCGCATAGGGCATGAAAGAAAGTACCTCTCTCACCCGGCGGGTAAACTCATAAATGGTTTTGTCATTTTTCTCAATCGCATCCCATTTGTTAACCGCGATCACGATACCTTTTCCCCGTTCATGGGCAATTCCTGCAATCTTTGCATCCTGCTCGGTCACACCCTCCATGGCATCGATCACCACCACCACCACATCCGCACGTTCTACGGCGGTTACGGTACGGATAATGCTGTAGCGTTCCAGTTCTTCTTTGATCTTGTTCTTACGCCGGAGCCCTGCCGTATCGATAAACACATATTCCTTTCCATTCCAGCAGATATCCGTATCAATGGCGTCTCTCGTCGTTCCTGCCATATCCGATACAATCACCCGGTTATTGCCGGTCAGTCTGTTGATGATGGAAGATTTTCCCACATTCGGCTTGCCTACAATGGCAATCTTGGGCCGGTCGTCCTCCTCTCCTCCGTCTGCATGTTCCGGAAAATGTGCCACTACTTCATCCAGCATGTCTCCGATTCCAAGCCTGGACGCTGCCGACACCGGAATCGGATCTCCGATTCCGAGATTGTAAAATTCATATACATCCGCCATATATTTCTGAAAGCTGTCCACTTTGTTTACCACCAGAATCACCGGCTTGTGTGAGCGGCGAAGCATATCCGCCACCTTGGAATCCGCATCCTGCAGTCCCTGGCGTACATCCACCAGAAAAAGAATCACATCCGCCGTGTCAATGGCAATCTGCGCCTGTTCCCTCATCTGGGACAGAATCATATCGCTGCTGTCCGGCTCGATTCCGCCGGTATCGATCATCGTAAAGTTATGGTCCAGCCATGCGATATCTGCATAGATCCGGTCTCTGGTCACGCCCGGCGTATCCTTGACAATGGAGATATTCTCTCCCGCCAGCGCATTGAACAGTGTGGATTTTCCCACATTTGGCCGTCCCACAATTGCTACAACTGCTTTCCTCATATCTACCTCTTTCCATGTTATTCCACAATATGCCTCACAAGATCATTTCCGCCTGATTCTACTATGGATATTTTGATTTGTAAAGCATTTTCCACTTCTTCCACGGTCACATCATCCAGAAAGACCGGCTCTTTGCTTTTGAGCATGTGCTCCGTGATCAAAAGCTTCTCTCCTGATATCCTTCCTTTCAGCTGCCTGATCAGATCCTGCCCGGTCACAAGACCGGCCACTGTAATCCTCTCTCCAAAAAAACGGTTCTGAACGGGAATCACCTGGATCCGGATATCAGGATATTTTTCCCGAATCCTCTCTGCATGCCCTGCAAGAAAAGGAGCCGCAAGTTCTCCGGTTGCGATCGTTATTCTCCGCTCTCTTGCGTCCCCCGATACCCCTTCCAGAGCAGCCTTTACTTCCTCTTCCAGAAGCCTCACCATGCCGACTCCATTTTCCAACTGCGGATAACCGTCATACCTGTCCTGCTCCGGTACAGGCTGTCCTGCCAGAATATACCATTCATCTCCCGCATGAATAAAATGCGTGCCATGCATATCAAAAATCTTCTTCTGCCACCTGTGGATCATCTCCAGAACCTGGCAGGCATCTTCTCTGGTAAACGGTTCCAGCGGATACAGACCGTCCCGGTAACGGGTCAGCCCCACCGGCACGACCGACACACTCTGAAGCTGTGGCAGATATTTTGTCAAATCCCGGATGGACCGCTCCAGCTCCTCCCTGTCATTCACTCCTCTGCACAGAACGATCTGACCGTTCATCACGATTCCGGCTTCCTTAAGCCTCTGTACCTTCTTATGGATCTCTCCCGCAAAACGGTTATGGAGCATTTTACAGCGAAGCTCCGGGTTCGTTGTATGAAACGAAATATTGATGGGAGACAGTTTATAATAGAGGATGCGGTCCAGATCTGCATCGCTCATATTGGTCAGCGTCAGATAATTCCCCTGCAGGAAGGACAGGCGGGAATCGTCATCCTTAAAATACAGGGTATCCCGCATTCCTTTCGGAAGCTGGTCGATGAAGCAGAAAATACATTGATTCCTGCAGGAACGGTAATCATCCATCAGGCCGTTCTCAAATTCCAGCCCCAGATCCTCTTCATATTCTTTCTCAATCTCCAGTTCCCATTCCTCGCCGCTTCTCTTCCGGATCAGAACCTGGATCTCTTCTTCATTCATCAAATACCGGTAATCAAAGATATCCACCGGAACCTGCCCGTTCACGGACAGCAGTACGTCTCCGGGCTCGATCTCCATCTCCTGAGCAATGCTCCCGGGAACAACCGCACTTATTATGTGTTCCATGCCTCTTAACCCTCATTTTCTTTCTTCATCCATATAAACGGCACTAAATTCCTGCACGCACAGAACTTTGGTCCCCGTGCCGTTTATCATACTTTTCCAGCAATTATTAAACACCAGATATATACTATACTAAATATTACCGGAAAATGCAATGTTGCCCTTTTTGGTCTGCCAGACATCCGTTCCGTTACGGATGTCTGATACCCATTCCGGTCAGGCTGCACAGAGCAAACATCGCCATATTCATGCATACAATGGTTGCCCCGACCGGTGTGGCAGCCAGAATCGAGAGGAAGATCCCGGACGAAGCGCAGACAACCGACAGCACTGCGGACGCCAGAATCACTCCGCGAAAGCTTTTGAACAGGCGCATGGCAGAAAGCGCCGGAAAAATGACAAGCGCCGATATAAGCAGCGAACCCACAAGCTTCATGGCCAGCACAATAACAGATGCCGTGACCACTGCAATCAGCAGATTATACCTGCCTGCCTTCATCCCGGTTGCCCGGGCAAAAGTTTCGTCAAAGGTCACCGCAAAGACACGATGATAAAAAACGGTAAAGATCACCACCACCAGCACGGACAGAAGGATGCACAGCCGCACATCTGAGATGGACAGGGTCAGGATCGCTGTGGAGCCGAACAGGGTGCTGCATACATCTCCGGTCAGATTCGCCGATTTGGAGAACAGATTTAAAAACAGATATCCAGATGCCAGCGCACCTACAGATACCATGGCAATCACTGCATCCCCCTTCAGTTTTGTGTTTTGTCCCGTGCGAAGAAGCAGAATCGCCGAACCTATGGTAACCGGCAGGACGACCACCATATCATTTGCCACATCCAGTACGGTTGCCGCAGCCATGGCGCCGAACGCCACATGGGAAAGCCCGTCGCCGATAAAAGAAAACCGTTTTAATACAAGGGATACCCCCAGCAGGGAGGAAGACAGTGCAATCAGCACTCCCACCACCATGGCATACCTTACAAACGGATAGCTGAAGTAGACTCCAAGTATCTCAGACATGTATTTGACCTCCCATCCTTGAAAAACAGGTCTTTCCGATTTCGCTTTTCAGATAATCTTCCTTTGTTCCAAAAAACAGCGGCTCCTCGCTGATATGAAGAATGCGGTCCGCATAGACAGCTGCCGCATGAATATCATGAGACACCATGATAATCGTGATCTTCTCTTCATGGTTCAGTTTTTCCAGAAGCTCATACATTTCCTGAACGGCTGCCGGGTCAAGCCCGGACACCGGCTCATCCAGAAGCAGCATGTATCTGGTTGCACAGAGCGCTCTTGCCAGCAGAACTCTCTGCTGCTGGCCCCCGGACAACTCCCGGTAGCAGCGTTTTGCCAGATGCGCAATGCCGAGCTTCTCCATGTTTTCTGCCGCCCTCTCTTTTTCTGCCCTCCCGTAGAACGGACGCCACCCAAAACGCCCCAGGCAGCCGGACCGCACAATCTCCTGCACCGATGCCGGAAAATCCTTCTGTACGACCGTCTGCTGCGGCAGATATCCGATTCCGTCTGTCTCCAGGCCGTCATCCATGCAGATCTCTCCTGACATGGGTTCTTTCAGCCGGAGCATAGCCCTGATCAGCGTGCTCTTGCCGGAACCGTTTTCTCCCACAATGCACAGGTAGTCTCCTTTGTTCACTTCAAAGTTCAGGTTCTGCACCACTGCTTTTCCCTCGTAGCCCAGTACCACATCTTTGCACACAATCTGTGCCATAACATTCTCCTTATTCTTAAAAATCTGCCGCTGGAAGCGCTTCCTTCAGCACCTCCAGATTCCGTTCCATCACAGAGAGATAGCTCTCTCCTTCTTCGATATCCTGTTCGCTTACAGACTGCATGGAGTCCAGAAGCAGCACCTTCTGGTCCCCGGTCTTCGTGTTTCCTGCAATCGTCCGGGCGATCGCCCCGTCGGAACCGTCTATTTTCATCACCGCCGGAAGGTTCAGTTCCCCGGCTTTTTCCGCCAGAAATACAATCGTTTCAAAGCTGGCTTCCGTCTCTGCGGCGCATCCGGCAAACGCCGCATAATATGCAATCCCATAATCATCCATCAAATACCGGAACGGAAAACGGTCGCCAAACAACAGCACCGGCATGGACGCCTGCTCCGCTGTCCTTTGATATTCCATATCCAGCCCATGAAGCTTTTCCTGATACGCTCTGTTATTCTGTTCATAAATATCCCGATGCCCGGCATCCAGTTCACCAAGGGCCTCTGTGACCGCATTGCATACGGTCCGGGCATTTCGAAGAGACAGCCAGAGATGTTCATCATATTCCTCATGCGCTTCCTCTTCATGTGTGCGGTGTTCCTCTGCCTCTGTTTTGGGGTCATGCCCATGTCCCTGTACGGTCTGCATGCCTTCTGTATATTCTTCCGTTTTCGCGGCATCCTGCAGAAGTTCCATCAGATTTAACATACGGCAGTCCGGATTGCCTGCATGTTCCAGAGCCTCCTCCACCCAGAAATCCGATTCGCCTCCCACATAGACAAACAGATCCGCCTCCGATATCGCTCTCATATCCCATACCGTCGGCTGATAGCTGTGCAGATCCGTTCCGTTTTTCATAAGAAGCGTCAGCTCTGTCTCTTCTTCCCGTCTGCCAAGAATCTGCTTTACCCAGTCATATCCGGGAAATATGGTACAGACAATTCGAAGCTTTCGGTCCGGATTATCCTTCCTGTAATCTTTTTGATTCCCGCATCCGGCGGTTTCTGTCAGAAGGAATACCAGAAGCAGAACAAACCATATCCCTTTTCCTGTTTTTCTTATCATTCCATCTCCTGCCCGCTGCAGCCCTCGCATTGTCCAAACAGAACCGTCCGCCCTTCATCCAGCTGGAAATGATGTTTTCTCATGACCTGCCAGAACAGCGCTTCGCTTTCTGTATCCTCCATATGGTACAGTTTGCCGCACACCGAACATTTCATATGCAGATGACGGTCACAATGCTCTCCGCATACCATCTGGTATAAAAACTTCCTGCCGTTTCCTTTGACAAACCGTTTTACCAGACCTTCTTCCACCAGTTTCGGCATAATACGGTAGACTGTGCTTTTTCCGGGTGCCGCCGTCAATGCCGTTTCCTGTTTCAGCCGCTCGCACAGCTCCTCAATCGTAAAGGACTCTTCACTGTGTGCTTTCATATACGCCAGAAGGACTCTTTTCTGCTCTGTCTGATACTGAGCCATACTATCCCCTCCAATATGAGAATTACTCTCATATTATAAACCTGTTTTCAAAAAAGTCAAGAAAAAGAGGTGCTGCAAAACACCTCTTATCTGTCTGTTCCATATTGACCGGTTCCGTCTGCCCTGTTTTCCGGCAATTTCCAAATGCCGGATCCATACAGAAACGGCATCAAATATCTGCTTTTACACACAGATCGCTGACACAGCATCTTTCGCAGTACGGCTTTGTCCTCGCTGTACACACATCCCTTCCATGGTAAACCAGCCTGTGGCAAAAATCGCTTCCTTCTTCCGGCGGAATCAGCTTCCACAGTGCCTTCTCCACTTTTCCGGGTTCTTTGATTCCATCCACCAGCCCCATCCGGTTCACCAGACGGATGCAGTGGGTGTCTGTCACGATCGCCGGCTTCCCGAATACATCCCCCATAATCAGATTTGCACTTTTCCTGCCCACTCCCGGAAGCTTTAACAGTTCCTCAAAATGATCCGGCACTTTCCCGTTGTACTGATCCTTCAGAATCTTCATACATGCGCTGATGTCCCGTGCCTTGGTTCTTCCCAGACCGCATGGCCTGACGATCTCTTCAATCTCCTCCGCCTTCGCTGCAGCCAGCGCATCTACATCCGGAAATTTCTCATACAGCTTTTCTACAACCACATTCACTCTGGCATCCGTGCACTGCGCTGCCAGCCGAACGCTCACCAGAAGCTTCCAGGCATCATCATAATCCAGCGTGCAGCCTGCATCCGGGTATTCTTTTTTCAGCCGCTCGATCAGCTTTTTCGCAAGTTCTTTTTTCTGTTGTTCCTCCATAAAGCCTGTGATTCCTCTCTGTCATAAACAGATACAGCTTCCGTCTCCGTACATTTGCACCGGAAACAGAAGCCGCATCCTGCAGAACCTTCTACACTCTGATATCGATATATTCACCCAGTCCGGCAATCGGAACGGAATCCATCATCTCCGTCAGCACCTCGCCGGTCACTTCCGCTGTATCAAGGATCTTATCCAGCATCGCAACCCCCACATTTGTACTCAAGCTGGCAGCAGACATGGAAACAGATAATGCTCCAATATCCATATATATCACCTCCGTTGCCACTATTTTACCAAATCTTTTGGCCGGAATCAACTGTTATTTTCTTATCAACCGTTTATCACCGCTGCGGGGCATTAAAACCGGGAACAGACAGCATCCGGTATCCCTTATATCCGATATAAAAAAAGACTTCCCGCGCCAGAAAGGGCAGCTTTGTCTTCAGACTGACAAAACGGGTAGTCGGCGTAGGACATGTATATGCCTGGATCCCATAGTCTGACGCCATCCGCATGGCGCGCTTCATATGGAGCGGGTCACTGACGATCAGGGCATCCTTCAGTCCGTGCTCTTCCATCAGCAGACTGGCATAATACATATTTTCCTGCGTAATCCGGGACTGTTCCTCCATGAGAATATCCTCCTTCGGCACACCGTTTTGAACGGCATATTCTGCTGCCGCCCATGCCTCCGAGCAGACGGCGCCGTCCCCATATCCGCCCGTCATAATGAGGCAGTCCACATAACCGTTCTCATACAGCCAGATGCCATGACGGATCCGCTCACGAAAGACCGGCGAGGGTTCTTCGCCCGTCACGCCTGCCCCAAGGACGATCGCCGCATCTGCCTCCCGAAGCTCTGTCCTTTTGCTGAAGGAGACGATCTGCCATGTGTTGACCAGAACACAGAGCAGAACGAACAGAAAAAACCACAGAATCAGGTACCGTTTTCTCCATCTCATAACACGATCTCCATACCCGTACAAAGCTGGCATACCTGCTCCCCCAGCTCTTCCTTCAGGATCTCAAAAGCCGGCTGTCCGGTACAGTGTCCTGTGAAAATTTTATCAATCCCGGTGGAACGGATCCTTTCCGCAAGCGCCCGGACATCTTCCGGCGACGTATGATAAAGATGAAATCCTCCGATCATCGCATGGATCTTTTTGTCCGGATATGCTGACACCACTTCCCGGATGATATTGTCCGCACCTCCATGAGAACAGCTGCTGCAGATGACCAGTCCTTTTTCCGTATCAAAGATCAGGCTCTGCTCATGAGCAAAGGAATCCGGCCGATATCTTCCGTTCTGACGGATATAGAGGTGATTCTGCTCTCCATATGCCTCCAGTCCTTCTGTATGATGGGCAAGAAGGCTCACGCCCGGAACGATCTGACAGCCGTCCTCTGCGTAGATGATCCGATCCCTGTAGGTCTTCAGAAATCCTCTGCGAATCCCAATATATTTATGAAAAATCCAGCGCTTTCCATAGCAGTTCTCCTCCGCGCCCTCCCGGATGTAAAACGGCGCCATTGTATTTCCGGCAAAAAATGCGCCCATTCCGTCTGCATGGTCATAGTGGGCATGAGACAGAACGCCGAATTCCACCGCCCCAAGGTCAATCCCCAGCGCCTGCGCATTTTTGGCAAACCGGTCGGAAGCGCCGGTGTCCAGAAGGATCCTGTGCCCCCTGTATTCTACATAAACAGAAAGCCCCCACTCGGCAGCCAGCGTGCCCTTTGTCCGGTTATCTATCAGTATTGTTGCTTTCATCCTCTCTTTTCCTTTCCGGCAGACTCACCGTGCCCGGACTGCCCACCGCAGCTTCGCAGAACGCGCCCAGCTGTTCCTTCTGCATTCCTCTGCGGAAGGACGGATGGCATCAGCCGCAGTTTCGCTGTACCGTCCTTCTCTGAAAAACCGTCTGAATGATTTCTTCACCAGCCGGTCTTCCCCCGAATGGAACGTCAGAATCGCCGCCCGGCCACCCGGACGCAGCGCCCCCGGAAGCTTTTCCAGAAATTCATACAGTACTTCATATTCCTGATTCACATCAATGCGCAGGGCCTGGAAGGTCCGCTGACAGGATTTTTTCACCGTTTCTTTCTGCTCTGCTGCCGGCAGGAATGAAAGCGCCGCTTCGATGATCTGCCGAAGCTCTGTTGTTGTCTCGATCTTCATGCCCCGCCTCTGCCGGAGGATGACCTCTCTGGCAATCTCCTGCGCATAAGGCTCGTCCGCATTTTCCACAAGCATTCCTGCAAGTTCCTCCTGAGCGATCCCCCGCAGACGCTCTGCGGCGCTCATTCCTTTCCTCTGATTCATCCGAAGGTCCAGCGGCCCTTCCGTCTTACAGGAAAAACCCCGGTCCGGATTATCGATCTGCATGGAAGACACTCCAAGGTCCGCCAGTACAAAATCAAAGCCTCCGGCTTTCTCTGCCACCTGATCCATCTGTGCAAAATTCAGAAGGTGCATCGTCAGAATGTCCTCTCCATATCCCAGCGCCCGGAGGCGTTTCATGGTCTTTTCCGATTCTTCCGGGTCCACATCCAGTACATGGAGGTGTCCCTGTCCCTCCAGACACGAAAGCATCCGCTCTGTATGTCCGCCATAGCCAAGCGTTGCGTCCATTCCGGTCTGCCCCGGCCGAATCTGCAGGAAATCCAGAATCTCCTGCACGCAGATGGAGATGTGCATGCCCGCAGGGGTATTTCCCTTTCGGATGACCTTTTCAATGGTATCCGCATACTTTTCCGGCATCACATTATCTTTCTCCAAATTCCCGCTGTATGCAGTACTCAATCACGGATTCCATCTGCGGCGACACCCATTTATCCCTGTGATACAGAAACTGCTTCCAGATCTCAATCTTAAAATCCTGCACCTGTATGCAGGAAAGCTTTCCCTCCTGTACTGCCCGTTCCGTCACATAATCCGGAAGATACGAGATCCCCACTCCCTGCTCCGCCAGAGAACAGAGCAGTCTTGTGCTCCCCACCTCCAGCACCGGTTCAATTTCCAGAGACATGGCAGCCAGCTGTTCATCCATGAGCCTCCGGTAACTCATGCCTTTTTCCGTCAGCACAAACGGCTCCTGCATCAGTTCCCGTACAGATACCTTGGGCCTTCTGCACAGCGGATGGCCGGTTGCCGCCACAAAGTGCATACCCACCTGCTCCTCCCGGACAATTACATATTCCGTATTATAGATATGATTGTCGAGCGTCAGGATGGCATCCGCCTCATTGTGGTCGATCAGCCGGAACATTTCTTCGGTCCCGGTGGCGATGATCTTCAGTGTAATACCCGGATACCGGCTCCGGAACTCTGCAAAGCCTTCCTCCAGCAGAGAATCGCACAGAGAATCCGGCACCGCCAGCCGAAAATGCCCTGCTGCCTCTTTCTTCTCCTGCATCTCCCGTTCCAGCTCCTGCGTCAGCTTGCTGATCTGGTGCGCATACTGCAGCACATCCCTGCCCCGTTCCGTCAGCGCAATGGTATGATTGATCCGTTCAAACAGCTGGACATTCAGTTCCGTCTCCAGCTGCTTGATCTGAAAGGACACCGTGGACTGAGAATAGCCCAGCGTTCTGGCCGCCCTGGTGAAACTGTTTTTCTCCGCCACCTGAATAAAGGTCATCAGATTTTTAACATCCATTTTTTCAATCCTGTGTATCATCATTATCAATTTTACAGATATTCTCTTTTACTATATACTAAACACATAAGAAATGCAAATGATATGGGGGTAAAAATGCTATGGCTGTTTTTCAATTTGTATACTGGATCCTGTGGGGAGACCTGATTACCATCCCGCTTCCGGGCGGGAGCTCTCTGGGGCTTTCCCTGCTGGTACTGCTTCTGATCCCGTCCGGCATCTATTTTACCGTCCGGACCCGTTTTCTTCTCTTCCGGCGGTTTTGGGACATGCTCAGGATTGCCGTCGAGAAAAAAAATCCAACGCAGAAAAATTCCATCTCCGGCCTGCAGGCGCTGATCATTTCAACCGCCACCAGAGTGGGCATGGGCAATCTGGTGGGCGTCGTTGCCGCCATTTCCGTCGGCGGTGCGGGCGCGGTCTTCTGGATGTGGGTCACCGCTCTTCTGGGCTCTTCCACGGCCTTTGCAGAAGCCACTCTGGCACAGATCTACAAAGAAGAAGATCCCCTGTACGGCGGCTACCGGGGCGGTCCGGCCTACTACATCCATCATTTCTTTCTGAAGGAAGACAAAACCCGCAGAAAATCTGTCGTTGCGGTCCTGTTCGCCGTCTCCGGCCTGATCTGCTGGTGCGGCATCAGCCAGGTCATCGGCAACTCGGTTTCATCCGCCTTCGAAAATGCCTTCCACATCCCGCCCCTCTTTACTACGGCGGTTCTGGTGCTGATCGCTGCCGTCATTGTCCTTCGGAAAAACGCCACGATCAAAGTACTGGATCTCATTGTTCCCATTATGGCAGGCTTTTATTTTCTGCTGACCATTGTCATCATTCTGATGAACATCGGTCAGATTCCGGCGGTCTTCGCACGCATTTTCTCGGAAGCCTTCGGACTCCGGCAGGCAGCGGCGGGCGGCTTCGGCGCCGTCCTCATGAACGGAGCCAAGAGAGGACTTTTCTCCAACGAGGCAGGAAGCGGCTCCGCGCCCTGTGCGGCCGCTGCGGCCGACATCAGCCACCCTGCCAAAGAAGGACTTCTGCAGTCCTTCGGCGTCTTCATCGACACCATTGTGATCTGCAGCTGCTCCGCCATGATCATGCTCCTGACTCCCGAATCCATGACGCAGGGACTCGAAGGCATGGATCTGCTTCAGGAAGCCATGCATTATCATATGGGAAGCTTCGGCGTCATCTTTATCGCCGTCGTCCTGTGGCTTTTCAGTTTCTCGACGTTTATCGGCATCCTGTTCTATGCAAGACCCAACGTAGCCTACCTGTTCGGAGACAACTGGCTGTCTCAGACGCTCTACAAGGTTCTGGCCCTTATTATGCTTTTCATCGGCGGTCTGGCTGCGTATACGTTCGTATGGGATCTGGGTGATGTGGGAATCGGACTGATGACGATCTTCAATATGATTGCGCTGATCCCGCTGTCCGGGCAGGCGCTGAGATCGCTGAAAGAATATGAGAATCTGCTGAAATAGCAGGTTGTAATTTCCCGGTTCCTGACACGGTCATGTTCACCCCTGCGCCGGTATTTTGTCCGGCGCAGGCTGATATTTCCGGAAGATTTATGCCTGTCGTGACAGCGTGTACCCGCGCCCGTTTACCTTCATGACCGGTGCGGCAACCAGGAACGCACTGGGGTCTATGGCGAGCACCCGGTCCCGAAATGCCGGGTACTGTTTTGCATACACAACGCTGAATATGGCTTTCTGTTTTTCTTTCTGATAACCGGTTTCAATATTTAAAAACGTCATTCCGCTGTCCAGATCTTTTAAGACCGTCTGTGCAATCTCCTGATGACGGGGAGAGATAATGATCAGTTCCACCTTCTTCTCTCCGGACAGGATGGTCCGGTTCATCATTCCAGATGTCAGAACAATGACAACAATCCCGTAGAGAATCCCGTCCCAGCCTCCGCGGAAGATCTGCAGGGCAAGGATCACGATATCAAAAAATACCATGGAATTTCCCACCGGGATTCCTTTCAGCTTCTGCAGGATGCAGGGCGGAATATCCATCCCGCCGGTGGAACCTCCCGCCCGGATCACCAGACCAATGCCGCTTCCCATCAGTACCCCTGCGAAAACGGCAGAAAGCAGGACATCCTGAGAAAACCAGGTTCCCACCGGCTGCGCCTCAAAGATTCCCAGAATCACCGGATAGATGACCGTGGAACATAAAGAAGTCATTGCAAATCTCTTCCCGAGAAAGAGACAGCCCAGCAAAAACAGGGAAAGATTGACGCCTGCTGTAATGACCGAGATCGGCGCCGGTATCCAGGACTGGATCACCAAGGCAATTCCCGTAGATCCGCCCAGCATAAATCCATTGGGAACCACGAACGCACATACGGCAAACGCCAGCAGAGTATTTCCAAGCAGTATGTAGAGCAGCAATTCCAGTCTTTTCATCCTTGTCCTCCATTCTTCGCCTGGAACCGTTTTTTCATGGCTGCAGCAGGTCAGGCGCATATGATATCCGTCTGCAGCTGTCTCTATTATAGACCGAAAGAGAAAAGAGATTGTTGCGTATACAACAATCTCCGGAAAATTATCGATTTTTTTGCTGCTCCACGATCTCCTGCAGTGCCTGACGGTCAAGAACTTTTATAAATCCATATCCCCGCTTCAGCCACCCTTCCTGTTCAAATTTCTTCAGAACAGTCGTCACCGTGGAGCGGTTCAACCCCAGAGACACCGACAGTTCTTCATGCGTATAGGGAAGCACACCTCCTGCAGTCCCCTTTCCCACCGAATCCGACGCCGTCTCATCCAGGATATAGCCTGCCATCTTTCCATACCGGTCCAGCAGGCACTGATCCTCCATCCGTGCCGTCAGATGATCCATGGTATTGGAACAGAGCTGCAGAAAATGGAGGGCAAATCCTGTCTTTTTCTGAAACCACGGAAGGACATCTGTCATTCGAAAAGAAACCAGCTGCACTTTATTGACTGCCTGTACACAGACAGGACGTATATTTCCTTCCATAAAAGCCGATTCCCCGAACAGACGCCCGGCTTCCACCACATCCAACGTCAGCTCCCGCCCGGAATACAGATTGGAAAAGACACGCACCCGTCCTTTCAATATATAATAGACCTTCTCTGCCGGATCCCCTTTCATATAAATGAGATGTCCAGGCTGAACGGTAAATACCGTCCCTGCAGACTGCAGAATCTTTTCTTCTTCAGAAGTAAACATAAAACCGCTCCATCTGTATCAACAACAGGATTCTGATACCGGTATTTTGTCAGCAGACAGCAGAGCTTAACAGCTCACTTTCAGAAACTGCGCCCGTCCATGAAGTTTTAACGGAACCGAGTCAGCCGGAACAAAGATGCAGTCTCCCTTAAAAAAATGAAGCATCTCTTCTTCTCCGAACATGGTTCCGCATCCGCCGATGCATAAAAGCACCTGAAAAGAATTGCTGTCCGTCTTAAAATCCGCCATCTCCCGACAGCGCTCTGTATTGATGAGCTGCCGCTCCACCTGAAAATATCTGCAGCGGCACAGAAGCTCCGTGGCGCTGCCCTTCTGATACTTTAATACTCTCATGGGCTGTCTGGGAGTCCTGCTTCCCTTCCTGTCCGCAACCTGAAGCGCCTGCGGAATATGAAGCTTCCTTGGCTGTCCGTTTTTATCCAGACGCCCGTAATCATACATCCGGTAGGTCAGATTGGAACTTTCCTGAATCTCTGCAATCAGCGTACCTGCGCCAATGGCATGAACCGTTCCCGGCTCGATATAGAACAGATCGTCCTTCTGCACCTTTACCTTCTGGAGATATCGTTCCACGGTTCCGTCTTCCAGGCTTTTTTTCAGCTTCTCCCTGCTGATGTCCTGATAAAAACCATAGACCAGCCGGGCATCCTTTGCCGCATCCAGCACATACCACATTTCCGTCTTGCCGAGGGAGCCGTGCTCATGTTCCCTTGCATAGTCGTCATCCGGATGCACCTGCACGGACAGATCCTGTCTGGCATCGATAAACTTGATCAGAATCGGAAGCCCGCCGGCGGTCTTCGGGTGAGTCCCCATATATTCCGGATGCTCTTTTAAGACCTCCAGGAGCAGTCTGCCCGCATCCGCCCCGCTGGCTACGATACTCGGTCCGTCCGGATGCGTGGAGCACTCCCAGGTCTCTGCCAGAGGCGTCAGATCCATGTCCTTGGAAAAATCGTCCTTCAGGCGGCTTCCGCCCCACAGGTAGTCTTTTCCGGCCGGCTTTAAAAGAAACGGACGGGCGCCGGAGCGGACCTCACTGTTCCAGTTCATATTTCTTCTTGTCATGAACACTGATCTCTCTGCCAAGCTGCACCTCAATGACCTTCAGTTCCGTATCTGCAATCAGCGTATGACGGCAGCCTGCCTGCATGGTTACCACATCTCCCGCCTGCACCGGCTGCTCCATGCCATCCACGATGCTGCGGCCCTTTCCGGAGATGACGGTCCAGACTTCGTCTCTTCTCTCATGACTGTGATAGTTCATCCGGTGCCCGGCATTCAGCGTCACCTTGATGGTCATGCTTTCATCTTCGATATCCAGCACCCGGAAACTGCCCCAGGACTTTTCCGCAAACATGATCTGCTGGTCGATCCGGTCCACATAGGGTTTAATATAACTGGACTGCTCCTTGTCAGACACCAGAATCCCTTCCGGGCTGGCGGACACCACCACATCCTTTAAACCCATGCAGAGCACCGGCACATCCAGTTCATTGATCACATGGACATTTTCGCACTGATCGTTCAGAATCGCCTCTCCGATGGACGCTTCCTCCATGGCCTCTGTCAGCGTATTCCAGGTTCCCAGATCCTTCCATTCACCGGCAAAGCGCATAACCTCAATATTGTCTTCCTTTTCCACCACCGCATAGTCAAAACTGATCTTCATAAGCGTGTCATATTTTCCAAACAGATCCTGATAATCGATAAAATCCAGAAGTTCATGGGCCTTGTCCAGCACATATTTCAGCTTATAGGCAAAAACGCCGCCGTTCCACAGAGCACCCTTCTGGATATATTCTTCTGCGGTTTTCACATCCGGCTTTTCTTTAAACGTGGATACCCGGCTTACCTGTTCTTTGTCCGCCGGGATAATATAACCGTACTTCTCGCTGGGATAGGTAGGTTCGATGCCCATGAGCACCAGACTGGCTTCCCCGGTCTTTGCAAGATTTCCCAGTTCCTTCAGCGCCGTAAAATAATCTTCCTCTACATACGGGTCCACCGGGCAGACAACCACCGCCTCATCTTCCGATACCCCCTGCACGTCATGAAGGTATGCCGTTGCCAGTGCGATGGCCGGAAACGTATCCCTCCTGCAGGGCTCAATGGAAATCCCCACATCCTCCCCCAGCTGATTATGGATTGCCGACACCTGGGTCCTGGAGGTAGCGATGGTCACCGTCGCATCCGGATCCACTTTCCGGATCTGATGATAGACCCGCTGAACCATGGATTCATAACCGCCTTCCGGGGTCTGAAAGATTTTGATAAACTGTTTGGAACGGATATCGTTGGACAGAGGCCAGAGCCTCTTTCCGGATCCGCCGGATAAAAGTATGATATTCATGATCTACCTCTCTGCTCTCATGGGATTGTTCAAAAAGTCTTCATAAGAAAGGCGGATGCCCTCCCGAAGCTCTGTCTTATAGGTCCAGCCAAGGGCTGCGCTCTTGGACACATCCAGAAGCTTTCTCGGTGTCCCGTTGGGTTTTGACGGATCCCAGCGGATCTCTCCGGTATAGCCGATGACCTCCGCCACCAGTTCCGTCAGTTCACTGATTGTCAGCTCCCTTCCGGTTCCTGCATTCACAGTCTCATTCCCGCTGTAATGGTTCATAAGAAATACGCACAGATCCGCCAGGTCGTCTACATACAGAAATTCCCGCAGAGGGCTGCCATCCCCCCAGCAGGTCACATAAGGAAGATTCTGCTCCTTCGCCTCATGAAACCGGCGGATCAGAGCCGGAAGCACATGGCTGTGCGTCGGATGATAGTTGTCGTTTGGCCCGTACAGGTTGGTGGGCATGACAGAGATATAATCCGTCCCGTACTGGCGGTTCAGAAACTCGCAGTACTTCAGTCCCGAGATCTTCGCCAGCGCATACGCTTCATTGGTCTTCTCAAGTTCTGAAGTCAGCAGACAGCTCTCCTTCATGGGCTGAGGCGCCATCCGGGGATAGATGCAGGAGGAACCCAGAAACTCCAGCTTTTTACAGCCGTTTTTCCACGCAGAATGGATCACATTCATCTCCAGGATCATATTGTCATACATAAAATCCGCCAGTGCGTTCTCATTTGCCACGATGCCGCCCACCTTTGCCGCCGCCAGGAATACATATTCCGGCTTTTCCTTCTCAAAAAAGGCCTCCACCTGATCCTGCCGGCACAGATCCAGCTCCTTATGGGTCCGGGTGAGGATCCTGGTATATCCCTGCTTCTGAAGTTCCCTCACGATCGCAGATCCGACCATCCCCCGATGCCCTGCCACATAAATCTTCGCATCCTTTTCCATCATTGTCTTCTTTCCCCCTGCTGTACTGCTTTTACGGCTGCCTCTTTTCTTGCCAGCTCCCGGTCGTGTTCTGCCATGATCCGCACCAGCTCCTCATAACTGGTCTTCTGCGGATTCCACCCAAGGACGGTCTTTGCTTTTGTGGGATCTCCCCACAGATTGTCCACATCCGTCGGACGGAACCATTCCGGGTTCACGCACACCAGCATCTTTCCGGTCTTCACGTCATAGCCTTTTTCCTCCAGTCCCTTCCCTTCAAATCGAAGTTCGATGCCGTTGGCGGCAAATGCCTTTTTGGTAAAATCCCGGACTGTATGCTGCTCTCCGGTGGCGATGACAAAATCTTCCGGCGTATCATGCTGCAGAATCAGCCACATGCATTCTACATAATCCTTTGCATAGCCCCAGTCCCGCAGAGAGTCCATATTTCCCAGCTCCAGATGGTCCTGAAGCCCCTCTGCAATCCGTCCGGCTGCCAGCGTGATTTTCCGGGTTACAAAATTTTCCCCGCGGCGCTCGGATTCATGATTGAACAGAATTCCGTTCACCGCGAACATCCCGTAGGCTTCCCGGTATTCTTTCGTAATCCAGAATCCGTACTGTTTCGCTACCGCGTAGGGACTGTATGGATGAAACGGCGTAGTCTCCTTCTGGGGAACTTCTTCCACCTTGCCGTACAGTTCAGAAGTAGATGCCTGGTAAATCCTTGTCTTCCGGTCCAGACCCAGGATCCGCACGGCCTCCAGGATGCGCAGAACGCCGATGGCATCCACATCTCCGGAATATTCCGGAACATCAAAGGACACCTGGACATGAGACTGGGCTGCCAGATTGTAGATCTCGTCCGGCTGCACCAGACTGATGATGCGCATAAGAGAAGACGAGTCTGTCAGGTCCCCGTCATGCAGCGTTACCGCATGCGCGGCCAGCAGATGATCGATTCTGGATGTATTGGAGATGGATGCGCGGCGGGTGATGCCGTGAACCTCATATCCTTTTTCCAGAAGAAATTCTGCCAGATAGGAACCATCCTGTCCTGTGATACCTGTAATCAGTGCTTTTTTTACCATACTTCGTTCCTCAACTTTCTAAATCTTTTCCATTATAGTTTTATCATTTTCTGTCATTCTAATAGAAAAAAAGTACAATTTTAAGAGAGTATCTTGAATAGAATCAGCATAATATTGACTTTTTTGTACATTCTTATTTTGTAATGCAGTCCAGGTTCTGTTATAATTGAGAAAAACCATCCGTTACCACAAGGAGAAACATCCCTATGGACCGTACATCCCTTTTCCACGGCAGCCTGGTGACTACCAGCCGAATCCTTTACACTCCTTCTGCATTTGCAAGAACCAGTCTGATCCATCTGCAGGAAACCGGCTTTCTGGAAGCCAGAAAGCCCCACAAAAGCCGCAGGGAAAATCTTGCCTCCTGTCTGTTTTTCCAGGTCCTGTCCGGCCACGGCACTCTAGAATACATGGGAGAGACTTTTCCTCTGATCACCGGAGACTGTGCCTTCCTCGACTGCCGCAGACCCTATTCCCACTGTACCTCCGACGAACTCTGGCAGCTGAAATGGGCGCATTTCTACGGTCCCAACATGAACAGCATCTATGAGAAATATGCGGAGCGGGGCGGACGCCCCTGCTTTCACCCGGCTGACCCATCGCCCTACGGCCGTATCCTGGATGAACTCTATGAGACTGCATCCTCTGAAGACCATGTCCGGGACATGCGGATTTTTGAAAAACTGGCTTCTCTTCTTACCCTTTTGATGGAACAGAGCTGGAACCCGGAAAACCGTCGGCGCATTACCGCCAAAAAGCAAAATCTCCAGAATGTCAAGGAATATCTGGACCGGCATTATATGGACCGGATCAATCTGGACGATCTTGCAGAAAAATTTTATATCAATAAATTTTACCTGGCACGCATCTTCAAGGAACAGTTCGGCGTCTCCATCAACAATTATCTGCTGCAGATCCGTATCACCCATGCCAAGCAGCTTCTGCGCTTCACGGACCAGACCGTCGAAGCCATCGGAAGAGAATGCGGCGTGGAGGATGCCAACTATTTTTCCCGGATGTTCCGGAAGGTAGAGGGGATCTCCCCGGGTGAATTCCGCCGGATGTGGTAACATTCAGAAAGGAGAAACTTCCATGAATCTTCCGGGTTATTACTCCTCCGGACAGTTTGCACGTATGGCCGGCGTAACCGTCCGGACCATCCGTTATTATGACCGGCAGAACATCCTGAAGCCTTCTTATGTAAATCGTTCCGGTGCACGCTTTTACACGGATTCCGATCTGGCAGGGCTGCAGCAGATCCTCCTGCTGAAATATCTGGGCTTTTCTCTGGACGAAATCCGGGAGATGACCATCGGCGATATCGATTATCATTTTCTGAAAAATTCTCTGAATCTCCAGAAAAAGCTGGTACAGGACCGCATCGAACAGATGCAGCTGGTAGAGAGCGCCATTGAGGATACGGTCCGTACCATCGAAGAGGAACAGCAGATCGACTGGAGCCACATGCTGGAACTGATCCATCTGACCGGTATGGAGAAGAGTCTTAAGCACCAGTATCAGAATGCCACCAATATCTCCGCCCGCATCCGGCTGCACAGAGACTATTCCGCCAACCGTCAGGGCTGGTTTCCCTGGATCTACGAACAGTGCCGGATCACCGACGGTCTGAAGATTCTGGAACTGGGGTGCGGCAACGGAGCGCTGTGGACGGAAAATCTTGCACTTCTTCCGGCACATGTCCGGATCTGCCTGTCGGACATCTCCGAAGGCATGCTGCGGGACGCCCGCAGAAACATCGGACAGGACGACCCCAGATTTTCCTTTCAGGCGTTTGACTGCGCCGGAATTCCGTTTCCGGACCACTGCTTTGATCTGGTGATCGCCGGACATGTGCTGTTCTACTGCAAAGATCTGTCCCGGGTGTGCCGGGAAGTCCGTCGGGTCCTGAAACCGGACGGCCGCTTTCTCTGCAGCACTTACGGAAAGGAACACATGAAGGAAATCAGCAGTCTGGTTCAGCAGTTTGACAGCCGCATCGTGCTGTCCGCCGAAAAGCTGTACGAACAGTTTGGTCTGGAAAACGGCCGGGAGATTTTACAGCCGTACTTTTCCCTGATTGAATGCCTGCGCTATGAGGATTCCATCACGCTGAATCATGCGGAGCCGCTGATCGAATACATCCTCTCCTGCCACGGCAACCAGAACCAGATTCTGCTGGAACGCTATAAGGATTTCCGAAGCTTTACGGAAAAAAAGACCGCGCAGGGATTTCACATCACAAAAGACGCAGGGGTCTTCCTCTGCCGGTTTTCGCAAAATTTTACAAAAAACACTTGAAGGTGACGTAAGGTCATCTTTTATACTGGAAATCAGAATCCGTAAACAGAACATTTTGAAAGGAAGATCATATGAAACAGACAACGATCATCGTCACCGGCGGTGCAGGCTTTATCGGAAGCAACTTTATTTTCCATATGCTGGACAAGTATCCGGACTACCGGATCATCTGCTTGGACTGCCTGACCTATGCAGGCAATCTCTCCACTCTGGCGCCTGTCATGAATCACAGAAATTTCCGTTTTGTGAAGGAGAGCATCACAGACCGGGAGGCTGTCTACCGGCTCTTTGAGGAGGAGCATCCGGATATGGTCGTAAATTTCGCGGCGGAAAGCCATGTGGACCGTTCCATCGAAAATCCCCAGGTATTTCTGGACACGAACATCATCGGCACTTCCGTGCTCATGGATGCCTGCCGCAAATACGGCATCGTACGCTACCACCAGGTATCCACCGACGAGGTATACGGCGACCTTCCGCTGGACCGGCCGGATCTGTTCTTTACAGAGGAAACGCCCATCCACACCTCCAGTCCCTACTCCTCCAGCAAGGCGGCTGCGGATCTTCTGGTACTGGCCTACCACCGGACCTATGGGCTGCCGGTGTCCATCAGCCGCTGCTCCAATAATTACGGGCCTTATCATTTTCCGGAGAAGCTGATCCCGCTGATGATCGCCAACGCCCTGAACGACAGGCCCCTGCCGGTCTACGGCGCAGGAGAAAATGTCCGCGACTGGCTGTATGTGGAGGACCACTGCAAAGCCATCGACCTGGTGATCCACAAAGGACGCGTGGGCGAGGTCTACAACATCGGCGGGCACAATGAGATGAAAAACATTGACATCGTAAAAATCATCTGCAAAGCGCTGGACAAACCGGAGAGCCTGATCACCTATGTCACCGACCGGAAAGGACACGACATGCGCTATGCCATCGATCCCACCAAGATTCACAACGAACTGGGCTGGCTGCCGGAGACAAAATTTGCAGACGGCATTCAGAAGACGATCCGGTGGTATCTGGACAACAGAGAATGGTGGGAAACGATCATTTCCGGCGAATATCAGAATTATTATGAGAAAATGTACAAAAACCGGTAAATATTGTCCGTTTTTTAACAATACGAATCCGGATACAGGAAGAACTGTTTCGGATCCCGAAAGCGTTGAGAACACAAAACAGAATTTTATCAGGAGGAATACAGCATGAAAATATTTGTAACCGGCGTGGGCGGGCAGCTCGGCCATGATGTGATGAATGAACTGAATCAAAGAGGTTATGAAGGGGTCGGCTCTGATCTTGCGCCAGAATACAGCGGGATACAGGACGGCAGCGCCGTGACCCGGATGCCCTATGTTCCCATGGATATTACCGACAAACATTCCGTGGAAGAGATTCTGACAAAACAGAATCCGGATGTGGTGGTTCACTGCGCTGCATGGACCGCTGTGGATATGGCAGAGGATGATGACAAAGTGGAGAAGGTCCGCCTCGTCAATGCCACCGGCACCGAAAATATCGCGCTTGCCTGCCAGAAACTGAACTGCAAAATGATCTATCTGTCCACCGACTACGTCTTCAGCGGACTGGGCGAAGAACCCTGGCAGCCGGACTGCAAGGACTATCAGCCGCTGAACGTCTACGGACAGACCAAGCTGGAAGGCGAACTGGCCGTCGCCAACCATGTGGAAAAATATTTTATCGTGCGGATCGCCTGGGTCTTCGGCGTCAACGGCAAAAATTTTATCAAGACCATGCTGAATCTTGGGAAAACGCATGACCGCATTACCGTCGTCAACGATCAGATCGGTACGCCCACCTATACCTTTGACCTGGCCCGTCTTCTGGTAGACATGCTGGAAACGGAAAAATACGGCTATTATCACGCCACCAATGAAGGCGGCTATATCAGCTGGTATGATTTCACCACCGAGATCTTCCGTCAGGCAGCAGAACTGGGACATCCGGAATACGGCGCAGACCATATCACCGTCGTTCCGGTCACGACGGCGGAATACGGAGTCTCCAGGGCAAAACGTCCTTTCAATTCCCGTCTGGACAAGAGCAAACTGACCGAAAACGGATTTACTCCTCTTCCCGCCTGGCAGGATGCACTGAACCGCTATCTGAAAGAGGTTTTATAAAACCGCTTTCTATCATAACTGTTCTGTAATATGTGCGAAAGAAACCGCAGGGGATGCCCCAAAATCCGTTCCCGCCTGTGTACGCAGCAACGCCGGATACACAGGCAAGGACGTTTTGCAGCATCCCCGTTCTTCCCGTTCTGCTATTTTCATTTGATCCCGCTGAATTCCTGATACAGCTCCTTCGCATAGCTGTCCGTCATCCCGCAGATCTCATCCGTCACCAGAAGAAGCCGCAGATACAGACGTTCTGTCTCGTCTTTTCCTTCTGCATGGATATGATAGATCGCCCGGTAATTGTCCGATATCATACTCATCAGCTTTTCCTGAACCGCCGTCATCGCTTCCCCGCTGTCATATAGAATCGCCGCGTCCACATATTTTTTCAGAAGAAAATCAAAAATGGCATCTGCACCGATCTCCAGTTTCAGAATGGGAGCAGAGATAAATACATATCGGTATGCAATATCTCCAAGCGCCTCCATCAGCAGAGTTCCGGGAACGTTGTAAAACAGATCCTGTTTGTATTCTCCTGCCATCAGCGCTTCATAGTGCGCCATAAAACCCGCCGTCGCACTGCGGATCATCTGTCCCTGTACCTGTACCAGCCAGTTCTGAACCGCATTGGAACGGGGATGGTCCATTCCCTTCTCACAGGCTCTTTGATAACGGTAATCCAGAAGCGCCGTCCATTCCCTGTATGCTTTATCCTGAACATCCGTTCGGTACTCTGTCAGTTCCTGGCGCAGCTGTTCATAGGAAATACATCCTTTTTTCACTGCATCCTCAATATCCGCAGTTTTATAGGCGATGTCATCTGCCGCTTCCAGCAGAAAGGCCAGCGGATGACGTCTTCCATGAGTCCCCGTGCTTTTCTGTATCTCCCGGAAAATGTCTTCGTCTGCCAGAAAATACCCCATCTTCTTTGTCCGGATATCCCCGCTTTCCTGATTGATCTCCAGAGAAGATACCGGATATTTGATGATGGTCCCAAGCAGCGCTTTCGTCAGATTCATCCCGTGGGCATCCACCAGATAATGCAGTTTGGTCACCAGACGCAGCGCCTGTGTATTCCCCTCAAAATGATAAAAATCCGCCTGCATCTGCGGTGTCAGAACCTCGGTCAGGGATCTCCCTTTCCACTGCAGAAGCGGCATATGAACCCGGAACCAGTCCCGAATCGCCGTCTCTCCAAAATGCCCGAAGGGCGGATTGCCGATATCGTGCAGAAGCCCCGCACACTGAAGAATGTCGCACACATCGGCCTTGAAAGACGGCTGAAAGTCTTCGTCCTTTCTGTTCTGCAGGATCTCCTCCGACACATTCTGCCCCAGCGATTTCGCCAGAGAGGACACCTCCAGCGAATGCGTCAGTCTGGTACGGATAAAGTCGCTTTTATCCAGCGGAAAGACCTGCGTCTTGTCCTGCAGCCTCCGGAAAGACGCGCTTCCGATGATCCGGTGGTAATCCTTTTCAAATTCGGTCCGCAGATCCCGGCTCCCCGGTCGTCCTTTATAATCCCGGATGCGGTCCGGGCACAGCAGTTCTCTCCATCTCATCTTCCTTGTTTCTCCGTCTCTGTTTTTCTGATGCGAATTTTTCATATGTTATTCTATCTATCTTGTGATTATATATTGCCGGAAAACAGAATAAACGGCACATAGGACAAAACTCTGTGAGGGCAAGAATTCAGTGCCGTTTATATATCATATCCCAAAAACTTTGAAAACGGAAAATCTGCTGCCGGCCGGTGTTCCGTGCCGAAAACGCCCGGATCCTGTCATTCCGCCGCTTTCCGCGCAAAGCTTCCCCGGATCCCCAGCTCGTCCCGGTACTTTGCGACCCCTCTTCTGGAAATGTCGATCTGCTTCTGCTTCAGAATGTTCACAATGGCCTGATCGCTGTACGGCTTTCTCCGGTCTTCGCCGCGGATCAGCTCCCGAATCATCTCCTTTACCTGCATGCTCCCCACATGTTCCATACCGCCGGATGTGGCCACGGATGCGGAAAACATGTTCTTCATGGCCATGGTTCCTCCCGGAAACTGAATGTATTTCCCCCGGATGGCACGGCTGACCGTGGAAGTATGAACCCCGATCTCGCCGGCTACATCGCTCATGGTCATGGGCTTCAGACAGGATCTGCCCTCCAGATAAGCCTGCTGTCTGTGCATAACCGCCTCCGCCACCGCAGCCACTGTCTGCCGCCTCTGTGCGATGCTGTTCATAACAAAACGGACACGTTCCAGCTTGATCCGGAAATATTTCGTCAGCTCTTCATCTTTGGATTCCTTCATCATCCGCAGATAGTAATCATTGATGTGATAATCTTCCACCCAGCCATCATTCAGTTCAACCTCCCATTTTCCGTTTTCTTCATGAAACATGATATCCGGTACGATAAAATCCGCTTTCCCCGCACAGAATTCACTCATGGGATGTGGATTCAGTCTGGCAATCTGCTCGATGCATTTGCGCACTTCTGCGGTTGGAATCTTCAGGCTTCTGGAAATGCTGCTGATCTTTCCGTCCGCCACATTCTGAAGATGCTCATCGATCACCTTCCATAGAACGGATCCCTGCATCTTCTGCACTTCCAGCTGCTTCAGCAGGCAGTGCTTCAGGTCTGCGGCAAAGATACCATACGGCTCCAGTCCCTGAAGAAGTTCCAGCGCACTTCGGACCTCCTTTTGGGACCGGTGCATGTTCTCTGCCACTTCCTGTATGGGAATCGTAAAAAATCCTGTATCATCCAGGCAGTCCACCATGTATTCCAGGAGCATCCACTGGTCGTCGCTGAACTTCTTCCTCGGAAGCTGGTCAAGCAGAAAGTTGCGGACCTGATTCTGATCCTGCATGGGAATGTCCCTTCTCCGCCTGTCTTCTTCCTCGATCATCTCCTCATAATTCCGTCCATAGGTCAGAGTCTGTTCATAGGTCTTGTGTATCTCCTCCTGCCCGGATCCCACGACGTGCGTTCCGCTGACGTCCAGCAGTGGATTTTCCAGATACTCATTTTGCAGAAACTCATTCAGCTCCATTCCATCCATGGCCAGAATCTCCAGGGACTGGATCTGACCCTGGGTAAGCTGCTGCTTCTGCTCTATCTGTATTTCATATCCCAGTTCCATTGCATCCCCTGCTCTTTCGTATCAAACGCCGTTTCCCGCAGCCTACTGATGAAAAGCAGCTGCCAGACGAATCACCTGCTCCGTGGTCCGGATCATGTTCTCTCTTGCCGTCCCGGGATCCATGGCCTCATCCAGTGTCACAATCCTGCGCAGAATCGGGAAAAACGCGTCAATTCCGCTGTCGTTGCATTTCTCAGCGCCCTCAATGACCGCTCCTGCGAGAGCAACCACCTTTGCCCCATGCTTTTTCGCCAGCTTTGCGATCCCGACAGGCGCCTTGCCCATGGCCGTCTGTCCGTCCAGACGCCCTTCACCGGTAAACACCAGATCGGCGCCCTCCATGGTCTTCTCCATCCCAACGGCTTCCAGTACCAGCTCAATCCCGGGCTGAAGGTCTGCATGCAGATAACTCAGAAAGGCAAAGCCCAGTCCTCCGGCTGCCCCGGCCCCTTCGCTTTCCATGTGATCCGTTCCGATACAGGTCTTTGTCACCTGCGCATAGCCGGCCATGGCAGCATCCAGCTCATCTCTCAGATCCTCTGTGACGCCTTTCTGAGGCCCGTAGATATATGTGGCACCGTTGGTGCCGCACAGCGGATTTGTCACATCACAGGCGATCTTAAAACTGCATTCCCTCAATTCCGGAAGCACATGGTCTGTCCGGATGGATGCCACGTCCTTCAGCGCTCCTGCACCGATCCCCACAGCCTTTCCCTGCGCATCCAGAAATTCATATCCAAGCGCCGTCAGCATGCCGATTCCGCCGTCGTTGGTGGCGCTTCCCCCAATACCGATGATAAAGTTTCTGCAGCCTTTTTCCACAGCATCCCTGATCATCTCTCCCACGCCGTAGGTCGTCGCATCCAGGGGCCGTCTGTCCTTTCCCACCAGAATGATGCCCGCTGCAGCCGCCATCTCCATGATTGCCGTACCGGTCTTCCTGATGATTCCATAGCATGCATCAACCGGAGTCTCCAGAGGGCCGTGTACCCTCACTTCCGCCATCTCGCCCCCAAGGCCTTCCACCAGCGCTTCTGTCGTTCCCTCTCCCCCGTCTGCCAGAGGCTTTACGATCACCTCCGTATCCGGGAGCACATTCCGGATCCCTTCCCTGATGGCCCTCCCGGCTTCCATGGAGGTCATGCTCCCTTTTAATGAATCAATCGCCACTACAATCTTCATAGCATTCTACACTTATCCTCTCTGAAAACTTCCCCTTTGTCATCTCTGTTCCTTCTGCTTCTCCTCCAGCTCCTTCTGCTTCTTTGCCATCCTCCACAGGGTCGTACGGCTGACTCCCAGCTCTTCTGCCAGATCCTTCTTCTTCTTTCTCGGTTTCAGGC
>ERZ778510.518-NODE-518-length-31056-cov-6.557176_pt1 | contig 31056 bp, 35 predicted proteins | sample MGYA00510348_ERZ778510 | MGnify/ENA primary metagenome ERZ778510 (study PRJEB29527, sample SAMN07138969) | mouse gut metagenome | material: feces | host: mouse | place: China:Nanjing | collected 2016-01-25 ... | reverse complement strand
GGCGTTCTTTTATGGAATTACAGCGCTCAGGCTTTTGCTGCCAGAGGAGCCGGGACGGTGTAGGTGCGGGCTGCCATCTCCTGGTCGAATGTGTAGAGGGCGAGGCCGTCGGAGCCTATCAGTTTCAGGCGGTCGATGAGGTTGCGGGCGGTTTCTTCTTCTTCTACCTGCTCGGCTACGAACCAGTCGAGTTTTCCGCGGGTGGCGTAGTCGTGTTCCTGTTCGGCGAGAGCGTAGATGTTGTTGATTAGAGCTGTCACCTTCTCTTCGTGAGCGAGGGTGTCGGCGAATGCTGCCAGCGGGGTGCCCCAGGTCTGAGGAACGGCGTCGATTGGTTTGAGGACCACTCTGCCGCCGCGGGCGTTGAGGTAGTTGATGAAGATTTCGGCGTGAGCCTGCTCTTCCTTGAACTGGATGCGGAACCAGTTGGCGATGCCTGCGTAGCCTTCGTTCTCGAAGTGCATGGCCATTGCCAGGTAGAGGTATGCCGACCAGAATTCGGCGTTGATCTGGGCGTTGATGGCGTCCTGGAGTTTTGTGCTGATCATAATATTCCTGAATGGTTTGAATGATTAACGGATTGTCAGCTTGATTGGTTCATGTCCGTTGGCGGCTACGATATACACGCCTGGTTCAAGGCCGCGGACAAGAACAGTGCCGGCGGCGGCCTGTGCTGCACGTGCCACAACGATGCCGGATATCGCGGATACTTCGGCGTCGGTGATGTCGGCGGTGGCAACGATGGAATTTCCGTCGGCTTTGATCCATGTGTTTTCAACGGTGATGTTTTCGACACCGGATGTGGATGCGCGGTAGATGAATGGCACGGGGGCCGAGTATTCGGTGTTCACGGCCGATATGTCGCCGTGTTCGTCGTAGGCGCGGAATGTTGCGCGTGCGCGGCACCAGTATGTGCTGCCGTCGACGAGGCTTTTGCCGCTGATGCGGATTTCGGCGCCGGATTTAGGGTCGGTCATGTCGGAGAGGCCCACTTTGGCGTTCTGGTAGATCTGGCGTGCGGGGAACGACTTGTCGGCAGACACTTCGACGCGGAGGATGCTCGGGCCGGCGATGCCTTCGAGTGTTATGTGCTGGTCGGCGTGGAAGTCGCCTCCGGCAACGGGGAATGCTATGGCGGGCACTACGGGCTGTACCACCGGGGTGTAGAATTCGATGGCGGGTGTTACCAGCTCGTCGTCGCCGCGTTTGTAGAGTGCGCGGGCGTAGTAGTGGGCAAGGCCGGAAAGTGCGTAGTCGGCCACTTTGTGGCTGCCTGTGTGCACTGATGTGTAGACGATGTCGGTGAATTCGGAGTCGGCGGCAATCTGGAGTGTCACTTCGCGATTGTCGATTGTGTACTCGAACACGGGGGTGAGGCTTGTGGTTGTTGTGGAGTGAGTGGGTGCGGCGATGCGCATCTGGACAACTTTGAACGCGCCGGTGGTGCTGACGCCTTCGCTATATCCTGCGGCGCATGCGCGCACTCGCCAGTAGAGGGTCTTTTCGAGTGGCAGCAGGGTCATTGCGGTGGAGGAGAGGGAGGTTTCCGAAGTGCTGCGCTGGTCGATTGTGCGGTTGAAGTCGGCGGTCTCGCTCACTTCCACGATGTACTCGGCGGCGTTGGCTACGGGCTGCCATGCGAAGCTGAATGGAGCTTCCACAACAGCTTCGGCGGTGGGAGTCATGAGTACGGGTGCATCGATTTTGCCTAATGCGGCGCCGGGAATGGCTATGGATGATTCGTTTCCGTATCGGTCGTAGGCGCACACTCCGAAGGTGTAGCCGCTGAGGTATTTGCTATCGAGGGTGTACTCGGTGGAATAGCTTACGCCCAGCAGATATTCGGGCTTGCGGAGTTTTTCGTTGTCGGGAAGGTTTGCGGGGAAGGCGTAGACGGTGTAGCGCATGCCTTCTTTGGGAGTCCAGCTCAGGCGCGATCCCGCCAGAGTGAGATTTTCCACGGGCGAGGGTGTGGGTGCGCCCATCCAGGGCATGGCCGGCAGCAGGCAGCGGGTGGTGAATGCCTTGTTGAGCAGGTAGTGGCCGAAGAGGGGAGCGGTGCGGTAGATGTACTTGCAGGAATAGAAGATGGAGCCGGGAGCATTGTCGAGGTTGAACTCTCGGTTGAGGTAGATCTGGTCGACGTATTCCTGGAAAGTGGTGGCTCCTGGGCCGGAGGCGTAGTCGGGGCGTGCAGCCATGGTCTGTGCTTCCACAGTGCTTTCAGCGGGGCTTTTGCTCTGGGCGGTGAGCGAGCTGATGGAGTGCGATACGTAGAGGTGTCGGTTCCATTTGTTGGCTACCATGCTCCACCATTCGGTTGCGAGGTCGTAGTGTGTGCTGTTGCCGATAGTCCAGTATATCTGTGGGGATATGTAGTCGAGCGACTGCTGCGATACCCATGCGATGGGGTCGGAGTAGATGTCGTTGTACTGCCAGTCGCTGCCTGTGGGGCAACGGGGAATGCCGTATTTGCGGGCTACATTGGCGTCGGTGCATGCTATGCCTGCTGGCGACACGCCGAAGCGTACCCATGGTTTCGCTTCCTTGATGGTGGAATACACGGAGGCTATCATGCGGTTCACGTTGTCGCGGCGCCAGTCGCCGATGCTGAGGTTTCCGCCGGCGTTCTTGTATGCGTCGTAGAGGTTTCCGTCGTGGCTGGTGTTTGTGCCCGAGAGATAGAAGTAGTCGTCGAAGAGTACGCCGTCGATGTCGTAGTTGGTTACGATTTCATCGATGATGTCGCATATGCGCTGTGTCACTTCGGGGAGGCCGGGGTTGAGAATGGATGCAGTGGTGCCGGAGCTGTTGGTCACGTCCATAACCCAGTCGGGGTTGGTGTCGCGGTAGTCGCCTGGGAGGCCTGTCCACTGTCCTTTTACGCTTTCGAATCGATAGGGGTTGAGCCATGCATGGCATTCGAGGCCTCTTTTGTGGCATTCCTGCACGACGAATTCGAGGGGGTCCCATCCGGGATCCTTGCCTCGGGTATCCACCAGGTCGGAGCTCCAAGGCTCGAAGGAGGAGCGGTACATGGCGTCGCATCGCGAGCGCACCTGGAAGTTGACGGCGTTGAAGTTGTTGATTTCCAGAGAGTCGAGCAGTGTAATCATCTGCTGCTTCTGTTTTTCAATCTGGGAAGTGTTGCCTGTCGAACTGATCACGGTCTGGGGCCAGTCGAGACGCCAGACTGTCGCCACCCAAGCCGAGCGCATCTCTCGGTCGGGCACTGACTGTGCGGAGGCCGGAGTCGCTGCCAGCAACAGGAGTGCCAGCAGTGAAACCATAGTGTAGATTTTTTTCATTGCTTTATAGATGTACTTAGTTAATTGGGTTTCAGGTTACTTTTTTCGGGCAAATCCCAGGGCGTGCCTGTGGTCGCAGCCTCGTGGGGTGAGCGTGCCGTGGGTGAAGCCGGGTGTGAGTCCGGTGGTATCGGCATAATGCGGGTATAGGAGCACGGTCCCCCGCGGATAGCGTCCGGCCTCCTGGACGTTTTCGACAGGACGCAGGCGGTCGTTGTAGTAGAAGTCGAGGGTGAAGAGGCGGTACTTGTTGTCGGCCGGGGGCTGGAGGATGAGAATGGCTGTGTCGGCACCGGCATCGATTGTCGGTATCAGGTTTCTGTCGCTGCGCGGATTGAGCACGGCGGGCATCACGCAGGCGATATATGCCAGATATAGCGACCATACGGTGAGCAGCAGGTGTCCTGCCGGGCTGTGGCGGTTTATCATCCATGCTATTCCGAGAGCCGGAGGCACGGCCAGGGCAATCCATCCGTACCAGTGAGGTGCGGCCAGCGGCAGCGCGGGCTGCGGGAATATGTATAATGCTGTGAATACCAGCGGTACGGCGATGGCCAGGACGGAGAACAGCCATGTGAACCATTTCAAGGGGCGGCGTGCAGTCTCGCTGTCGGCTATGGAGGCTATCGCATAGCACACGAATGGGTAGGCCGGCAGCAGGTATACGCTCCGTTTGCTCGATGGTATGCAGTAGAAAGCCACCACCGCCACCGCCACCGTGAGGGCGAGCATGCCGGCGGGTTTCAGAGGTGTGCGCCTTGCCTTGCGCAGGGTTGTGGCAGCCATGAGCACCATGAGTGTCCATGGCAGGCATCCTGCTATAAGTGTGATGAAGTTGTAGTAGAAGGGCTGTTCGTGGCTTTCGTAGCTCATCTGTCCGGTGAGTCTGCCGATGTTTTCCTCGAGCATGAGGTCGAGGAAGGCATCGCCCCCCCGCAGCCATGCGGCGTAGTACCATACAGCGGGCAGCAGCATTGCCGCCAGTGCCAGCGAGAGCATGCGCAGCAGGGTGGGGAAGAAGCGCTCGCCACGGAAGAGGAAGAAGATTCCCATGGCCATGCATGGCAGCAGAGAGCCTACGGGGCCTTTGGCAAGGACCGCGCCGGTGAGGAGCGCCCAGGCGGCAAGCCATTGCGCGAATTTTCCTTTGCCGCGCCTGTCCTCGCGGATGCGGTATAGGATATAGACGGGGATTACCATGCAGGCAGTGAGCACCATATCGACACGGCACGCCATCGCTGCGCGGAACACTTCGAAGCATGTCAGTGTGACGATGCTCATAACAATGGCGAAGCGGTCGCCGCGTTCGCGCCTGGCCCATGCGAATCCTGCCATTATCAGGGCTATGGCCGCCAATGCGGAGGGAAGACGCGAGAGGTATTCGTTGACTACACCTCCGTTGAACAGCCACGCCGCGGCGGCTATCATCCATGCCAGCAGCGGCGGTTTGTAGGGCATGTCGGAGCCGAAACTCAGAGGCAGCACCCAGTCGCCGCTCTGCAGCATGGTTACGGCCACAATGGCCTCGCGCGGTTCGCCCTTGGAATTGAACCAAGTTTCCCCCAGCCAAGGCAGCAGCAACAGCATGCTGAGCAGCAGGACAATGGCGGTGGCGAATCGTACTCGTGTATCTCCTCGGTAAAACATTTCACAAAGGTAGACAAATCTTTTCTATTTATGGTGTAGAGTCCGTAAAAATTGGGCGATAGGTCGAGCTAATTTGTAACAGTTTTGTTATAAAGATATCTTTGCACCGATATTCTCCACTTATGCACACGTTTTTCCGCAATATTCTACTGATATTATTGGCATTGCCTTGGCTGTCCGCGCAAGGGCAGGAACCCTTGGTGCCGTTTGAAGGCGCGGGGCGCGTGGCCAGCCTGCCGGCAGTCGGGCTTGTGAGTGCCTGTGATGCCGTGCCTGACACGACGTCGTTCGGCGCCATTGCCGGCACAGGCGCCAAGCCTGCGCGGCTGTCGCTCTACGAGCTTCCCTATTCGCTTACCGCCAGCCAGCCCGACTGGCCCCGGCTATGGCTCAACGCGGGAATTTTCGCAGGCGCCTATGTGGGCACCCTGGCGGTGCTGGAATGTCTGCCGGAGGGTGCGACAAACTGGAACCGTGCCTCCATAGAGAATATGCCTTGGTACGAGCGGTGGAAACGCAATGTAATAGAGAAGGGTCCGGAATGGGACGGCGACGATTTTGTGTTCAACTATGTGCTTCATCCCTATGCCGGCGCCGTGTACTTCATGGCGGCGCGGTCGGCGGGTTTCAACTTCTACCAGTCGTTGCTGTTCTGCGCCTGCGTGAGCACAATAGGCTGGGAGTTCGGCATCGAGGGCACTATGGAGCGCCCCTCGATTCAGGATATCTTCATCACTCCTCTTGTGGGTTCGCTTGTGGGCGAGCTGTTCTACAAGGCCAAGCGCTACCTGGTGACTCATGACTACCGTTTGCTCGGCTCGCGCTTTTTAGGCGGATTTGTGGCTTTTGTGGTGGATCCCGTGAATGAAGTCGTGGGACTGTTCGGCGGCAACGATGCGCGTCGTGTGGGTGCCACCTACCGCAGGCCGGCAGTGGAATCGTCGCTGTCGCCGATGGCGATGACCGGCGGCATGGGCTTTACCTTCCGCTGCGTTTTCTGATGGCGTTTTCAGGCCAAGTGTCTGAAAGCGTTGTGCGAAAAGAGAGTGAAGTTGCTCCATTATTGGCCATGATTAGACGGAGATTATGGATTTGCCGAAAAATGCCGACAGCATGGCAAGTGTCGAGATAGTGAAGTTGTGCTGTCCGCTGAGCCACTTGGTGACTTCACACGGACGTTTGCCGAGAGCATCGGCAAACTGTTTCTTCGACAGACCGCGTTCCTGCATCAAGTCATAGATGCGGTCGGAGATTTGAAATGAAAGGTCGGCCTCCCGCTTTATCCGCTCCGGGATAGGTCCCAACATTTCTTCAAGAGATTTGGCTGTCCTCTTCATAGCTCAAAAATATTGTCGGTTTCTATTGTGGATTCGGTTATATTTACGTTGCCGTTTGCCACTTCCCGCCTGAGAAGTTCCTCAAACTTTTGCAGTGTCATGACATAGCCGTTTAATATGGGGTCGTCCTCGTAACGGCGCGTTTTCTTGACTCCTCCGTTGCCGAGTACAAGGATTTTGTCGGAAAGACGCAGGCAATAGAGGCGGAGTTTTGATGATGTGACTGGGATGGCTACAACCGAGTCGCTCATTTTGCCCTCGTTGCGGAAGTAACGCTCTAATGCTCCGGTCCGCGCTATCCGTGTCACAAAAGCCGCAATGCGGGCGTAATCCTCGCTGTATTCGGCATCATCCCTGAATTTGGCAATGAATTTTTCAAATTCGGATTCCATATCCCGGAGGAACTGCAACGTGTAGATGGTGCAGTTCTCGCCGTCTTTTATCAGGAAAAGTTCAACTTCGCTCATATTGGAGTTTATTGCGTTTTTATTATAACGCAAAAATACGGCATATATTTTACTTGAAAATAAAATATCGCAAAAATTCGCAGCGGATTATCTGTTTTGTTTGTAAGTGTTTTTGTTCGCTGGCATTGGGCATGCCATAGGCATGCAGCTACGTTTTTGCGTGGGGGTGCTGTGTGTGCGTGTTGGGCGTGCGGCTACGTTTTTTGTGAAACAGCGAAATCAGGTATATTGCTGTTTTAGTAATTCCAATCCTTTCTCGGTAAGGCGGTATTTCTGTTTCGGATGGCTCGGTTGTTCCGGATATAATGGAATGATATAGCCTTCATCCAATGCAGGATGCAGGTAGTTTGTTCTGAATGTGGGGCGATGATTCAGTTCCAATGCCTCCATTATTTCTTTTACGGACAACTCGCGTTCATTCAATATTTTCACCAACGCGAATACTTGGTCGGTGCTTGGTCGGTGCTTGGTCGGTGCTTGGTCGGTACTTGGTCGGTTTGTCACCTCGCATTTGAATATCAGCGTTACACTGTCACTCCATATCCTGTATTCCGGTTCGGGCAATCCGGCTTTGCGACACTCGGACATCATCAGTCCTATGCCGCGTCCCCAGCTTTCCAAGACCTTCCGTTTATATAAGGCATTTGCTAATAACGGATTTTGTGGTTTGGATTCATGCTCGGACTTCATTCTTTCCGCATCCCAGTTGGGCGGAAAAGTTCCTGGGTTCTCTATCATCCATTCTAACCATCTATAAATCATCCATTGGTTCCATGCTGATTGTACTAAATTAGTACTATATGGATAATTGGAGGAAAATAGAAACAACTGCTTTATTGATATTTAATGGCTGTTGATGATTTTTAATTGCCTCAATTTCCCCAAAACCTCTCGTCGCTAATCGGATTCGAGCCTAAGAAATTTGTTCATACGGGAGATACAGCGTTTTTTCTGGTCGAGATTTGGATGTACATACAGATTGAGGGTCGTCGCAACATTCGAGTGTCCGAGTATTACGCTTACGGTTTTATAGTCGCATCCGCTTTCAATGCATCTGGTGGCGAATGTATGGCGCAACCCGTGGAACACGATAGGCGGGATTTCAAGACGTTTGAGAATCCTGCTGAAAGTCTCTCGGTATGTACGGGGTTCTTTAGCTTTGGTGCCATCGCCGACTACATATTTTTCTGCTTTTTGTTGTTTCTTCACCACATTCAATGCTTTGAAAAGAAGCGGTGACATAGGTATTTCACGGTTTGAGTTCCGGGTCTTGGGCGTGGAGACATACTGTTCTGTTGCCATCAGGTCGCAATTGTAAATTCGTCCTGCAGTGCCCGCTACTGTAATAATACGGCGTACCATATCCACATCCTTCCATTGAAGGGCGCACACTTCGCCTATGCGCAAGCCGCAGCATAGAGCAATCATTATCCCTATATTCTGTAAAGTCGGAGCGGATGCAATCGCGTTAAGCAGTTTTTTGTGATCGGGTAATGACAGCACGGGCAAACTGCGTGCGGCTGTATCCGAGGGATATTCGATGTTCCAGGAAGGCATCTCAAACATTCCTCTCTTCGCCCCGAAACGTCCGACGGACTTAAGTACGGCGATAATGTCATGGACCGTTTTCTTGCTCAAGCCTGTCTCAAGTTTGCTTAATGCAAATTGCTGTACTTCTGCCTCTGATATGGATACGGAATCGGCGAAAACGGGCATGAGGTGAGTCTTTAGAATAAGAGCATAGGCGCAGTATGTCGAGTGTTTGACTACGCTGCGCCTGTTTTCTTTCCATAGTTCCGCTATTTCGCGGAAAGTAGATAAGTTGTGCATACTTTGTGATTTTTATGATTCACAAGATATGCGCTGTCTTATTTCAACGGTTGCCTTTAGCCCGGTTGTGGTGCTTGCAGAGCATCTGACAGTTTGAGATGTCAGTCGCACCCCCTTTGCTCCATGCAGTGACATGGTCGGCATCCATTTCGTTCAACTTCCATATCTTGTTTGCGTTGGCGTCATGGCCTATGGCACAGAAAGGACAGTTGGACTTGCCGGCGGCTTTCGCCTGTTCGGTCTGGCGGGCATACATGGCTCGCTTTGTCGCTTCGTCAAATATGCGGATATCCAGTAGCTTCGTGTCGGTCTCTCCACCTAAAAGAAATTCAAACACGCCGCGCCTATTCTTCACATACGGGTCGGCATACAGTTCCGTTACTCGCTGTTTCATGTGAGCAGGATTATATGGCTGTGTATGATATTTCTCGTAAAGTTCGCCCCACGGAAGTCCGCGCATCTCATTTTCAACGAGAGGAAACACCGTCCGCACCCAATCTATGACAGAATTGAAATAATTGACGAGTTCCGTGATGTCGGAACTGAAACGGTGGTCGCGCATATATTCCTCTGCTTTGCTACGGCTGACCCACTCAAGAGCCGTGGCAAGAAAGTCCTGTCGGTTTGCAGCCCCTGAGACATATGCTTGCCACTTCTGCATCTTGGAGTTCTGAGTATTGCTGAAAATTCCTTTTGCCGCAGTGACGAAAGGTCCTGAATAAACGGCATTAAGCAGTTCCTGCGTGTTAAGCGGTACTCCGGCGATATTTATCGTGCGGAACCATTCCTTAATCTCGGCCTCAGTCCCTTCACATTCGTATATGAGAAGTTCTGTGGCGAGGAACTTTTCCCTTTTTTCTTTGGCAATAGAACCAATGCTTTGGGGTAGTCCGTTCTCGTCCTTGATACCGAGTTTCCCATTATAGAACCGTCCTAAAGATGTAATGCGCTGTTGTCCGTCAAGCACCTCCAACCGTCCGTCTGCCGTCCTGTTGAAATAAATTACACCAAGAGGATAGCCTTTCAGGACGGAATCAATCACTGCCACATCCCTCTTGCCGTCGGCATATATGTAATTACGCTGATATTCGGGCTGTATGGTCAGTTGACCACCCATGCCGAACAGACCTTTGGCCTCAAGCTCGTTATAGACAAAACCGTCGCATATGTCGGCGACTGTCCATTCTGTATGTAGTTTTGTTTCCATATTCTTTTTTAGTAGTTTAGTTGAAATATTAGGGATAACAGATAGAGGAAATGAATGGAATCTTAAAACAAAAGAATACACTGTTAACGATACGCCCAAATATGCAGACTTAAATCGAAGGGGTGCAATTATTCTTGACGGTGAATTATATTCAACATACGCACGCCTTCTTATTAAACGTGTTTTTTAGATGCCGGATAATCACTCGTGCATATACTTGGGTGTAATATCTCTCTTCAACTATATAATATGTTTCATTTTCAGGTATTTCACTATGCCATAAAACAGCCCCATCATTAAGTTTGGTAACACGACTCTCTTTTCCGCTACTGCTAACTTGGATTTGCTCTGGGTAAACCTTGTTTGCTCCTCCAAACCAAGTTTTTGTTATCCCTAATATTTCAATCATCTTACTTTATCCGTTTTATCAAAACTCGAGCATATGGTTTCTGTGGTATCCCATTTTCAAGATAATAAAGCTGCCCATCGCGAAGACTTGGATTTAGTTCTTTCAATTCGCGAGGATACGGACGAAGACCCAACTCCTTTCCGGAATCTCCCTGTGTCTGCCCTAATATTTCAAATTGCTCCGGGCAATATTTATCTAAGAAAGTGATTGGAACGCCCATTGCACCGTCATAATCGGCAGGGATTGCATCGGTATATGGTACTTCAATTGCATCATAATTGTCATATTTTGCGTATCCCTTTCCTCTAATGTCCTTATGTTTGGAATACATAATATTTTCTTCCATTGTCATAAGCGATAGAGGCTGATGGCGACGACCATGTTCCAGATTGGAGAACCAACATGAATTACCCAAGCGTGTATAGTTGCCTACATAGCCCATTTTTTCAGCTTTTTTCTTGTATGCTTCAGGAACCACTGTCCCTTCAGGAACACCAAATACCATATCGGTTGAAAAACCTGTTGCCCCAAGCCAAAGACTATTATCCTTGATTAACGGGAAAACCTCTTTATAGGTAATGGCATTTGTATTTCCTATTATCAGACATTTTTTGTCTGCTTCGAATATCCAAGCAAGAAACTCGCGGAAAAGAGAGAATGGTGGATTGGTAACAATGATGTCGGCTTCATCACGCAGACGCGTGACTTCATCGCTGCGAAAATCTCCGTCTCCATCAAGATAACGCCATTCAAGGTCATGGAAATCTATGCGTCCGTCGCCGTCAATGTCATGGTCGAGTACGAATATCTTTCCCCGCACGGATGTCTTGTTAGGGTCAAACTGTGGCGCATCCTGCTCAAAAAGCGATGGCTGATAAGGAGTCTTGTATTTCTTGCTCTCCGGTGCGTATGATGTGGATATCAGTTTTTTCAGGCCAAGTGTCTGAAAGTGTTGTGCGAAATAAAGGGTGAAGTTGCTCCATTCCGGGTCATCACAGGGCAACAGCACGGTTTTCCCACGGAAAACATCAGGGTCAAATTCGAGATATGCGTTTATCTCACGCTCAATATCGTAATATTGAGTGTAGAACTCATCATTCTTGGCGGCTTTGGCCGCCGACAGGGATTCATTGGCCATGATTAGACGGAGATTATGGATTTGCCGAAAAATGCCGACAGCATGGCAAGTGTGGAGACAGTGAAATTATGCTGTCCGCTCAGCCATCGGGTTATCTCGCTCGGACGTTTTCCAATCTGGTCGGCAAACTGTTTTTTAGAAAGACCACGCTCCTGCATAAGAGCATCGATTTTGCTGGATATTGCAAAGGATAAATCGAGTTCTTCTTTTATTTCTTTCGGAACCTGGCCAACCATTTCTCGGTATCTGTTTCTAATATCCTTCATAGCTTAAATGTTTTGTCTGTTTCTATTGTCTTGGATGTTACTGTTACGGTTCCGTCGCGTTGCCCCTCTTTCAAAAGTTCTTCAAACTTCTGTAGAGTAAGAACATATCCGCGCAGTGAGTCATCTTCCTCATATGTGCGCGAGTTCTTGATGCCTCCATTGCCAAGAATCAGAATTTTATCGGAGAGTCGCAAACAATAGAGACGTAATTTTGAGCGAAGTACCGGCAACGCAACTACAGAATCACGCATCTTGCCCTCGGGACGGAAGAAACGTTCCAATGCGCCCTCTTCGGCAATCTTATCTACAAGCTGTACAATTCGCAGTAAGTCTTGATTTAACTGCGCGTCTTCTATGAATTTTGAATAGAAACGTTCGTATTCAGATCCGGACTCAGCCAAGAATTGAATAGTGTATATTGTACATTTATCGGTGTCATTAACTAAAACCAGTTCTACTTCGCTCATATCTATAGGACTTTTGTAACACAACGCAAATATACGATATTTGTTTCACATATATGTAAAACACGTCCCGTTTTTTATGGAAAACCGAATCAACTGCCTTTGGTTTGCTTGCTTTTATTTATAATGGTGTGAGTATAGGGCATGCCAAAGGCATGCGGTACGTTTTTGCGGGGAGGGGGCTGTCAGAAGTCGACGGTGAGGCGGACGTTGAACTGGCGGCGGGTGAGGTAGTTGGGGACGGCATACTGGATGTCGTTCACGTCGGTTACCCAGTAGTATGAGCTTACGTTGCTGATGTCGAGGAGGTTGAACACGTCCACGCCGAGCCATATGCTCTTGAAGTGTTTCCAGATTCCCTGGCGGGTGCTTCCGTCGGCTTTGGGTGTGAGCAGGCCGTAGGCCAGGCCGATGTCGAGGCGTTTGTATGCCGGTGCGCGGAAATATCCTTTGTCGCGGCTGCCGCGGGGTGCTGTGGTGGGCAGTCCGTCGCTGAATATCGCCCTGAGGTTGAACTTTAGCTTCGGGAATTTTGGGAAGTAGTCGGTGAAGAACAGTGCCACGCTGTAGCGCTGGTCGGTGGGTCTGGGCACTTTGACTCCGTTGAGTGTCTCCTGTGTTTTCATCAGCGAGAAGCTGAGCCATGAGTCGGTTCCCTGCACGAACTGTCCGAAGAGCTTGAAGTCGATGCCGGTGGCGAATCCGCTGGTGAGGTTCTGCCCGGCATATACAATCTTGAGGTTGTCGACTTCGTAGGGAATCAGGTTGCCGAGAGCCTTGTAGTATGCCTCGCCTCCGATTTTGAATGGCCTGCCGAAGGCGCGGAATGTGTAGTCGGCTCCGGCGATTAGCTGGAATGAGCGCTGGCTGCGGATGTCGCGGTTGAGGACTATTGTCTGGTTGCCGGCGTTGTCGGTAACGGGCTGCCGGTATTCCTTATAGAAGGGGCTCTGGTAGTAGAGGCCGGTGGCGAAGCGCAGGCTCAGGCGTGGATTGGCGTCGGGGACGAATCCGAGGCTCAGGCGCGGGCTTACGAGGAATTCGCGGTTGAAGTCCCAGTAGCTCATTCTGATGCCGCCGTTGATGTTGAGGTATCCTTTGGATGTGCTCAGGCGGTATGAGTCCTGGACGAAGAAGCTGAGTCTGTTGGTGGCGATGTCGTGGGCGGAGCCCATGTTGTATACCACTTTGAGCGCGTCGGGGTCGAATGGCAGGGAGAATCCCGCAGAGTCGCGTAGTTCCCATTCGCGTGAGCGGTCGTGGATTTTCTCGTGGCTGAGTGTTATTCCGTAGCTGAGGTTGTGTTTCTTTATGCCGGTGGCGCCGCGGAGGCCTACGGTGAGCACGGAGGCTTTGAGGCGGTTTCTGGCGTGTTCGTGGTAGCGGCCTACACCGAGTTCTCCGCCGACTGATTCGCTGTCGTCGGAGCCGTCGCCGGTGCCTGCCTGGTCGAGCCAGTATTCTCCGGAAATGTCGTATGCCACCAGTTCGTTGGTGAGGTAGCCGGAGGCGATGAGTGAGAATTCATTGGCCTTGTTCGGCCTGAAGCCGAGGGTGAAGGCTCCGAAGAATGTCTCGAAGCGGTCTTTCTCCTGGCCGTCGAAGTAGACTGTGAATTCCTTTGCGTCGGTGGCGGTTCCGAACTTTGTGGTGCGGTTGTGGGGGATGAAGCGGTAGTTGTTGATGGCGATGTTGCCGAGGAGCGATGCTTTCCACCGCGGGTCGAAGGTGTAGTTGAGGCTTGTCTGGTAGTCGAGGAACCGGGGATCGTATTCCCCTTTCTCGTCGAGGGAGCCGAGTAGCGAGCTGTTCTGCTTGTAGCGGATTCCGTGGAGCTGGGTGAAGTGCCTGCCGCTTGTTCCCACGGCGGCAGACGCTCCCATGAGCGAAGCGCTAACGGTGCCTTCGAAGGCTTCGGGTTCGCGGTAGGTTATGTCGAGCACGGAGCTCATGCGGTCGGCATACTGTGCGGGGAATCCGCCGGTGGAGAATCCTATGGCTCCCACCATGTCGGGGTTGACGATGCTTAGCCCTTCCTGCTGGCCGGAAGAGACAAGCTGCGGGCGATACACTTCTATTCCGTTGATGTAGACGCTGTTCTCGTCGTATGAGCCGCCGCGGACGCTGTACTGGCTGCTCATCTCGTTGGTCGAGTTCACGCCGGCCATTGTGGTGAGCATGCTTTCGACGCTTCCGCCGGAAACGTCGGGGGCGAGGCGGTATCCGTCAGTGTCGAGGCGCTGGACGCCTCCGAGCTGCCGCTGGAAGTCGGTGACTTCGATGGCACCGAGTGTGTAGCTCGCCGGTGTCATTTTCACGTTTACGGTGATTTCGCCTTTGGGTTCGATGAGCCTGCGGCGCGATTCCTCGAAGCCTATGCATGAGAACACCACGCGTATGGTGTCGGATTCGGGCACGCTGATGGCGTATCGGCCGTCGAGGCCGCTTGTGGTGCCGAGGGCTGTGCCTGCAATCTTTACCGACACGAATTCGAGGGGTTCGTTTTCCTGGTCGGTAATGAGGCCGCTGATTTTTACGGAAGCGGCGTCGGCAGCCATGCATACTGCCGCTGCGATTAGCGATATGATTACTTTTCTTGTCAGAGTCATCATATTGCTAACGTTCCGTGATTTTAAAAATTGTCCGTGGGGGAGCTGTCGCGTTCGATTTGCTGGCGCACTGACTCCTCGTGGAGCACGGCCAGGAACTGGCGCACGAAGGCGGGGTCGAGCCTGAGGCGGTCGGCTTCGGCGAGGCGCTTCTCGATTAGCTGGCGGTAGCGCTGCGGCTGCACCACGGGCATGGCGTTCTCGGTTTTTATGCGTCCTATCTCGCGAGCCACCTGCATGCGCCTGGCGAGGAGTTCCATTAGTTCGTCGTCGATGCTGTCGATGGCTCTGCGGCATTCCTCCAGGACGATGTCGCCGGTGTTGGCGCGCCGATTTGCGCGCAGGGTGTTGATGAGTCCGGCGAGTGCGGCGGGAGTTATCTGCTGTGCGCTGTCGCTGAGGGCGAGTCCGGGGTTGCAGTGGCATTCGATTATTAGTCCGTCGAATTCCATGTCCATGGCCGTCTGTGCCAGAGGCCCCACCAGCGAGCTGCGGCCTGCGATGTGGCTTGGGTCGCAGTAGAGTGGCAGGGCGGGGCAGCGGCGATGCAGTTCGATGGGTATGCGCCACATGGGGGCGTTGCGGTAGTAGCGTTCGCCGTAGCTGCTGAAGCCCCGGTGTATTGCCGCCAGGCGCCTTACTCCGGCGGCGAGAAGGCGCTCGATGGCGCCAATCCACAGTTCGATATCGGGGTTGACGGGGTTCTTGACCATAACGGCCACAGAGTCCCGTGCTTCGGGCGACATCGCGGCGAAGGCGTCGGCTATCTCCTGCACGGCGAATGGGTTGGCGACGGTGCGTGCGCCGAGCCATACGGCGTCGATGCCGGCATGCATGCACAGCCGGAGGTGTGCCGCCGAAGCCACTTCGGTGGCCACGGCCATGCCTGTGCGCCTTTTCACCTCGCGGAGCCAGCGCAGAGCCGGCTCGCCCATCCCTTCGAAGCCGCCGGGCTTTGTGCGGGGTTTCCAGACTCCGGCGCGGAACACCTGCACGCCGGCCTCGGCCAGAGCCAGGGCAGTGGCCATGGTCTGCCCGCGGCTTTCGGCACTGCAGGGGCCGGCGAGAATCCTCACCTGCCGTTCGCCCCAGAGGGGTTTCAATGAGTGGGAATCGATATTCATTGCAGGTGCAAAGGTAATCAAAAATCGGAATTGGGCGCTGACAGTATGCATAATGAAGCGGATGAATTCCGGATGCCTAAAAACTTTCTTAGAGCTTGTCTAAAATTCATATCACTTTGCTTTTAAGGAGTTTGCCGGCGTCTTTTTGTTTGCTCTTCGGTCACGTAGCTACTGCTACGCTCCCTCATCTCAAGCAAAAATCCATCCGGCAATCTCTCTCAAAATCCGCATCATATAAATTTAGACAATCTCTTAATATCTTGCTTTGCCTGACATCCGTTATTATGTTTCGTCGAATATTCTCCTTATATTTGTGGTGTGGCCGGAGAGCCGGACAAACAATTGCGAGGCGTTGCTGTTTTATATACAGGTGTTCCTTCCGGGGGCGCCATGATGAAACAACAAACTAACACACCTCCCGATCATGACCTCAAAATCCATCAAGGGAACCAGAACCGAGCGCAATCTGGTTATCGCTTACGTTGCAGAGTCAACGGCATATTCGCGCTATACATATTATGCACAGGCCGCCGACAAGGAAGAATACTTCCCCATAGGCGTGGTGTTCAACGAAACGGCGCAGAACGAGCTGCGGCACGCCAAGGTGTTCTTCAAGCTGCTTGAAGGCGGCTCGGTGCAGGTGCCCGTGGATGTGGATGCGGGTGTTATAGGCACTACAGCCGAGAATCTGGCCACGGCAATCCGTGAGGAAGAGATGGAGGGCGTGGAGCTCTATACCGAATCGGCGAAGGTCGCCGACGAGGAGGGCTTCGCTGAAATAGCCTCGCACTTCCGCGCCATCGCTGAAATCGAGGCCCGCCACCGCGAACGCTTCCTCCACTATCTCAAGCAGGTGAAGGATGGCACTGTGTGGAAACGCGAAAAGCCCATTCTGTGGAAGTGCCTTGTGTGCGGCTATGTGGCGGAAGGCACCGAGCCTCCCGAGGAATGCCCTGCCTGCGACCACCCCTACCAGCACTATATGGCGCTGGACTATCCCGAAAATATCAACTGATTCAATACGAAGATTATGAACGATTTCAACAAACTAATCGGCGAGGACAAGCCCACCCTTGTGGACTTCTTCGCGACATGGTGCGGCCCCTGCCGCATGCAGGCTCCTATTCTTGAAGATGTCAAGACTACCGTGGGCGACAAGGCAAACGTAATCAAGGTGGATATCGACCAGAACCGCGAGCTGGCCATGCAGTATCATGTGCAGAGTGTGCCCACTCTGATCATGTTCCACAAGGGCGAGGCTGTGTGGCGCGCAGTAGGCGTGCAGCAGGCCAATGTGCTTGTGGCAAAAATCGAGGAGCACGCCAGGTAGGACTCTCATCATCACTCTCTATATATGGAAAGAGGCTGAACCGTTGGTAACGGTTCAGCCTCTTTCTCAGATGTGGTTGTCAGCGTTTCCGGCTGAGGATGTCGCGGAGTATGGGGGTGAGCTTGTCGGCGTAGTGGCGGAAGCCGAGGTCGGTGAGGTGTATTCCGTCGACGGTGCCGTCGTCCTCGATGCCGTCGAGGTTCTCGGAGGTTACGTAATAGAGTCCTTCGGGGTTTTCTTCTTTGAGCCGGAGGTAGTTGCGGTGGAAGGCTGCGTTTTTGGCCGGGAGATAGCGGCCGAAGAAGCTGTCGTAGCGTGCATAGGGGTAGATGGGGCCTTCGACCATCACCACGGGAACGTCGGGTTTAGCCTTGCGCAGGATGTTCACGAAATCGTAGGTGAGGGTGTCGCACATCATTTCGGTGCAGTTGGGCACAGGGTCGATGATGTAGAGGTCGGCGTCGGGAATCTGCGCCATCGCGCGTGCCATGCAGGGGTCCATCTTTCCTTCTCCGCTGATGCCTATGTTGACCACTTCGCAATTGAGCTCACGGGAGATGATGTTTGTGGCGGCCATGCCGGTGCGCGATGCGCAGCCACCCTGGAGGATGCTGGTGCCGTAGGCCACTATCTTGGTGCCGCCGTCGATTACAGCCGGATTGCCGGATGTGATTGTGGCTGCGGAGTCGACTTTGATTTCCAGGGAGTTCACGCCGTCGTAGAGCGGGAGATAGACCATGTACTCGGTCATGCGGGTGGTGTCGAGGTTGCTTACGTAGGTTGCCTCGCAGATTTTTTCTTCCTTGTTGTTCACCCTGGGCCGGTTGGTGTTTGCGTGGCGCCACACGGAGTCTCCCTCGAAAACGTAGAGGTCGGTTCCTTTGAGGCCGGTGTCGGCCATGTGGAGCATATGGGTGTCCCAGAGGAGCTGGTAGCGCACGCCGATGCGCGAGGAGTTTGTGGCGAATCGTACGGCGATGCCTGTGGAGCACTGTGAGCGTTCCCACAGTTCGGGGCGCACGCTGTCGGCGAGGTTGGCGGGGATTCGTGTGTAGGGTCGCAGGGTGTTGTCCCATCCTTTGTTTATAACCCTCAGTTCCTGGGCGTCGACGTAGCGCCAGGGCTTTTCTTCTTCGGCGGCATGGGCGGCGGTGCCGGCGGCTGCCAGCACGAGTGCCATTGCAAGAATGTTTTTCATAGTCGGTTTATAGCATTGATTGTTTTTTTCTGTTGGTGTCAGAGCCTTATGGTGAGGTGCCTCCAGATGCAGTCCGGGATGGCCTTCCAGAGTGCCGTGGCCACGGCCCATCGGGCATCGACCACTGCCACGCGCCGTCCGGTGAGCATGGCGCGCTCGATGCGCGGTGCGGCGTAGGCTATGCTCATCTCCATGGGATAGTCCTTGCCCTGGACGAGCAGGGGGGTGTCGACGAAGCCCGGGCGGATGTCGGTGATGGCGACGTCGACGTGCTGTATGTGGGCGAGCTGGTCGAGGGCCTGGAGGTAGGTCCACTGGTAGCGTTTGGAGGCAGAATATGTGGCCGAGATTCCTATTCCTTTTGTACCGGCCACGGATGTTATGGCCGCGATGTGTCCGGGGCGGCGGTTGGCGGTGTCCCTGAAATAGGTGTATGCGGCGTTGATGATGCGGGTGAATCCGACAACGTTTACCTCGAGTGTGCTGCGGTCGCGTGCGGTGTCGAGTTCGGGGTTCTGCCAGCCGCAGCCTGCGGCGTATAGCATGTAGTCCATTCCCCCGGTGAGTTCGATTAGGTTGTTGAAACGTTCCACGGCATCGTCGGCGGTGACATCGATGGCCATGTATTCTATTCGGTCGGGGTAGAGGTTCCTGATTTCCCTGAGGCGGTCTTCCCTACGGGCCGCTATTCCCACGCGCCAGCCGAGGCGGGCGAAATCGGTGGCTATGCGCATTCCCATACCGGAGGATGCGCCCACTACTATGAGCTTTTTCATTGTGTTGCAGATTGAGGAGCCTGCTCCTGCTGAACTGGCGGAGCTTCCGACTCAATAATATCAACAGAGGGATCGGCTTTCTTGTTCAGGCCGGACAAGGGAATGGTGTAGACTACCGAGAAGCTGCCTGTTATGGGTGTGCCCCGGGTTCCGTAGCCTGGTATGTACCACGGGCGGCCATAGGGTGCGGCGCTCTGGTGCAGGACTGAGTGGAATTTGAACTGCCAGCCTGCCGATATGGGTCCCCATAGTTTCACTCTGAGGCCTACGGTGACTTCGAACCATCCCACGGTGACGTGCTGTGCGGGAATGTTGAATGTGGCTGTCTCTCCCCAGTAGGAGTCGGGCAGGCGCACGTCGTCGACGCTGTAGCTGAACGGCGACACGCCGTATCGCAGTCCGGCGGTGAACTGGTAGTCGGGGTTGGAGTTGTACAGGAAGTTGTAGTCGGCTCCGATTTTCATGAAGAAGCTCAGCGGCGAGCGGTACAGGAAGTTACCTGTGGAGGCACGGTGGCTTGCCGCACCCAGTCCGGCTTCGATTATGGGCTTGTAGCGGTTGTGGAGGCTCAGCTGCGCCCAGGCTCCGGCAATGCCGTGCTGCTGGCCGAAGATGCGCATAACCGGATCCCAGATGTCGATGCCTACGCTCACCGTGTGCCATAGTGGAACCTGCATGCGCGGCACCCGCGATTGCCTGAGGGCGGCGGAGTCGGTCCATTCGGTATTCGTTATTGTGTCGACGTAGATTGTGAGTCCGCGGTCGTCGACGTAGGAAATGGATGCCGCACGGCGTCGGGCATTTATACGCGCGGTGTCGGTGGCTGTCTCGTTTATCGCCTGTGTGGCGGTTGCGGGCGTTTCCACCGGCGATATGCGCCGCTGCCCCCATGCACCGGCGCAGCACAGCAGCAGGATGGCTATGGTGACAAGTCGCGCTGCTTTCACTGTTCGCCGTCCTCCTCTTCCGGTGGTGTGGAGTGGTCGATTCGGAAATATATCTCTATCCTGGGTATGTCGGCGTTGGTTATCAGCGAGTCTGTTATGGCCAGGGAGTCAATCAGGTGCGATGTCCGGCGGCATGCCGTTATGCGGTAGTTGTACATGGCTCCGCATTCGTCGGAAACGAACACGGGGATGGAGCGGTAGGCAAAGCTTATGGTGTCGTTGAATTCCGGGGAGTCGATACCTTCCGAGGAGTAGCTGAAACACCATGCGGTGGTTGTTGCCGTGGAGCGCATGGGGAGGTATATCTGCGAGGCTGAGGTTCCCGAGGGTAGTATGGCGCTGTCGGCGGGCGCTCCGATTCCGTGTATGCGCAGGTTGTCGAGGGTTACGCTTTCGCCGTCGTAGCTGTCCATGAATTTTGCCAGGGGAATGGCGCTGCCGTTGTCGTAGCAGCCTCCGCTGTTGCATCCGTGGAGGATTGCCGCCGCCGCTGTTGCGGCCACCGCTATGGGCAGGAGCTTATTCATCGTTCCCGATGGTTGAGCGTATTTCGTAGTCGTTTCGTTTGGCGGAGTTGCGCGCCACCAGTTCGCCGACGAATCCTGCCAGGAAGAGCTGTGTGCCCAGTATCATCATGACCAGGGACAGGTAGAAATAGGGCGAGTCGGTGACCAGGGTGTAGGTGTGGCCGGCGTACATGTGGTATAGCTTGAGGGCACCCACGGCGGCTGCCGACAGGAATCCCAGCAGGAACATCAGCGAGCCAAGTAGACCGAAAAAGTGCATGGGCTTCTTGCCGAATTTTCCGGTGAACCACAGTGTGGCCAGGTCGAGATAGCCGTTTACGAAGCGGTCGAGGCCGAATTTTGTGGTTCCGTACTTTCTTGCCTGGTGGTGTACCACCTTCTCGCCGATTTTATGGAATCCGGCGAGTTTCGCAAGATATGGGATATAGCGGTGCATGTCGCCGTAGACCTCGATGTGCTTCACCACCTCGCCGCGGTAGGCTTTGAGGCCGCAGTTGAAGTCGTGGAGGTTGTGGATGCCGCTTACGCGGCGAGCTGTGGCGTTGAAGAGTTTTGTGGGTATTGTCTTGCTCGGGGGGTCGTAGCGTTTCTGTTTGTATCCAGAGACGAGGTCGTAGCCGTCGACTGTGATCATGCGGTAGAGGGGCAGTATTTCGTCGGGTGAGTCCTGCAGGTCGGCGTCCATTGTAATCACCACCTTTCCGCGGGCCATGCTGAAGCCGGTGTACAGCGCCGGGCTTTTTCCGTAGTTGCGCCTGAATGATGCCGCGCGCACGTGGTCGGGGTCGGCTGCGGCGAGCGATTCGATAACGTTCCATGAGGAGTCGTCGGAACCGTCGTCGACAAACAATATCTCGTACTGCAGTGCCGACTGTGTGAGCACGCGTGTTATCCATGCGTGAAGTTCAGGTAGCGATTCCGCTTCGTTGAAGAGGGGAATTACTATGGAAAGGTCTTTATCTGCCATTGTAGTCGCTGTTGTGCCTGTTGCGCCATGCCTGTCGGCGGGCTTCGGAGGAATATCGCGCTTTGAGAATGGAGGCGTCGATTAGTGTGATGAATGTTCCGCCGATGAGGTTCATGCTTATTATCTGGCTTACGACGTCGACGGCTGTGGGTATTCCGTTGTGTTCCCTGATGTCGGTGAGTGTGCGTGCCCACTGGTCGCCGGCGGGCGTGCCCATCTGGTTGAAATAGTCGATTGCCATCTCCACGCTGTTAAGCAGATAGTGAGGCGCGAGGAACCGCAGGCCGAGGTATATTATCACCGCCTGAATCATGCTGCCGAAGAAGAAGGAGGCAATGCCTTCGAGCCAAACTTCCGAAAACGTGGCGGAGAAGTCGCGTTCGGCCAGCGAACGGCGCAGGAGGACGTACAATGCGAATGGCAGCGCTATCGAGCCGGCCCACACAAGCAGGGATGCCGCTGGCGCCGACTGCGAGAGGCCGGTGGCCAGAGCCAGCAGCGACAGATAGCCGCCGAGGTAGAGGCCTGTTTCGGCGGCGCGCTGCAACACGGGGCGTCCGGGCTGATTGGTTGATTTTGTGTTCATAGCTTCAAAGAGCAAAAGTACACAAAATTTGCGGAACTCTGCCCTAAAAGCATTCCAGAAAAACGATATTGAAAAATGAGACACATCGACCAACGGAGCCGTTCGCTCAATATCGGCAAAGGCGGTTTCCGGTTCGCCAACAAAGCATATAAGGGTGGCGGTGAGTCGGAGGCTTTTACGACTCTTCGTCGGTGCGAGAGAAGATTGAACGCAGGCGGTCGGTGATGCCGGGTTTATGTGCGCGCAGATGCACGCTGACGCGGTTCGAGTTCCGGTTTAGAAAAATAATGGAAGAGGGGAGCACGATGGCCACCCACTCCTCGAAAGGAACAATCGCGTTTATCCTCTCCAGCGCAATGCGGTGGAATGGCGACGAAGGTTCGACGCTATTGATAACCAAAGAGTCAACGGGGCCGTCCATGTCGATGGTGATGTTGTGATGTGCGGCCGCATAGTCGAAAAGCATGGGCATATCCAGGTCGTCGGGACTGTCGGGGCGCTTGCTGCATTTTTTGTAGATAGCCTGTATGACTTGTTTGGTAATCATTGTGTTTCGCTTGCAGTGGATGATTGGCGCGAGGCCTGATTGTTAATTGTGTCCGAAAATATAACCATTGCAAAGTCCAATGGTTGACAGCCTTTGGCAAATTTAAACACTTTTTGCGATTGTAATCGCTATGTAATGTTTGTGTGACCGCCTCGCCATGCAGGTCAGAAGTCGTGGCCTTCGAATCCGGCGAGCTTGCTTCTCCATTCGGAGGATATGGGGCACGGGCGGCGTGTGCAGGCATCGAACTGTACCATAACGGAGCGTACGGAGGCATGCACCGTTGTGCCGTCGGCCGATGTGACGAGCTGTTCGAGCACAAGGGAGCTTTCGCCGATTGCTGTTACGGCGCTGAGCACTTCCACTTTGTCGGCGGGTACTATCTGTCTGATGAAGTCGCAGTTTATGTTGGCGATAACGAGTCCGGAGGCCGCGGGATCGAATCCTTCGGGAAGGAACTGGCCGAAGTAGGCGAGTTTGGCCACGTCGCAGTATTGCAGATATGCTCCGTTGTTGGCATGTCCGAACATGTCGAAGTCGTTGAAACGTGTCTGGACGGGTGTCCTGTGGCGGAATTCGTCGGCAGGTCGGTGGTTTAAGGGGTGTTGTGACATCAGTGTATGGCTATGTTGGTGATTTTCTCGCCTTCGATGTGGCTGTTGAGCCGCAGCAGGAGCACGTCTTTCATGTATCCGAGTTCTTCCTTTAGCGGAGCGGATGCCACATAGACGTGCATTGTTGTTTCGCGGACTCTCACAGCCGTTGTGAAGGCGGCTATGTTTCTGCCGGCAATCACCGGCCATAAGGCTTCGGCCTTGTGGCGGTCGAGTTCCGGTTTCAGGCCTGTGCGGGCGAACATTTCCGCAATAATCTGGCCTACGGGTCTTGGTTTGGAACGTTTCACAGGAGTGTAAAGTTTCCGTTGCTGACGCTCCAGAGCCTGCTGTCGGCTCCTGAGTTGCCGATTTCGGCCACGATTTCGTCGAGATGGCGGCGGTTGGTGTCGGTTATGAAAATCTGGCCGAACGCACCGTTGTCGGCCACGCAGGCGATTATGTTGGCCACGCGTGCGGCGTCGAGTTTGTCGAAAATGTCGTCGAGCAGCAGCAGGGGGTTGATGCCGAGCTGCTGCCTCAGAAGGCCGTACTGTGCCAGTCTGAGCGCTGTGGTGAATGTTTTTGTCTGTCCTTGCGATGCTATCCGGCGCACGGGGGCGCTGTCGATGGTCATGGCGAAGTCGTCGCGGTGGGGGCCGTTGGCGGTGTGTCCTATGGCGATGTCGCGGCGCCGTTTTGCGGCGAGTTCTTCGGCAAGTGCACCCGGGGTTCCGGCATTGGCTCCCATTGCGGGCTCGTAGGTCAGCTCCGGCGATTCTCCGGGCGCTATGGCGTGGTACAATGGCCGGAAGAGTCCGGCGAGTCCGGCGGATGTTTTCGCGCGTACACGGCAGAGGTATGTGGCGGCGGCGTCCATCTGCATTTCGAAAGCCTCGTATAGGGAGTTGTCGCAGGACTCGGCACGCAGCAGCCTGTTACGGCCGTCGGTGGCCTGCGTGTAGCGTATCATGGCTTCGAGATATCGAGGGTCGCTCTGTGAGGCTATCTGGTCGATGAAACGGCGTCGTTCGGCAGGTTCGCCGCAGCACAGCGTCATGTCGGCGGGCGAGAGCAACACCAGGGGGAAGGCTCCGAGATGGTCGGCCAGACGTTTGTATTCCTTTCCCTGTCGGCGGAAGCTTTTGCGGCGTCCTGGCCGTATTGCCACGTTGAGTTCCTCGTCGACGCCGCGCCTTCGGTAGCGTGCGTTGAGCATGGCGAATTCCTGGCCGCGGCGAATCAGCGCGGGGTCGGCCACGCCGGTGAAGCTGCGGCAGTAGGAGAGCATGTACAGCGCGTCAAGGAGGTTGCTCTTTCCCATGCCGTTGTCGCCCAGGAAACAGTTTATTCCGTCGGAGAACTCCAGAGATGCTCCGGCGATATTCTTGAAGTCAGTGGCTGCCAGCGAGCGCAGAATCATTGGCGGCTGAAGAACTCGTTGAAGAACAGGAGGTGGTAGAGCACCGAGTTGCCCCAGTATTTCCAGGAGTGGTTGCCCGGGCGCGAGATGTAGTCGTGGGGTATTCCAGCTTCCACCATGGCGCTATGCAGGCTGTTGTTGACATCGGCGAAGAAGTCGTCGACGCCGCAGTCGAAAAGGATTGCCAGGCCGGCTTCCTTTATCTGCGGAATCATGCCGGCCACGGTGGCGTTGTCCCAGGCGGCAGGGTTGCTCTGGCGGGTGCCTATGATGTCCTTGATACCCCATCTGTTCTCGAAAGGCCTTATGTCGACGCCGCCGCTCATGCTCGCCGCCGCACCGAAAATCTGCGGGTGCCTTGTGGCCATGCGCAGCGCGCCGTGGCCGCCCATGCTGAGGCCGGAGATGGCGCGTTTTGCCCGGGAGTCGATTGTGGGATAGTTGGCGTCGATGTATGGCACGAGGGCTTCGATAAAGAATGTCTCTACCTGTTGTCCCGGTTTGCCCGGGGCATCGAAGTACCATGTGTTACCGGCGCCGGGAGTTACCACCACGATGCCGTAGCGGTCGGCGAGTTCACCGATGCGGGGCTGTTTGGCCAGCCAGTTGGTGTGGTCGCCACCATAGCCGTGGAGGAGGTAGACGGTGGGAAAGCGCAGCGAGGTGTCGGCAGCCGCGTCGGGGACGGCCACGAGTGCGGGCATGGGGTTGTCGAGCAGGCGCGGCTCGCTCACGCTGATGGTGTCGACGCGGAAAGCGGCGGCGGTTGCGGGTAAGAGTGCCGCGACGGAGGCGAGCAGCAGATGTCGTAAGAGTTTTTGCATTGGTTCAGGCGTTTTCGTTGTTTTCCGGAATGCGGAATATTGAGAAGTTCACGGAGCCGTAGGCACGGTGCTCCAGAAAATGCGGCAGCGTGGAGAAATCGTGCCTGGCGGAATGTTCGATAGTGAACAGCGCTCCCGGTCTGAGGAGGCCGGACGAGAGGATGGCGGATGGGATGCCGGCGAAGCCTTCCATGTCGTATGGCGGGTCGGCGAACACGAAGTCGAAGCTTGCCGGGGCGGAGGCTATGTAGCGCATGGCGTCGCCTCGGATGAGCCGGAAGTTTCCGGCGCCGAGTTCGGCGGCCACTTTGGCTATGAATTTCTGCTGTACCGGCGCTTTTTCCACTGCGGTTACTGTGTGGCATTCGCGGGAGAGGAGTTCGAAGCTCACGGCGCCGGTGCCGGCGAAGAGGTCGAGGGCGTCGCAGTCGTCGAAGTCGACCAGGTTCTCGAACACATTGAATATGTTTTCCCGCGCGAAATCGGTTGTGGGTCGTGCGGTAATGTTTGAAGGCACGTCGAATCTCCGCCGGCCGTATTTTCCACGTATTATTCGCATAGAGGTAGAATTACAAGAGGGAATGGTGCGCTTTGTGCGTGGTCGCCTGCCCGTAGCGCCGCCGAGGGGAAAATCATTGGCATCACGTTGCGTATGTAGCGGCGCAGCAGTGGAGTGAGCGACTGCCGGCGCCTGGCGTTGCCGCAGAGCAGCAGTTCATCGTCCAACGGGTTGAAGCAGTCGGCCTTGAGCGATGCCATTATGATATATAGTGCGTCGGTTTCGGAAGCGGCGTGTTTCGCGCTCAGCCGCAGCAGGCTGCCGTCGCTGTCGAAACTTGCCATGTCCACGCGGTCGCCGTCGGCGAGGTGGATGTATGTCTTGCGGCGGTTTCCTCTGTGGCTGCGGCTGGAGAAATAGCTTCCGAGGATGGCCAGCGGGTGGTGTATGCCTGGATTGCGGAAGGTGCGCTGCACGAAGGCGAGCAGTTCGGGAGTGGTTGTCCACGCCACGGCGGCGCCTGAGCCTCTTGCCGGAGAGATGTTCACGGTGGCGTCGGAGCCGTCGGCTGCAATCGCGGCGATGTCCGCGGCTGCGTCGGCGGTTTCGGTGTCGATGGCTGCGGGCAGCACTGCGAAACGATCGGAGGCTATGACGATGTCGATTCTGCCGAAGTCGCTGAGCAATACCGGTGTGGAGTAGACGGCCTCCCTCAATGCCGCCTGGGGTGTAAGTGTGGGGTTGAGGGGTATGGAGAAGCACTGCATGGTGGCGTTGGCCACGGTGGAGGTGGCCAGTGCGTGCAGTGTGTCGGCCTCGATGTCGAGGAGCAGCCGCCAGTACTGAGGCTTTTCGATGGCCGGTTCGGATGCGGTGGTCATTGCCATGTGCGTTCGCGCACGGCGTAGCGTGGGCGGTGTTTTACTTCACGGAAAATTTTGCCCACGTATTCTCCCACCATACCTATGGACATGAGGATGAGGCTGCCGAGGACCCACACGGAAATCATCAGCGAAGCCCATCCCGGCATGGTGTGATGGCCGAAGAAATGCGACACGAGTACGTAGATTCCCACCAGGAATGTGAGAAGGAATATGGCCAGTCCGAGATAGAAGATCCATCGCATGGGCGCTGCGGAGAAGGATGTTATGCCGTCGACCGACAGGGCGAGCATCTTCCGGAGCGGATATTTGGAGATTCCTGCAACGCGGGGATTGCGGGCATATTCCACAACGGCGGTCTCGAGGCCTATCTGTGGCACGATGCCGCGGAGGAAAATGTTGCTTTCGCCGTATTCGGCAAGCAGGTCGAGGGCGCGTGCGCTCATCAGGCGGTAGTCGGCGTGGTCGTAGACGGTTTCCAGGCCCATAGCCTTCTGAAAGGAATAGAACGCATGTGCTGAATTCCGTTTGAAGGCCGTATCGGAGGCTCTGGAGCTGCGCACGCCGTACACAATTTCCTTGCCCGAGCGGAAGAGCTGCACCATGGTGACTATTGCGGCTGGATCGTCCTGGAGGTCGGCGTCGATGCTCACGGCGGCATCGCACATTGTGCGTGCTTCCATCAGCCCTGCCAGCAGGGCATACTGGTGGCCGCGGTTGTGGGCAAGGGCGAGGCCGCGGACGCGAGGGTCGGCGGCGCTCATGCTCTTTATCATGTCCCAGGTGCCGTCGGTGCTTCCGTCGTCGACCAGCAGCAGAAAGCTGCCGCTGTCGGCGATGCCGAGGCTTGCCATCTCGTCGATGCGAGCCAAAAGTTCCGGCACGCTTATGGGCAGAGCCTGCGTTTCGTTATAGCATGGTACAACGATTGCAATCACCGGTTCGCCGGATCTGCCGGTGTCCGGATTGGTGGCGGATGTGTGTGGCATTGGGTTCATACCGCAAAGTTAAGAAAAAATAGCCGGCCTGCATTCTGAACCTCGGTGTCAGTTGTGTGTTTTTGATTATGTCGGGTGTGTCGGTGGGCGTTGTTCGTCCCGATATGAGCGGCATCCGCTTTTTGGTGGAATTGTTACGTAAAATTATGTGCCGATGTGTAAAAAATTGTAACTTTGTGGCCAGATTTAGCACGAACACGATGACAGACAATATAGATAAGGATATCGCCCCCGCCCGTAACGAATCGCCGGAACAGTCGGAGGGTGTGGTGGAAAGCCACGGAAGCTACCGTTCGCCGGCTATGGCCTGGATTTCGGTAGTGCTTGCTTTGCTGGCGTGGGCCATGTTGATGTGGGTTAACGGATACGTGGCCATGGTGGTGGCGGTGCTTGCCGCCGTGGTTGGTTTCATGTCGCTTCCCGGCCGTTCCAGGGCAGTGAAATCGCTTGCAATCACCGCTGTGATTGCTTCGCTGGTGCTTGTTGTGGTGCTGGCGGCTTTTCTTGTGGTGATAAAGGTGGGGCTTTCGTAGCCCTCTTTCGCGCTATTGCCGCGGGATTCGGAATACACGCACGCCCAGCCAGTTGCGGTTGCGGCGTACGAAATCGACCAGCGGCTCTTCTTCAAGTGTTACTTTTCCGAGTGTCGACGAGGCATGCAGCAGATGCGGCGTGCCTTTTTCGTCTTTTATTATCACGCCCATGTGGGTTACGTCGAGGCCGTCGGTCTTGGAGACCAGTGCTACGATGTCGCCGCTGCGGAATGCCTCTTTTGTGGCGCGTGAGCCGAGGTCGTTTGTCTTGATGTATGGGAAGCGGTGGTTGCGGTAGCCGCTCTCGGTCAGCCGGATGCGTGCGTATGCTGCCGAATCGGCAAGAGCGGGGTAGCGGTCGCGATGGGTGCTCATGAAGTCGATGCTTTTCACCATGTGGGTTATCCGCGGGAAAAGGCGTGTTGCATCCTCGAGGTTGCCGCGGTGGATGTTGTCCACTGCCCACTCTGCAATGTAGTGCAGGCGGCTCGGGTAGCCGTCGATGCGGCCTCCGCGGTAGCGCAGCGAGCGCAGGTTGTACACATAGTCTCGCCATGAGTGGCGCCGCTCTCCGGCTGTGCGTGCCAGTGAGAGCACGGTTTCGGCGAATGTGGTGCAGTCGAGGGAGTCGAGCCGTATGGTGAGTGTCTCGTTGCCGTCGGGCGATTCGAGGGTATGGGCCTGGTAGGGTATGCCTATGAACTGGTGTGCGAAGAAGGCGGCGCGTCCGCAGTTGTCGGTGTCGATGGCTGCTCCGGCGTCGAGGAGTTCTGTGAGGCGTACGGTGTCGGTGCGTTCGTTGCCGAAGCGCAGTTCGCCCACGCCCTGGGCTCCGGCCAGGAAGGCGTTGAGTGCGATAGCGATACCGAGTGCGGCTTTTATGATTGTGGTTCTCATTGTTGTTCGGTGTCGATTAGTTGTTTGCGTTCGCAGCGCAGTATCCGTCCCGGATAGCGTCGCGGGTACGAATGATTGTGTGTGGCGATTACCACGGCGGTGTCGCCGGTTTGTGAAATCTCATTGAGCATGAGCATGATCTGCTCGCCGGTCTCGGGGTCGAGGTTGCCCGTGGGCTCGTCGGCGAGAAGCAGCGGAGGGTTGTTGAGCAGCGCGCGCGCTATGACTATGCGCTGTTGCTCGCCACCGCTGAGGCGGTGCGGGTAGTTGAAGGCTTTGGTGAGCATGCCTACCCGTTTGAGTGCCTCTTCTATGCGCCGGTGGCGTTCCATGCGGTCTTTCCAGCCGGTGGCCTCGAGGACGAACGAAAGGTTGTCGTAGGCGGTGCGGTCGGGCAGGAGCTGGAAGTCCTGGAATACTATCCCTATCCTGCGGCGCAGCATGGGGATGTCCTTTTTGGCTATGCCGTCGAGGTCGTAGCCCAGCACGCGTGCGCTTCCCGACGATACGGGTACTTCGGCGTAGATGGATTTAAGAAGCGAGGTTTTGCCGCTGCCGACGCGGCCCATTAGATATACCAGTTCTCCGGGCATAATCCGGAGGCACACATCCTTGAGGGCTACATGTTCCGACCGCAGGATGCCGACTTTGTCATATTCTACCAGAGGTTCCATTGTTCAATATGCAAAGGTACAAAAAAAAGACGTATCCCGATTGCGCGGAATACGCCGCAAATGGTTATTTTTGTAGTCTGAACATAATCAACAGGAAAAATGATAAAAGAAGGCGACAAGGCTCCCGATGTCCTCGGAACCGATCAGGACGGCAGGGTGATTAGACGGAGCGATTATCCCGGAAAGAAAATCGCACTGTATTTCTATCCCAAGGATTCCACTTCGGGATGTACGGCGCAGGCCTGCAATCTGCGCGACAACTACAGCGCACTCGGGGATGCCGGTGTGCAGGTGATCGGTGTCAGCGTCGATTCCGAAGCGTCGCACCGCAAGTTCATCGAAAAGAATCAGCTGCCGTTCCCTCTGGTAGCCGACACTGACCATAAACTGGTGGAGCAATTCGGAGTATATGGCGAGAAATCGATGTGCGGGCGGAAATATATGGGCACATTCCGCACTACTTTTATCATCGAGCCGGACGGAACCGTGTCCGGCGTAATCGGACCGAAGGTGGTGAAAACCAAAGACCACGCCAACCAGATATTCGAAGTACTGAAATGATGCCTGAACAGTTGCCACTATGGGCCGAGCAGACCAATTGCGCAATCACGATATGTGACTGCGACGGAATCATCATTTATATGAACGAGCGCGCGCGTGAGACTTTCGCTTCTCATGGCCCGTTGATTGGCAAAAATCTTTTTGATTGCCATAAGCCTGAATCGGCACGGATGATACGTCACATGCTTGCCACCGGCCAGAGCAATGCCTACACGATTACGAAAAACGGGCAGCACAAAGTAATATATCAGACGCCATGGCGCCAGAACGGCCAAATTTCCGGAATGGTGGAGATTTCCATGGTTGTGGACGCGCAAATGCCTCATTACGATAGAGATACCCAAAAGAATTAAACATTTGAAATGGGTTCAAGGTTTCCCTTGAAATGTTAATTAAATGTTAAAGGTCTTTGAAAATTTGGAGGAGGGGCATTCGAGGGCGTAACTTTGCACTCGCTTTGAGACGGTAACACCGGCACAAAGCCCCGAA
>ERZ778510.510-NODE-510-length-31282-cov-4.801550_pt1 | contig 31282 bp, 18 predicted proteins | sample MGYA00510348_ERZ778510 | MGnify/ENA primary metagenome ERZ778510 (study PRJEB29527, sample SAMN07138969) | mouse gut metagenome | material: feces | host: mouse | place: China:Nanjing | collected 2016-01-25 ... | reverse complement strand
GGTATCTTAAAGGAATTCTTTGGGCGGAGAAACCAACAGCAGCCGGTACGGATGATGCCGATGAAATGTCGGCTCCTCTGATTATTCCTGTGCCTCAGCCTGAACTTCCTCCAGAGGAAGATGATACAGTCGATGAACAGGAAATCCTTAAGCATCTGGATGATGATTTCTCCTGGTGGAGCGATATCCCTCAGCAGGAACGTCTCGGTTCTGCGGAAAATGAACTCCAGTTTGAAAGGGGAACTATGACTGTCAAGTTGCATTCCGACAAAGATTATATCTACGGGTATGTTGAGATCGATACGACAAAAGTGCTTTCAAGATATGGGGTATGGTCTCCTGAGTACCTTAATAACCTCGGTGTCTGGATTGATGCGGACGATGTGCATTCAGGTCAGGGAGGAGGATGGTTCTTCTCGTCTTCATCCAAACCTTATGATATTCTTCTGCGTGGCAGAATATCTGAAAACGCAGTTCCCCTGCAGGAGAATTGGAATCCGCGTGTAAATGATGTCACCGCTTCCGGAGACAGTTTCGGCGTTAGTGATCCTGACAGGGAGAATTGGAACAATGTCGGTACCGGCAAGGCAAAGATAGTGGATGAGACAATCTTCTGCTGCTCATTTGTAATTGACAGGAAACGTCTTGGCCTTGAAAATTTCACGGATATACGCATCGGAATTTCTTTTGATTCAGGAGGATACAATGACTATGCGGTAATTCCATACAGGACAGGTTTTGAACTTTCACTCATAAATTGACAGAAATGGAAAAGATACTGTATTTTATGATTTTTGCCTTTGCTGTCTTAGGGTGCGGCGGAGGCGGTGCGGAACTGGATTTTGAAAGGAAAGGCAACTGCTGGCAGCTTTCTGAAAAACAGTTTGACCGTTATGCGAAAAAAATCGCGTGTTCTTCGGAATATGAAGCCAAAATGCTTTTGGATAAGGGATATTCTATTGCTGACAGTCTTGCGTCGGTTTATATGGACGGTACCCTGGTAGTCTTTGCCGATGCAATGGAAAAGGCGTTCTTTTCTGTTGATTCTCCTCTCAGAAATGATGGAATCTATGCCCTTGCACTTAAAAGGGAAAAGGAGTGCAGATCTATCCTTGCTGTGGATATCAAAAGGATAGGTTGGAAAGAATCCATACTTGAAAGCAATGCTGAAGGACGCAAGGTCAACGATCTGAAACTCTTCAGCCTGGACAGCGGAGAGACTTCATTGTATGAACTTCTGGACCGTCCGACTGTGATTATGGTCTATGGAGAGTCATGCGCTTCTTGTTCAAAGCTCTTCAGAGAGGTCGGCAGGTCCTCATATCTCAACAGGATGTCTTCAGAAGGCAGGATAAACCTGGTATCAGTATATGTCGGGGAGGATACGGATGAGTTCCGGTCGCTGTCTCAAAAAATGGTCGGATGGAAAGCTTTCGCTGATATGGAAATGGCTGTGAAATTTGACAATGCCTTTGACGGGCGGCTTGTTCCGTCCCTGTATCTTGTGTCTGAGAACGGGATTGTCAAGGTCAGAGGAAGCGTTTCTGTGGACCGTATTGAAGAGGAAGTAAAGTCTAATGATAGTAGTGTTATCAATATTTCATTGGAGGATGGCGAATATGTCTGGGGCGGAAGAGTTGCAGACGGAAAATATATGCCATATACAGACGGATTCAAGACCACGTTCAGTGCCAACAGCGGCAATCAGATAATGCCGCTGTTGATCACGAGCGAGGGACGTTATGTCTGGTCTGATGCCCCTTTTGATTTCAGAATCGAAAACAACAGGCTTGTTATCTGGAATGCCCAGGGATGGATTGATACGGCTTTTGCCGGAGATAATCTCGAGGATGCCTTCAAATTCGGCTCATCTTCGTTTTTCCCTTCCGACGGGAAACTGCCACCGTCAGAATTTTTTGAATGTCCGCAATATAACACGTGGATAGAGCTTCAGTATAACCAGAATCAGAAAGATGTCCTCGAGTATGCGCGTGGAATCATCCGCAATGGACTTCCTGCCGGAATAATCATGATTGATGACACTTGGATGGAGGATTATGGCAAATGGGTCTTTCATCCGGGGCGTTTTCCTGACCCGAAGGCCATGTCGGATGAACTTCACAGGATGGGCTTCAAACTTATGCTTTGGGTATGTCCTTTCGTAAGTATGGACCAGTATCAGATATGGGCTGAAATCAATTCCTTTGACGGATTCCTGAAAAAGGAAGGTGGAGGAGCATATCCTGTGGAATGGTGGAACGGAGTGTCGGCTGAATTGGATTTTTCCAATCCGGAAGCTGTTGAATGGTTTGACGGGCAGCTCAGGCATCTTGTGGAAGAATACGGTGTCGACGGCTTCAAATTCGATGCAGGTGACTTCAATCTTTATCCTGAGGATGCGGTTTCCTATGGAAATCTCAAGGCTTACCAGTATTGTCAGGCTTTTGCGGATTATGCCGACAGGTATCCTTATAATGAATACCGTGCAAGCTGGCAGGATGGAGGCAAACCTATCGTGCAGAGACTCCATGACAAATCCCACAATTGGGATGCTTTGAAAGTTCTTGTACCTGAAATGCTTGCGGCAAATCTTATGGGGTATTACTTCTCCTGTCCGGATATGATAGGAGGCGGAAGCTTCGCTTCTTTCCTTCCCGGATGTGAAATTGACCATGAGCTCATCGTCCGTTCCGCACAGACACACGCTCTTATGCCTATGATGCAGTTTTCTGCCGCTCCGTGGAGGATTCTTGACAGAAGACATCTGGATGCGGTCCTTGAAGCCGTCAGAATACGCGGGAAACTTCTTCCTGAAATCAGGGAACTTATATCCAGGGCGGCTTATGGGGAGCCTGTAGTCACACCTTTGGAATTCTGTTTCCCTCATTCGGGTTATGCTGAGATTACTGACCAGTTTATGCTTGGAAGGGATGTGATGGTCGCCCCTATGCTGGAGCCTGGAACTGTCCGTCAGGTTGTTCTTCCTGCCGGGAAATGGCTCGCTGATGACGGTACGGAATATTCCGGGGGACAGACGGTAACGATAGAGGTACCTCTTGAGAGGATACCATATTTCAGAAAAATAAAGACAGTATTATGAAAAAAATATGTTGCCTGTTTGCAGCGGCTTTATGCTGTCTTTCCTGCGAGAAATATCCTTCGGGACCGGACGGCGGCGATACGGAGCTTTCATTTGATCCGGTCAAAGGATGGCCTCTTCCGGAATTCGACGGTGAAGTGGAGCATTTTGCCGCCCCCGAGCCTCCGTTTGAATATACTGTTACATACGAATATGACAAATCCGGTTTCTGCAATCCGGAAAGGGGATCATATCATCCTCTTGAATATCATTTCCGTGGCGGTATCCCCGAACCTTACAGTCTGGAGAGGCTGTCTTCTGCAAGAAACGGTAATTGTACTCTGCACTACCTTGGAGTCTACCTTTGTGACTATCTTGAAAGCGATATTCCTCAGGAGGCTCTGGATGTCCTCAGGACACATTTTGAAAGGGAGCGTGAGGCCGGTACGAAAGTCGTTCTGAGGCACGCATATTCCTGGGACAACAAATGGCCTGTCCAGGAGCCTGAGCTGAAATGGATTCTCAGGCATATAGAGCAGCTCGGTCCTGTATGGAGGGAATATGAGGATGTGATATATGTCGTGCAGGCCGGATTCTTCGGATGTTATGGTGAGTGGCATACGACAACTCATATAAATACGAGCGAGGAGCGTGCCGCAATAGTGAAATCCATCCTTGACAACCTTCCTGAAAGCAGGCAGGTTGCCGTGCGCACTCCGGCCCATAAAAGGAAGATTCTCCAGGATATCTACGGAAGGACATTTACTCTTGCTGATACCGTAACGGCGGAGACTGCATTTGACGGGTCCTACAAATCGCGTATTGCCGGCCACAGTGACTGTATCTTCGCCAACAGCAGTGACGGAGGAAGCTTTCAGAGCCCTATGGACTTGAAACTGTGGAGACGGGAGGGTGCCTATACGTCTTTGGGAGGAGAATCCTGTTTTGTAGGTGATTACTCCTATTGCGGATGCGCATATTCCAACAAACATATGCGCAAGCTCCAGTGGTCGTATCTGAGCAATCATTATGCTATCGTTGACCATTGGAGGACAAACGGATGCAACGATGATCTTGAAAGGAGGGTCGGATACAGGCTCGTATTCAACGGTGCGTCATTCTATGGACGTTTTTCTTCCGGAGAGGATTTTCTGATGAAGCTGTGCCTTACCAATTATGGATTTGCGTCATTGATAAATGAACGCAGGATAGAACTGATTTTGGTCAACGACAATGACCCTTCAGAAAAATATGTCTATATCTCCCGGAAGGATCCGCGTGACTGGAAAGGCTGCCATCATTATGAATACGATGAGAAGCTGGTGCTTCCTGCTTCTCTGAAGTCGGGTCAGCAATACACTCTGTATATGAATCTTCCCGACATCTCCCCTGAGCTTCACGACGATTGCAACTATAGTGTAAGAATAGCAAGCAGAGGTGTCTGGGATGAGAATACGGGGTATAACCGGATAGCTGCGTTTATAGCTGAATAGAAATTAAATGTCAACTGAAATGAAAAAGATATATATGCTTATGGCAATGGCGTTGGTCTGCTTTGCCTGCGAGAAAACACCTGCGGATCAGGGGAATGATGATAATGTAATACCTGAACCTGGATTTGACCCTGTAGCAGGTTGGGCTATGCCCGAGTTTGACGGGGATGTTGAGAGTTTCACGGCTCCTGAGCCTCCGTTTGAATATTCCGTGGAATATGAATACGACGACACCGCGTTTCCTAATCCGGAACGTGGTTCATACAGCCCGATGGAATACCATTTCCGTGGCGGAACGATTCCGGAGCCTTACAGTCTGGAATATCTTTCCATAGCGAGAAAAGGAAACTGTACGCTTCATTATCTTGGGGTATATCTGTGCGACTATCTTGAAAGCGATATTCCTCAGGAGGCGCTTGATGTGCTCAGAGTCCATTTTGAGCGCGAGCGTGAAGCCGGAATGAAAGTTGTCCTCCGCCATGCGTACTCCTGGGATATGAGCTGGCCTGTACAGGAGCCTGAATTGAAATGGATTCTCAGGCATATAGAGCAGCTCGGTCCCGTGTGGAGAGAATATGCGGATGTCATCTATGTAGTGCAGGCAGGGTTTTTCGGTGCCTGGGGAGAATGGCATACCACAACTCATATAACCACGCCGCAGCAGAGCGCGGAGATTGTAAAGGCTATTCTGGACAATCTGCCTGAAAGCAGGATGGTGGCATTGCGCACACCGGCACATAAGAGAAAAGTCCTTGAAAACATCTACGGAAGAAAATTCTCAAATGCGGATTCGATAACTGTCTCGACAGCCTTTGACGGCTCGTACAATTCCCGCCTTGCCGGTCACAGCGACTGTATTTTCGCGAACAGCACCGACGGAGGAACGTTCCAGAGCCTGAACGACAAGAAATTATGGCGAGGGGAAGGCAATTATGTCTCTCTGGGGGGAGAGTCCTGCTTTATGGGGGATAATTCCTATTGCGGATGTAAATACTCCAATGAACATCTGAGGAAACTTCACTGGTCATATCTGAGCAATCACCCCAAGATTGTGGAATCCTGGAAAACAGGAAAATGCAATGATGATCTTGACAGCAGGATCGGATACAGGCTTGTGTTCAACGGGGCTGCATTTACCGGAAGGTTCGCTTCAGGTGAAGAGCTGCTGATGAAGCTCTGTCTCACCAACTATGGCTTCGCATCGTTCATCAATGAGCGCAAAATCGAGCTGATACTTATGAACGACAACGATTCTTCTGAAAAATATGTGTTTGTCTCAGAAAAGGATCCGCGCGACTGGAAAGGTTGTCATCACTATGAATATGATGAGAAGATTATCCTTCCTTCCTCTTTGAAATCAGGAGAGCGTTATACATTGTATATGAATCTTCCTGACATTTCCGAGAATCTTCATGACGACCCGGCCTACAGCGTCCGTATCGCCTCAAAGGGCGTATGGGATGAGGGCACAGGCTACAACCGCATTGCTGGTTTCGTCGCGGAATAGTATTGTGACATAATCGTTAACGCTGAAGATATGCAAAGAATTCAAAGAATTTCCGCCTGTTGCATCTTGAGTCTCATATATATAGTCTCTTTTGCGCAGGTAAGGACCGTCAGGGGTAAAGTCCTTGACTCCGGCGGTCAGTCTCTTGCCGGTATAACCGTATTGGCCGGAAGTTCAAACGGTGTCATGACAGACGGTAACGGGGAATTTTCCTTAGATGTTCCTGACGGGATATCAGAGCTTGAATTCATCTGCCTGGGTTACTCTACAGTCAGAGTGAAGGTGGATGAAAACCGCGATGACATCATTGTCTATATGACGGAAGACGCAATGAGTCTGGAAGAGACGGTTGTTATCGGCTATGGTGTGCAGAAAAAGGTAAACCTTACAGGTGCGATATCCTCTGTCTCTTCCAAAGAGATAAGCAACAGGACATCAGCGTCTCTTACCCATATTCTCCAGGGGACTGTTCCGGGAATGTATGTGTCGACATCAAGCGGTTCACCTGCAGATGTCGCGGAAATCAATATCAGAGGCTACAACTCGATAAATGGAGGTGCTCCGCTTGTCCTCATTGACGGGGTGGAGGGGGATATGGCCAAAGTCAATCCCCAGGATGTCGAGTCGGTCTCCGTGCTCAAAGACGCTTCGTCTTCTGCCATTTATGGTGCGCGTGCATCTTTCGGAGTGGTGCTCATAACAACGAAGAAAGGAAAAGACACCAAAGGGCGTCCGGTCGTGAGATATAGCGGCAATGCCGGAATAACCACTCCTACCACACGCACCGATTATGAGTCGCGGGGTTATGACTCTGTGTATATAAATGACCTTTTCACATTCAATACGGATGGTGTAAACTACACACGTTATACGGAGGAGGATATGCACCAGCTTTACATCCGGCGCAACGACAGGACGGAACATCCCGACCGTCCGTGGGTCGTACAGGAAAACCGCAACGGCAGGATGAGCTATATCTATTACTGCAATACCGACTGGTACAGATCACTCTATACTACGGTCAATCCTTTTACTCAGCATAATGTTTCCATATCCGGAGGAACCGACAGATTCAAATATTATTTTTCAGGTGGATATGAACACAAGGAGGGGACTTTCAAGGTCCGTCCCGACAACTACAACAAGTATAATCTCAGGAGCAGGCTTGACTTCAAGATCAACAGATACGTTACCATAAGCGATAATCTGAGCTTTTATACTTCTGACTATGATTATCCTGGAAACTCTAACGAGAATTATACATTCATGTATTCCCAGGTGCACGGTCTTGCCAGTATGCCATTGAAAAACCCCGACGGGACCAATGTTTACAAGACCGTTCTGACTGACAGCAACGTAACGAACGGATGTCATATAGAACTCGGGGATGACAGAAAGTTGAATAAAAAGGCCAAGTACAATTTCTCTAATACGGCTGAAATTGCAGTACATCCTTTGGAGGGCTTCGATATAAGGGCCAATTTCACATATACATACGATTCTGACCGGGCTACCCACCGCTGGGTTCCTTGTGAGTACAGTATGTATCCCGGGGAAATCCTTGAGGAGAAGGTAGGGCGTTTCCAGAATATGCTTGAAGACAGGTTCGGCTACACTAAATATATGGCATTCAATGTCTATGCTTCTTATGAAAAGACTTTCAGGGATGCCCATCATTTCAGCGCGACAGCCGGCTACAACTATGAGACGCAGTATTTCAGGGAAGTCCGGACAAGCGGCAACAACCTTTCCTCATATTATCTCAGCGAGTATAATCTGGTGCAGCCGGACGCATCGGGAAACAAGGTTTTCAATGTTGACGGCAGTCAGACAGAATATGCTCTTGCAGGTGTTTTTGCACGTGTCAACTATGATTACAAAGGTAAATATCTTGTTGAAGTCAGCGGACGTTGCGACGGAAGTTCAAGGTTTGCCAAAAGCAGCAGGTGGGGATTTTTCCCTTCCGCTTCGGTCGGATGGAAACTTTCCGAGGAAAAGTTTTTCGCACCGGCAAAAAAGGTTATGGACCTTGCAAAGATACGTTTCTCATACGGTGTGCTCGGCAATCAGCAGGTGGATGATTATGCTTATATACGTTCGGTAACCACGTCCCAGATCAGCTATCTTTTTGAAAGCGATACCAACAGGCCCAACGGCTCAACGGTAGGTGCGTACAGTGCCGACGGACTTACGTGGGAAACCACCTGGCATTACAATCTCGGACTTGATCTCGGATTTTTCGGCAGCAGACTCGGTTTCAGCGGAGACGCCTATATCAGGGATACGAAAGGTATGATCACATCGGGAGAAATAGTCCCGTCGGTGTACGGAGCTTCCGCGCCTCAGGCCAATGCTGCCAATCTCCGTTCCCAGGGTATAGAGCTTACCCTTTCCTGGAAGGATACATTTATGCTTGCAGGAAAGCCTTTCACGTATGGAATCAGTGTAAACTATAGCGATTATATAACCAAACTTACAAAATACAACAATCCGGCAAGGGTTATGGGCAGCTATTACGAAGGTATGGTGTTCGGTGAAATCTGGGGCTTTGAGACAGACGGTCTTTTTGCCTCGGATGCCGAAGCTGCTGAATATACAAAAAAGGTCGACCAGTCATTTCTTCAGACCAAGCTTACGGGAGGATGGAAAGGAGGTGACCTTAAGATTGTTGACCGTGACGGTGACGGAATAATCAGCCGCGGCGCATATACGGTAGACAATCCCGGAGACCTCAAAATAATAGGAAACGACAAACCGCGTTTCCAGTATGGAATAAATCTCAATGCCTGCTGGCTCGGGTTTGACCTGTCAGTGTTTTTCCAGGGTGTAGGCCGTATCAACTGGTATCCTCCGGCAGACAACCAGGCTTTCTGGGTCGCATACAATCGTCCGCAGGCGACATATATCCCTAAAAATTATATGGACAACGTCTGGTCGGAAGACAATGTGGGAGCATATTTCCCGCGTCCGCGGGGACATCTGGCAAATACGGGCAACACTTATCTTACCCTTAAGAATGACCGTTACCTTCAGAATCTCGCATATTGCCGTCTCAAGAATCTGACATTCGGATATACGCTTCCGTCACGAGTTCTTGAAAAGACATTCATAAGTCAGATAAGGCTGTATTTCACAGGAGAGAATCTGTTCTACCTCTCTCCGTTGACAAAGGTTTCAAGGTATATGGATCCTGAGGCAATGGTAAAGCAGAACACATTCGGATATTATTATCCTTATCAGAAGTCGTTTGTGGCCGGTATTGACATTACGTTCTAAAAGGAGAATCTTGTATGAAAAAGAGAATATTATTTCTGATGGTTTCCGCAGTATTTGCAGTGTCGTGCAGCCTGGACAAATTTCCTCTTGACAGAGATACGGTAGATTCGTATTTCAAAGACGAGGAGCAGCTGCAGAACATTTCCAATACATTCTATGACGACCTTTTCGACGGGCCGTTCTACGATGACGAAAGCGATATATGTTTCAAGACATCGCTGCCGTCTCTGCTTAGGGGAGGAAATTTGAGGACAGTACCCTCTTCCGGAGGGGGGTGGACCTGGAGCACGTTGAGGAATATCAACAATATGCTTGACAATATCCACAGATGCGACAATGAATCCGTACGTATAAAATATACGGCAGTCGCACGTTTTTTCAGAGCATACTTCTACTTTCTTAAAGTCCGTGACTTCGGAGACGTACCGTGGTATGACCACGAACTCAGCGTGACTGAAAAGGATGAATTGTACAAGGCAAGGGATTCGAGGGACTTTGTCATGACAAAGATGATTGAGGATATCGACTATGCAATCAGATACCTCCCTGATGAAGCCAATGCATATCGTGTCACTAAATGGACAGCTCTTGCATTCAAGTCCCGTTTCTGCCTTTTTGAAGGTACCTGGAGAAAATACCACGGCAATGGAAATATGGCGCACGATGCCGACTATTACCTGAAACAGGCAGCTGATGCCGCGGATGAATTTATCTCCACATCTCCATACCGCATATACGGGACCGGCAAGCCCGATACTGACTATATGATGCTGTTCGCTTCCCAGAATGCTGTGACAGAAGAGATTATCCTTGCGAAGAACTATAGTCTCGCACTGAGTATCTCGCATTTCGGGACTTATGATACATTCGGACAGAACAAACGGGCATACAACAAGAAGTTTGTGGACAGTTTCCTTATGAAGGACGGCTCACGTTTTACTGACAGGGACGGATGGGAGACAATGGAGTATTATGACCAGGTTGAAGACCGTGACCCGCGTCTGGCGCAGATTATACGATGTCCGGGTTATCACCGTATAGATGATGATGTGCAATACGCACCGGATTTCGGAAATACCTGTACGGGATATCAGGTCGTAAAATATGCCCAGAGCTACAATATCCTTGATATGAACTGGGCTGCATCCGACAATGACCTGCCTATATTCAGAGCCGCTGAGGTCTATCTGAACTATGCCGAGGCTATGGCGGAAAGAACGGATGTCTCCATCACCCAGGATGACATTGATAAAAGCATCAATCCTTTGAGGACGCGTGCCGGAATGCCGGGGCTTGATCTCAAGAAGGCGAATGCCGACCCCTGTCCTTTTATGTCTTCTTCTCTGTATGGATACAGCAATGTGAGCGGACAAAATAAAGGTGTGATTCTGGAGATCCGCCGTGAAAGGACCATAGAACTTACTCAGGAGGGTGATTTCAGGTGGTATGACCTTATGAGGTGGAAGGAGGGGAAATGTATAGAGCAGGGACTTTATGGAATGTATTTTCCCGGTACGGGTGAATATGACCTTGACAGGGACGGTAAAGCCGATGTCTGCATATATGAAGGAGATGAAATCCCTGAAACGGAAGCAGGCAATATACTTAAGCTCGGAAATACAGTAATCCTTTCTGGGGATTCAGATGGAGGATATGTGGATCCTCACCGTAAGACCCAGCATATATTCGATGAGGCCAGAGATTATCTGTTCCCTATCCCTTCGGAAGATCTGGCCATCAACGGAAACCTTGTACAGAATCCGGGCTGGACTAAGAAGTAACCCATTTTAATATGGTCACATATTATTAACATAATTAAAACATCAAAAAAAATGAAAAAGCAGTTAAAATTTTTCGCGGCAGCTTTGCTTATGATAGGAGCTGTTGCCTCTTGCAGCAAACCGGACAACGGCAAAAACGGAAATGACGATGGTGACAACAATGGTCCTTCAGAGGAAGGAGCCATAGTTATTGACGGCAAATGGGACGATTGGAATGCGATTCCTGAAGATGAACTCGTTGCCTCAAAGCTGGACCCTGATTCTGACAAGACTGCCATAAGAACCATCAAATTCTTCAATACGGAACAATATCTTTATGTATATGCAGAGTTGGATCCGGAAAAGGTTGGCACCGCATTCACGGAGTCTGAAAAATGGGATTCTGGTAAAGGACAGCCGCGTTCTCTGAGATTTATGATAGATGAAGACAACAGCGATACTACAGGCGGTTCCGATATTGATTTTCCTGAGGCTGAATGGGGAATTGATGTCCTTGTGGATGCGTATATCTGGGCTGATGCCGGCAATATAAAGCTCGGCTGGAGCGAGTGCTGGAATTTCAAGCAGGATGCAGAGGTAGGATATCCGTTTATCGGCCTGATTGAGCAGAATACAGCTCTTGACAATATGGTTGTGACTCCGAATAATGTCGCCGGAAATATGGTCAAAGGATTCTATGCCGTAGAACTTGCAATAGACAAGACTCTACTGGATCTTGAAAAGACAATCAAGGTCGGGGTCTTTCTTGTCGATGATGCATGGGTTTATGCCGGAATGATGCCGTCTGATGGTATTCCTTTCACACTGAATCTGTAATTTTTTCTGCAATAAACTGATTTTAATATGAAAAGAATCATTGAAATTTCGCTGTCGCTTCTTGTGGTATGGGGGGCGGCGTCCTGTAATCCTGATGACAATAACGGTAAAGAGCCCGATGTTCCGGATACTCCTTCTGAAACTATTGCTATTGACGGGAATTTCTCTGATTGGGATACTGTGGAGGGAGTTGTCGGCTGTACTCTTCCTGCTGATGCCAATCCGGAAAGGCTTGGATTGAAGGCGATAAAGTTCTTCGCTGATGCTGATTATATCTATGGGTATGCCGAATATGAAAACGCTGTAATGTCACTGGAGGGAGTCGATCCGAGCTGGGACGGGAACGGAGCCTGGACCACAGGTGTTCCTACTCCTTTGCGGATTTTCCTTGATCTTGACGGTAATCCTAAAACGGGTATGACCTGCAAACCGGCTTTTCCTTCAATCGGGGCTGAAATAGGACTGGAACTGTATCAGTATATGGCAGTGGAGACAGGTGCCGTCACTCTCGGCTGGAGCCAGTGCAATACGCTCAATGTCAAAGAGGGTGCTGAGGACGGTGATGATTTCAATGCTCTTGGTGTCCAGTACTGGTCTTCAGAGCGTGACAATTATATTGTGAACCGTGACAATTTCAGATCAAAGATAGCAGGCAACAGTATCAGGACCGAGTTTGCTATCGGACTGGACTATTGTGATGAACTCAAGGGCAGGACTGTAAATGTCAGCGTACAATTTATGGCTGAGGGATGGTCTGAAAAGGGATATCTTCCTCAGGATGAAAAAGGCTACATTACAATCCAGCTTCCGTAACGGTGAGGGTGCAGGCTTTGGGACTTTAGATAGGGCCTGCCGTCATCAATGAAAACAGATGGGGAATCCTTGAAGATTTTGGGGATTCCTCATTTTTAACTATATTGTCTTTATGTACGGTAGAATAAGGCTTTGTGCCATAGGTTTCGGCAACAGGACAGGCAAATATCTTAAATATGTTGAGCAGCACCCTGAGGAGGCTGCCGTCTGTGCTGTGGTCGATACTGATATGCTGAGGCTGAAAGAGGCTTCTGAGCTGTATTCCATTCCGGAAGACAGGTGCTTTTCCTCTGTAGATGAATTGCTGGCGTCCGGCATTGAGGCGGATGCTGCCATTGTGGCTACTGCCGATGACTCGCACTATGATATCGCTCTCAAGATATTGGAACGGGGATGGCATCTTCTGCTTGAAAAGCCTATGGCAAGGACTTCCGGCCAGTGTGTTGAACTTGCAGATGCTGCAGAAAGGTCAGGAGTCGTTTCGGGATTGTGTTATGTGATGCGGTATCATCCGTATTACAGAAGGATCAAGGAGATTGCGGATTCTGGAAATTATGGGAAAATCCTTTCGGTCACTCACAGGGAGAACGTCGGTATAGACCGGATGACACATACTTTTGTCAGGGGCCACTGGTCCAGGGAGGGGGACACTTCTCCTATATTCATCTCAAAGTGTTGCCATGATGTGGATTTTCTCCTGTGGATGGCAGGAGACCGTGTGTCCTGCGATTACAGCGTGGCTTCAAAAGGAAGCCTGTCAAAGTATTGTGCCGTTAATTTTCCGGAGAGGGCCGCATCGAGATGTATAGACTGTCCTTTGGAAGAGGGATGCAGATATTCTGCTGTTGATCTTTACCGCAGGAGGAAAGAGTGGACAGGAAATTTCGGACGCGGAAAAAATCTCGACGAAGCTATAGAAAAGGAACTTAGATATGGGAAATATGGCAGGTGTGTGTACCGTTGCGACAATGATGTGATGGACTGTCAGGAAACTGTATTTGAATTCGTAAATGGAGTGAAGATCGGGATTGTCCTTGACGGGATTTCGGACAAGGAGGGAAGAGATACCGTTATCTGTTTTGAACGGGGCCGTCTGGTTGCAAAAGATGGTGTGATCAGTGTATTTGTGGACGGTAATCTTTCGTCTGAGGAAGATTTTACCGGGATTTTGTCAGGACCTTTCCACGGCGGTGCGGACCTGGCAATAGTTGAGGATTTCTTCAGGGCGATAAGGACAGGTATTCCTATGGAGTGTTCTCTGTCTGGCTCGCTGGCAGGATGTATCGCCTGTTTCGCGGCTGAACGCAGCCGAAAAGCCGGGGGCAAGGTTATAAATCAAAAAAGCGTGTGACCGGATTCGGCCGCACGCTTTTGGAAAATTAAAGATTGTCTTTTTCGATGTCCTTGAAATATCTGTAGGTGTTGACTTTCAGTTCACCGGCTGCAAGTTCGTCGCAGACAATGATGCCGTGCCGGTGTGCCTGGAGGGCTGAAAGGGTGCAGCTCTGTGAATATGCTCCCTCGACGGCCTGCTGGAGTGCACGTGCTTTTTTGTGCCCGAAAGCGAGTACAAGCACTTCTTTTGCTGAAAGTACCGTGCCTACTCCTACAGTAAGTGCAAGCGCAGGGACTTTGTTTATGTCATTGTCAAAGAACCTGGAATTGACAACCCTTGTGTCGTATGTGAGGGTCTTGACTCTTGTACGCGATACAAGTGAAGAGAACGGCTCGTTGAATGCAAGGTGACCATCTTCTCCGACTCCGCCCAGGAACAGGTCTATTCCGCCTGCAGCCTGTATCCTCGCCTCGTAGCCTGCACATTCAGCCTCAAGGTCAGCGGCATTTCCGTTGAGGATATTGATGTTCTCTTTCGGAACGTCCACGTGGTCAAAGAAATTCTTGGCCATAAATGAATGGTAGCTTTCCGGATGTGATTCGGGAAGTCCTACATATTCATCCATATTGAACGTTATGACGTTTTTGAAGGAAATCTCTCCTGCCTTGTAAAGTCTTATAAGTTCATTGTATGTTCCTATAGGGGTGGATCCTGTAGGGAGTCCGAGCACAAACGGTTTGTCTGTTACCGCTGCTTTTGCCTTTATTCTGGAAACAATATAGTTTGCGGCCCATACGGAACCTTTCTTATCCCCGTTTTCAATAATAAGTCTCATTCGTGTCTATATTAGAATAATTTAACAAATACTTCTATAGCCTGATACTCAGCCATTCCAAGCTCATTGTACAGGCGTGCGGTGTTCTGTGTCCTTTCTTCTGCCCTCTGCCAGAACTCCCTGCTGTCGTCTCCAGGGAAAGGAACGATGTCTTTCTGTGACAGGTGGCGGTATATGGCGTGACGTTTCTTGATCAGCTCATCCGGGCTCAAAGGCACGGCCATATCGACTTTTCCAAGCTCCCATTCCATCCATGCTCCTCTGTACAGCCATACGTGGCAGTTCTTGAGCCATTCCTCACCCTCAAGCTGGTTGAGAGCCTCAAGTACGGCTTCTGTGCAGACTCTGTGCGTTCCGTGAGGGTCTGCAAGGTCTCCGGCTACATAGATCTGGTGAGGCTGGACTTTCTGGAGCAGGTCTATTATTATATCAATGTCGGCCTGTGTCCTTTTGCCTTTTTTGATTCCTCCGGTCTCATAGAACGGAAGGTTGAGGAAATGTGCGTTCGTATTGTCGTTCAGTCCGAATGAACGCACTGCCGCACGTGCCTCGGCACGTCTGATGGCGGCTTTGAGATTGAGGAGTTCACGCGGTTCAGGCTCGCCTGGACGTTTGCTCTCTATGATTTTTTTCACTCTGTCGAATTCATCAGCGAATCCGAGTTCGTGTGCAGTGTCCATGTGCTGAAGGACCACATCATCGTGTACGGCCACATTTCCGGATGTCTCGTATGCTACGTGCACGTCATGTCCCTGTTCTACAAGACGGATGAATGTACCTCCCATCGAGATCACATCATCATCAGGATGCGGAGAGAAGACAACGACTTTTTTCGGGAACGGTGTTGAAGACACCGGTCTCGTGCTGTCATCCGCATTCGGCTTTCCTCCTGGCCATCCGGTGATTGTATGCTGGAGGTCATTGAACACGTCTATGTTGATCTTGTCGTATGGGCCTTTCTGCTCGAGAAGTCCTCCGAGAGAATGCTCTATGTAATCCTGATATGTAAGTTTGAGGATAGGCTTGTGTACCTGTTCGCAAAGCCATACCACGGCTTTCCTTGTAAATTTTGGAGTCCAGTCGCAAGGGCCTACAAGCCACGGTGCCACGACTCTTGAAAGCAGGCTTCCTGCGTTGTCATCCGCATAGAAAGATATGTTTTCGTGTTTCTGCAGGAATGATGCGGGACATAAGGAGGACGGTATGCCTTCCACGATGTTGTGTACGGCGTTTGCCTTGTCTTCCCCCCAGGCCATAAGGATGATCTGTTTCGCGCTCATCATAGTGGCGATGCCGATGGTGATTGCTGCACGCGGGGTTGCATCTATGTTTCCGTTGAAATTCTTCGCTTGGACTTTTCTGCTTTTATGCGAGAGAAGCACTGTCCTTGTCCTGCTCTTTTCCGACGAGCCGGCTTCATTGAAGCCGATCTGGCCTTCGGTCCCTATACCTATTACAAGGAGGTCAAGTCCGGAGATTTTTTTGTCGAACTCGGCACAGTATTCTGTGATTTCAGATTTTTTGACAGTGCCGTCAGGTATGTATATGTTTTCCTCTTTTGCGTCTACCTGATTGATGAACTCTTCGTGCAGACGGTGGTTTCTTCTCTGTGTCTGGTTGGCTTCGATAGGATAGTATTCATCAATGCTGAATATCTCCACATCGGCAAATGAAACTTCTCCTGCCTTGTTTCTTCTGATAAGTTCATTGTATAGTGATATCGGTGAAGAACCTGTAGTAAGACCGAGTTTGAATTTATCCCCTTTGTGCTCTTTAATCGCTTCTATAATCTTGTCTGCAATGCGGATGCTGGCATCACGTGATTCCTCGAACAGTTCGGTGGGAATCTTTTCATAACTGTGAAGAATATCCTTGGGGAGGTCTTTTTCTATAAGCCCTCCGTCCTTAGGCAAAGAAAAATGTTTCATTATATTATGTAATTAGAATGAATGACAAAATTAAGAATAAAAACAGATTTTGGAACAAAAACATCAGATTTTAAGAAATAATCAATAAGTTTGTAGAATAAACACTAAACTGACCAGTATGAATTATTTGTTTTTTCTTGTGCCGGCCGCTGCTGTCCTGGCCCTTCTGTTTGCATATATCTTTTTCAGACAGATGATGAAAGAAAGTGAAGGAACCGTAACGATGAAGGAGATTGCCCGCTTTGTGAGGGAAGGGGCAATGGCTTACCTGAAGCAGCAGTATAAGGTCGTGACAATAGTATTTGTTGTTCTCGCGTTGTTTTTCGCCGTTCTTGCATACGGCTTCGGAGTGCAGAACCCGTGGGTTCCATTCGCGTTCCTGACAGGAGGATTTTTCTCCGGGCTTGCCGGATTCATCGGGATGAAAACAGCTACATACGCTTCTGCAAGGACTGCAAATGCAGCTATGCGTTCTTTGAATTCAGGACTTAAGCTTGCTTTCCGCTCAGGGGCTGTTATGGGGCTTACTGTTGTTGGGCTTGGGCTTCTGGACATAGCCTTATGGTGGCTAGTCCTTTCTGGATTCTATCCGACTACGGATCCTCAGAATCTTGTTATAATCACCACCACTATGCTTACTTTCGGTATGGGTGCCTCTACGCAGGCTCTTTTTGCCCGTGTCGGAGGAGGAATCTATACCAAGGCCGCCGATGTGGGTGCGGATCTTGTCGGAAAGGTTGAGGCAGGAATCCCGGAGGACGATCCTCGCAACCCTGCAACCATTGCTGACAATGTCGGTGACAATGTCGGTGATGTCGCAGGAATGGGTGCGGACCTTTATGAATCATATTGCGGTTCCGTGCTTGCTACCTGTGCCCTCGGTGCGTCCGCCTATTATATGGGAGGAACCGATCTGCAGCTGAAGGCCGTTTTTGCACCTATGCTTATTGCCGCTGTAGGAGTGGTTCTCTCTATCATAGGTATTTTTGCCGTAAGGACAAAAGAAGGCGCCGGAATGAAACAGCTTCTCAAGTCGCTTAATACCGGAACGAATCTGAGTTCGGTACTTATCGCCGCAGCGACTTTCGGGATCATGTATCTGCTCGGTATGGAAAACTGGGTCGGAGTTTCTTTCTCTGTGGTTGTCGGGCTTGTCGCTGGTGTGATCATCGGCCAGGCTACTGAATATTATACTTCGCATTCCTACCGTCCTACCCGGAAGCTCGCGGAAAGTGCGGAGACAGGACCTGCGACTGTCATCATTTCCGGTGTCGGGCTCGGTATGCTTTCAACGGCTGTCCCTGTCATCACTATAGCTGTCGCAATTATGCTTGCTTTCCTTTGCGCCAATGGTTTTGACCTGTCTTTTTCCGCAAACAGCCTGAGTCTTGGACTTTACGGTATCGGTATAGCAGCTGTCGGTATGCTTTCAACTCTCGGGATCACGCTTGCCACTGATGCTTATGGCCCTATTGCTGACAATGCCGGAGGCAATGCCCAGATGAGCGAGCTTGACCCTGAGGTTCGCAAAAGGACTGATGTCCTTGATGCTCTCGGAAATACTACGGCTGCGACCGGAAAAGGCTTTGCCATAGGTTCTGCCGCGTTGACAGGACTTGCTTTGCTCGCTTCATATATTGAGGAGATAAAGATAGGGCTGTCTCATATAGGAAAACAGATTACGAATGTTGCAGGGGAGGTCATAGATTCTGCCCAGGCGACAATTCCTGATATTATGGCATATTATCACGTGGATCTGATGAACCCTACAGTGCTTGTTGGCGTGTTCATCGGTGCTATGATGTCGTTCCTTTTCTGCGGACTGACTATGAATGCGGTAGGGCGTGCAGCCCAGAAAATGGTTGCTGAGGTGCGCCGCCAGTTCCGTGAGATCAAAGGTGTCTTGACAAAGGAGGCTGTTCCTGATTATGCGAGGTGTGTTGAAATTTCTACAAAAGGTGCCCAGCGGGAAATGCTTCTTCCCTCACTTGTTGCTATAATAGTTCCTGTGGTTGTCGGACTTTGCCTTGGCGTGGCTGGTGTTATGGGGCTTCTGATAGGAGGTCTCGGATCAGGTTTCGTGCTTGCAATATTTATGGCCAATTCAGGAGGAGCCTGGGACAATGCCAAGAAATATGTCGAGGAAGGCAATCTTGGAGGAAAGAACTCGGATTCCCATAAGGCTACGGTTGTAGGTGATACGGTAGGTGATCCTTTCAAGGACACTTCAGGACCGTCACTCAATATACTTATCAAACTTATGAGTATGGTCTCCATCGTTATGGCCGGTCTTACGGTCTGGATGCACTGATATTTATGGCCTTTATGAGATACGCCCTGCCGGTCTTATGTCCGGCAGGACGTATTGTTTTGATCCGGATTCTACATAAATACTGATGGGAACATCATAATTGCGACATAAAGATATTCTCCCAAGTCTTTTCGCAGCATTTCAAGGCATCTTTGAATCTCTCTTGTGACTTTGCGTACGGATATATTGTATTTTTCTGAAATCTCCTGATATGTCAGGCCTTCAAACCGGTTGGCGACGAATATTCGTGCGGACAGTTCCGGTATTTCACTAAGACGTTTCCGGAAAATATTCTCGACTTCTTTTCTGAAAAGTATCTTTGCGATGTCACAGTCCTGAAGAGAATCCAGGTTGGCCTGGATGTTTCTTATGTTGTGGCTGTACAATTTCTGCTGTGTATTCATCTGGACCGACTGCTTCCGGAGGGCGTCTATACATTTGTGGCGGATTATGCCAAGAATGTATGACGGTATGCTCCCTGAAGCGATATCAATGTCTGAGCGTCTTTCCCAAAAACACATAAAACTGTCGGCGACAAGATCTTCCGCCAAGGAATAGTTGCGAAGATACGAGTTCGCTATGACGATGAAACGTGGCTTGTATTCAGAATATAAGCTGTCAAATTTCTTGGCGTCTATCATAGTCTTTGGCATCTGCGTTTCTTGTCAATTGGTTTCTTATGGGCAAATATAGTCAAAGTCGGGAGCAGAAGCAAAGTTTACTTTGATTATGCCGAGACCAGGACATTTATATGAGCGTCAGCTCAAATATTTATGAATATTTGTGAAAAAAACAGCGGGAATGGTGGTAAACATTCGTTTTTGAAACGACTATATAAGTAAGAATTCCAAAGGAATGGATTTGGGATTGAAAAGACAAAGTCTATGGAACAGGAACTTTTATTCAGATATTTTCAGGGAAATACAACGTACGCCGAGGAAGACAGGATATTGTGCTGGGTGGAAAGCAGTCCTGAAAACAGAAAAGAATTTGACCGTGCACATATCTTGTTTGCTGGAATGGCCCTATACGCAGAATTGCCGGAAGCGGTACATAAGTCTGCCTCCGGAAACAGAAGAAGTAGAAATCTTCTTAGGTGGTCTCTTGGAGCTGCGGCGGTTGTGATTGCTTTGGTAAGCGGTTATGTTGGCAGTAGGATTAGTCTGGATGCTCTTTCCGGACAGATGAATACTATAGCGTCGGTGGGTCAGCAGATGATGCTGACACTTCCTGATGGAACCAAAGTACAGCTGAACTCCGGCAGTTCACTTGAATATCCGCAGGTTTTTGACGGAAAGACCAGAAATGTCAGGCTTGTCGGAGAGGCCCTGTTTGATGTGACGCATAATCCTGAAAAGCCGTTCATTGTGGAGACATTCGCATCCGACATACAGGTTCTCGGGACAAATTTCAACGTCATCGCGGACAAAGAGCGCAACCTGTTTTCCGCAACCCTTATCAGCGGAAGTGTTAAGGTCACGAGCAGGATAAATCCTCAGGAATCCCTCATAATGCTTCCTAATGATGTTGTCATGCTTGTTGGAGACCGGCTTCAGAAAAAGCAGACCGACAATTTTGACGACCTGTGCTGGACCAGAGGCAGCATCCATATAAAGAAGATGCCGTTTGACGAACTTATGGCTACGTTTGAACGTGCATTCAATGTGAAGATTATAATAGAGCGCGAACAGCTTCCGGAAATAAACGTCATCAGCGGACAGGTGAGAATATCCGACGGAGTGGAAAACGCCCTTCATATATTGCAACAGGTGTCCGACTTCACATACGAACGGGACCCGAAGACAAACGTGATTGTGATAAAATAAACGATTAAGCCGAGAGCAGAAGCAAAGTTCGCTTTGCTTCTGCCGAGGCGCGAGTGATTGTAAAACGCAAGTTTTAAAATAACCATAACAAACGAATATCAATAACACACTAATGACTAAACTGACAAACCTCCTGATCATAAGCCTCGCTATGGTCATTTCCTTGTCAGTCTATGCGCAAGCTCCGGCAGTCGTCAATATTGACATGCACGACGTTCCGCTGAAGCGCGTATTGGACGAGATTCAGGAACAGACAAGTTACCTGTTCGTCAACCGGAACGTCGAGGACATCGACAGGAAAGTTGACATCAAGGTGTCCGGTGTATCTGTCAAGGATGTGCTTGACAAGCTTCTCCCGCCTCTCGGCATAGGCTGGAGAATGGACAGGACCACCATTTTCATATTCAAGGATAAGGTCAAGCCGTCGGATAGACCGATTCATGGCCGCGTCGTTGACACTTCCGGGCAACCGGTCCCGGGTGCGGCGGTGCTTGAATCGGGCACCACGAACGGAACGGTTACGGACATTGACGGCCGTTTTGACCTGAATGTTTCCGGAAGTTCCGTAGATGTAAGCAGCCTCGGATATGAATCCGTTACAGTTACTGTCGGAAACAAGACGGTCCTGGACATAACCCTTCAGGAGGAAGCCGTGGAACTTGACGGCACGGTAGTCACCGCATTGGGTATCCGCAGGGACGAAAAGGCCTTGAGCTACAATGTGCAGCAGGTGGACGCCGCGGCGATTACCACGGTCCGTGACGCCAACTTCATAAACTCCCTCAACGGCAAGGTGGCCGGCGTTACTATCAATGCCTCGTCTTCCGGAGTCGGAGGAGCCTCCAAGGTGGTTCTTCGCGGTACCAAGTCCATCACGCAGTCTTCAAATGCCCTCTATGTCATTGACGGTATTCCGATGTACAATTTCGGCGGCGGAGGCGGAACGGAATTCGACTCCAGGGGAGCTACTGAATCCATAGCCGACCTTAACTCCGATGACATTGAAAGCATTTCTGTGCTTACGGGAGCGGCCGCAGCGGCCCTTTACGGTTCTGATGCAGCCAATGGAGCGGTGATGATCACGACAAGGAAAGGCCAGGAGGGAAAGCTCAAGGTCACCTTCAGCAGCAACACGGAATTCCTCAGCCCTTTCGTCCTGCCTCGTTTCCAGAACAGGTACGGTACGGGAAGCAACGGCAATCTTGCAGGATCTGGAGTGTACAGCTGGGGACCTGCGCTTCAGAGCGGAAGTTACGCCGGATATTCTCCCAAGGATTTTTTCGAGACCGGGCATATCTACACCAACTCGCTGACACTTTCTGGGGGCACCGACAAGAACCAGACTTATTTTTCCGCGGCGGCCGTCAACTCCGACGGGCTGATTCCGAACAATACGTACGACAGGTATAACTTCACCTTTCGCAACACCTCGTATTTTCTCAAGGACAGGCTATGCCTTGACGCAAGCGCGAGCTATATCTGGCAGCAGGACCAGAATATGACCAACCAGGGAGTATATTCAAACCCTTTGGTGCCGGCATATCTTTTCCCGCGAGGCGAAGACTTCGCCAACTATAAGATATTCGAACGCTACAATGCAGGGACCAAGCTCATGGAACAGTTCTGGAGCAAGGACCTTGAAGGAGGCGACCTTCGCATGCAGAATCCGTATTGGATAGCCTACAGGAACCTTAGGAACACGGACAAGAAGCGCTATATGCTCTCCATGAGTCTCAGCTATGATATACTTGACTGGCTAAAGATATCCGGCCGTGTACGCATAGACAATTCCAACTCGCTGTACACCCAGAAACTGTATGCGACATCGAACACTACGATTACGGACGGAGGCAACAACGGACATTATAGCGAAAGCCGCACATACGACTCGCAGACATACGCGGATATAATGGCGAATGTGAACAAGTCCTGGCAGGACTGGTCGTTGAACGCCCATATCGGAGCGTCTTTCAACAATATCAAGTCGGACGCCCTGAGCTATGCAGGTCCGATCCGTGAAGAGGGTCTTCCAAACATATTCAATGTGTTCGACCTTGACGACGTGAAAAAACGCGCTTCAAAGGCCGGATGGCAGGAGCAGACCCAATCCGTATTCGCCAGCGTGGAGGTCGGATGGAAATCGATGCTGTATCTGACCGCGACAGGACGTAATGACTGGGCGTCCCAGCTTGCCGGTTCGTCAAGGAAAAGCTTCTTCTATCCGTCAGTGGGACTTTCATGGGTACCCACTTCACACTGGGATCTCGGCACGACGCTTTCCTATCTGAAGGTCAGAGGGTCGGTGGCATCTGTCGGAATGCCTTTCCCGCGTTACCTTACAGTACCCACCTATGCCTATGACGCCACGAACAAGGTCTGGCAGAGCAAGACCCATTACCCGATAGGTGACTTGAAACCGGAACGTACCACCACCTATGAGTTGGGAATCGAAGCGACATTGTGGAAAGCCCTTTCCATGAATGTTTCCTGGTACTGGGCGGATACTTTCAACCAGACCTTTGACCCTCAGCTCCCGCCTTCCTCGTCATACTCCACGATATACCTCCAGACCGGCCATGTACGTAATGTCGGAGTCGAGGCGGCCGTCGGGTATTCCGAGACATGGAACGGATTTACATGGGACACCAATTTCACGTTCGCATGGAACCGGAACGAGATTATAGACCTTGCGGACGATGTGCTCAATCCGATTACGGGGAAACCGCTCAATATCGACAAACTTGACATCAAAGGTCTCGGCCGTGCCAAGTACATCCTCAAGAAAGGCGGAACTCTCGGAGATCTCTATACTTCTTCGGACCTCAAGAAAAACGACCAGGGATATATTGAAGTGGACAACAGCGGAGGGGTGACAGTCATAGACGACGGAGAGGACATGTATCTCGGCACCGTTTTCCCGAAATACAACCTGTCATGGCGCAATGACCTGAATTATAAAGGTATCCGTTTGGGTATCCTGTTCAGCGGGCGTGTCGGTGGAGTATGCTACTCGGCTACACAGGCCAACCTTGACCTTTATGGAGTGTCGGAAGCCTCGGCTGCGGCTCGCGATGCCGGCGGAGTGCTTGTGAACGGACGGGCAATGGCCAATCCTCAGAAATGGTACCAGACGGTAGGGGCTCAAAGCGGGTTGCCTCAGTTCTACACATATTCGGCAACCAATTTCCGCCTCGCAGAACTGTCCTTGGGCTATACGCTCCCGCGCAAATGGTTCAGGAACAAAATGGGAATGACCCTTTCGCTTGTCGGACGCAACCTGTGGATGATCTGGTGCGAAGCTCCATTCGATCCTGAAGCGGTGGCCTCCACCGGTCTTAACTATCAAGGCATAGACTACTTCATGATGCCGTCTACACGCAATCTCGGCTTCAACATAAAACTGGATTTCTAACTCCTTGCCCACAGGTCATCCCCCACGTTAACGGGGATTTCCCCAATCGACATACAAAAAGATATATATGAACAGAATAACACATAAGCTAATTATCACCGTGGTTCTCTGTACGGTCCTCACTTCCTGCACAGGAATGTTCGGGGACATCAACAGGAACCCCAATGAAGTGACAGAAAGCCAGATGCAGTCCAAGAACTACAAGATAGGCTCCAATGTCCGTTCCCTTCAGGGGCTTGTGGTCCCTGTACAGGAACACATGTATCAGTTCAACGAAAGCCTCTCAGGAGGACCTTTCGCCGGCTATATCGGTGCCACCGTAGACACATGGGAGACAAAGTTCGAGACATACAATCCGTCCGCGGACTGGCGCAAATGGCCTTTCGCCAATGTCATAACGGAAGCGTATTCCCCATATAGGGACATCGTGAACGGAACCGAAGACCCTGTCGCCAACGCCCTGGCCTTACTTCTCAAGGTCGCCATAATGCACCGTGTGACCGACTCGTACGGTCCCATACCATACTCGCAGCTTGAAGGGAGCGATGAGATTTATGTAGGCTATGACACTCAGGAGCAGGTCTATATGAAAATGTTCGAGGAACTGGACCGCTCGATATCCATCCTGAAGGACAATACGACTCTCGGGGCTGAGGCCTGGAACCGCTATGATGCCGTATACTACGGAAATATTTCGCAATGGGTCAAATATGCCAATTCCCTCAAGTTGAGGATGGCTATGCGCCTGAGCTACGTGAAACCTGAGTTGGCCAAGACCAAGGCGGCTGAAGCTATCGCGTCCGGTGTGATTGAAGCCAATGCCGACAATGCGGCAATGCACGCTGCGGAAAACCGTACGACTTTGATATACAACGACTGGGCGGACCATCGTGTCGGTGCCGACATCCTTTGCTATATGAACGGATACGAAGATCCGCGCAGGGAAAAGATGTTCACCACGGTAACTATAACGACTGCAGGAGAGACTGAAACATTGTACTGTGGAATCCGCATCGGCATAGACGTCGCGTCCAAAGGAAGTGTGATTTCCAGCTATTCCAACCTGATAGTGACATCGGACACTCCGTATATGTGGATGACTGCCGCGGAGGTCTCTTTCCTGAAATCTGAATACGAGTTGAGATGGGGCACCTCCGAAGAGGCCAGGCGTCTTTACGAGCAGGGTATAAGGCTTTCGTTCGAGGAAAAAGGAGCGTCTGGAGCCGACACCTATATCACCGACAATTCCAAAAAACGGGAACCTTATTCAAGCCGCTATCTGTCACATCCGTATCCTGACCAGCTGACTGACATCACCATAGCCTGGGAGAACGGCGACGGGAACTTCGAACGCAACCTGGAGCGCATAATGACACAGAAATGGATCGCGATCTTCCCGCTCGGAGTCGAAGCCTGGTCAGAGTACCGCAGGACAGGTTATCCCAAACTTATGCCGCATCCTGCACAATATGACAAGAGCAACGGCACGGTGGACCTCGCCGAAGGTGCACGCAGGCTTCCATATCCTGTGGAGGAGTATCAGCTCAACCGCGCCAACCTGGAGAACGCCGTGACCCTGCTTGATTCCGAGTCTTCCACAGGAGCTTTCAAGGGTGACAAGATGGGCACACGCATCTGGTGGGACTGCAGGGCCAACTGACAGTCCATAGAAACAATAACGATAGTTTAGAATATGAAACGCTATAATAAAATACTGATCATTGCAGCTTCCGTAGCCGCTCTCGCCGGGTGTTCCAAGTGGACGGAACCTCGCCTTGTGGAATATCCTCTTACACATCCGTGGGACACAAATCCCCAGGAATGGGCTGAATATACAGCTTCGTTGAGGGAATACAGGAACACACAGCACAACATAGTCTATGCTCGTTTCCACAATTCTCCGGACAAGATCGAGAGCGAAAAGAATTCTCTCCGCAGCATGGCGGATTCCGTAGACATCGTGTCGCTGACCAATGCCGACAACATATCTTCGTATGATATCGAAGATTTCGGGTTACTTAGAGAAAAAGGCATAAGGATATTGTATCAGATAGACTATGCTTCCCGTTCTGGAGAATTTAGGGACAAGTCTTCGCTTGAGGCATATCTCGCTTCCGCGATAGACGCCGTATCCGAATACGGTCTTGACGGATGGTCATTTACAGGAATATACAAATGGGGTGACGCAGCTTCCGAAGAGGCGTCAAAGCTTATCTTTCAAAAACTGAATGAAGCAAAGACCGGCTCGCAGCTGGTCGTGTTCGAGGGAGACCCGCAGTTCGTCACGGAGAAAGACCGGAGAAAGCTGGACTATGTTGTCCTTGACACCGAGGACACGAACCGGCCGGGGTCCATACTGACTGCCGCATCGTCCGCGGTCAGCTCCGGAGTACCGGCCAAAAGGCTCTTGCTTGCGGCAAAGGTCGGTTCGTTCATCATTGACAGCAATTCGAAAGATGCCGATGCGGTATTGGAGATGGCGAATATCCTCCTTTCCTCAAAGTCATACGGAGGGCTTGCAGTCTATAACATCGAAGACGACTATTATTCTCCTGACGGAAACTACCTTAAAGTGCGCTCCGCCATCCAGACCCTAAACCCATCCAAATAGACATATATGAACACTAATTTCAAACATATCATTTCCGGGCTGACCAAAAGCATCATGATGGGCATCTTCATTTCGGTCTCCGTTGCAGGATGCCGCAAAAACACTGAAGAAAGCCATGTATTTGAAAATGTAGCATACCTTAATGTCTCTCAGACAAGAGCCGTACAGCCGGCATCATTCGGCAAGGTCCTCCCGAGCGTGGACTATGAACTGTATGCCGCAATAGCATATCCGGAAGATACGGACGTCACGCTTACCATAGAAGTGGACCCGTCCGCAGTCGACACTTACAACAAGCGGTACGGTGCCTCCCTGACGATGCTCGGCTCCGAATATTTCGATTTCCAAGGAGGTGAATTCACGATACCTGCCGGAAAGATAACCTCGGATATCGCCACTCTTCATCTAAAGAACCTTATGGGGACCGGAGACAAACAGGAAGGCTCGTTGCCTCTTGACACCGACTATCTTGTGCCTGTCCGCATAACTTCATCCACAGTGGACTTGCTCGAGACATCCTCGGTAGCATACTATGTGGTGAAACGCTCGTCCAACATCACGATAGCCGCACAACTCGGACAGGGCAACTGGATCAATTTCCCGACCCTTGACAAGTATACGGACAATGCGATGGTCTTCAACGGGCTGAAGGCTGTGACGTATGAGGCGCTGATATATATCGACGAGTTCATTTCCAAGATTATAACGGACAGCGGACAGACGCTTGACGTGAACATATCAAGTATCATGGGAAAAGAGCAGTATCTGCTCCTCCGACTCGGAGACGTCAACTTTGAACGCAAGCAGATACAGTTTGACGGCTCGGCAGCCTCCATCGGCCTCGGCAAAATGCCGAAGAAGGACGAGAGGAAAAACCTTGAAGCGGGAAGATGGTATCATGTCGCCGCCACCTATGACTATGCCGCCCAAAAAGGATATATCTATCTTGACGGCAAACTTCAGAGCGAAGCCGACGGGCCTATGCCAAAGGAAGGGGACGTGATCAACCTTGCTGACCGGGCCTACTATGACTTCTACATCAATCTTCCGGAAGACCAGAAGCCTCAATATGAAGCTCTTTACGGGAAGAACAACGAAGCATATCAGTTCTTTATCGGCAAGTCGTACGACGAATACCGTCCGCTATGCGGGAAAATCGCGGAGGTCCGCGTATGGTCCGTGGCGCGTACGGAGCAGGAAATATATGACAACATGTACGAGATTTCCGACCCTGAAGAGCATCCTGAACTCATAGGATATTGGAAGTTCGATGACGGGAAAGGCAATGTCATCAAAGACTATTCAATGTACCACAATGACGGCATTTCCGAAAAGGACCTCATCTGGCCGGCCGGTATAGAAATTCCAAAAGTCTACGACGCCGATTAGCTTCCTTGTCTGAATCCTTTGTGCTGCCTGTTCCCTAATGGGGCATTGAGGATCTCATATGCGACACAACTTGTAAAACCATATTATCAACAATCAAAAACCAATAGATCAATGAAAACAAAGTCAATCATCATGCTCGCTGCATCAGCGGCATTTCTGACACTGCTGTCATGCAAGCCGGAAGCTCCCGATACCGGAAAGGAACCCGACCAGCCGGCCGGACAGGGATACATACCGGGAACCCTCGTGGCGGAGGACAACAGGACGGAAGTCACCCTAAGGGAAGGGACCGGCGAGACAAAGACGCTCGGGTTCCGCTATGTCACGGACAAGGAACTCGCGGAGGCACGCACAGTCACCCTGGCGGTAGACGAGGCATCCACCCTTCCGGAAGGGAACTACACGATGCCGGAAAGCCTGACAGTGGAGGCCGGATCCGACAGCTCGGACATGCTGGAGCTGACCTTCAAGGCGGAGGGACTCGAAGCGGGGCAATACACGCTCGTGCTCAGGGAAGTCCTCAAGGAGGAAGACGACGTCAAGGCATCGGAGCCGCTCGAGTTCAACGTCACCGTCAGGACACCACAGGAGGCCACATACGGGTTCCTGCCGGACTATGTCACGGTATGCTATGTGAACACAAATGATTATCAGCCGCTGCTCGCGGATGCCACAATCCTTCAACTTATGAAGCGAAGGGCTGATCCTATAAATTACTACCCATTCAACATAGTCAACCTAAGGACCATCGTCCTTAAGGACAACGACGGCCGTGCCGAGCTCGTCCTCGGGAGGGACATGGAACATGTACTGGCGAACAGAGCCAAATACATAGTGCCGATGCAGGACAAGGGAAGAAAGATCTGCCTTACCCTTGAGGGAGGCGGTACGGGACTTGGCTTCTGCAACCTTACCGACGGGCAGATCGACGACTTCGTGGCTCAGGTAAAGAAAGTGATATACGACAACGACCTTGACGGGGTGAACTTCTTTGATAAGGGAGCGGCATACGACAAGGCTGAGGAGAACGGCCTACCGGCAATGAACACCACATCCTATCCCAAGCTCATACAGAAGATGAGGGCTGCCCTTCCCGGCAAGCTCGTCACGCTGGCGGACTACGAGGAGCCGACCGCATACTTCCACGACACAGAGGCCACGGGAGGAATAAAGGTCGGAAAATATATCGACTACGCATGGTCCGGGTATATGGAAAGGGAGCAGCCGCTCCAGATACTTGACCCTTGGGGACTCGTGGACCCGAACGACCCGAAAGTCAAGGAAGCGGAAACCCTTGTCTTGGAAAACTTAGGTTTGGAAGGCTCTTTCTCTCTCAAACCATACGAAAGGAAACCGATAGCTGGCCTTACACCTGACAGGTACTCAAACTTCGCATTCCCGTATAATAGCAATGAGTGGCTTTTTAAAAATGAGGAGGAACTTTTATACACCCTGTTCACGTTCGCATACTGCGGATGGTGGAGGAGCAATGTCCTCGTCTTCGGAGACATAATGTCAAACCATCAGAACGAGTACGAAGGTACATGGAATACTGTTGTTCAGATGTATTACGAATATGTTCTACCGAGTAGACTTTTTGGAACCGGAGAGTATTCCTATAATATTGTAGAGAATCGTGAAGACTATAGCGAAGACGAAACGCTGTTCACATTTTACGGATGGTTCAGCAAGGACTGGGAATAGCCTCATATTCACAAAAGACATAATCTAAACCACACGGAGACCGACTGGACGACAGCTCGGTCTCTGTTTTTCGATAGATCAATCCCATAGAAGACGGAACCTGTCAACAAGCAGCCGAACTCATTTTCTGAAAAGACGGGATCTCATCACGGATTTAAATGAGTTTCACAAGTAGGGAGAAAACCGTTGAAAGGTGGGGAGAAAATTATTACCTTTGCCTAAAAGGTGAGGAGAAAACTCTTAAAAACAAAGGCGATGATGAGAAACAAACTGGAACAGTTGATATCCAAATATCGAGCTCTTGGAATTGATAACCAGATAGATTATGACAAATTCTATCTATACTCTCTTATTACTCATTCAACGGCGATAGAAGGCTCAACTATCACTGAGATTGAGAATCAGATAATGTTTGACAACGGAATCAGCCTTAAAGGAAAGAGTCTTGAAGAACAGAGTATGAACCTTGATCTTAAGGCTGCTTATGAAAAGGCTATTGAATTTGCCAAGAATCATATTCCTGTCACAACCGATTCCCTTGTCTTTCTATCCTCGCTTGTGATGAAGAACACCGGCAAGGAATATAAGACCGCTCTTGGAGATTTCTCATCAGCTCGTGGTGAGCTGCGCCTGTTAAATGTAACGGCTGGTGCAGGGGGACGTTCATATATGAATTACAACAAGGTGCCGGCAAAATTATCGGAGTTTTGCGAGAAACTCAATTCCGACCGCCGCTTAGCAAAAAAAATGTCTGTCGATGAACTTTATCAGCTGTCATTTGACGCTCACTACAATCTTGTCACCATTCATCCTTGGGCTGACGGAAACGGACGAATGGCAAGGCTTGTAATGAATATGTTACAGTTTGAGTTCGGACTGATCCCTGCAAAGATTCTCAACGAGGACAAAGAGGAGTACATAAAAGCATTGGTGGCAACAAGAGAAGGTGATAACCTTGATATATTTCGCGAGTTTATGTCCTCAATGATGGAGAAAAATCTGACTTATGAGATTGACTGTTATTTGAAACTCATCTCCGATTCTGAAGAAAGTAGGGAGAAAGAGTCAAAAGGTGGGGAGAAAATTATGAAAAGCCGGGAGAAAATCATCGCTTTGCTTGCAGAGAACGGCAAGTTGAGTGCGGCAGCCTTGTCGGAAAGGATTG
>ERZ778510.481-NODE-481-length-32738-cov-5.454395_pt1 | contig 32738 bp, 27 predicted proteins | sample MGYA00510348_ERZ778510 | MGnify/ENA primary metagenome ERZ778510 (study PRJEB29527, sample SAMN07138969) | mouse gut metagenome | material: feces | host: mouse | place: China:Nanjing | collected 2016-01-25 ... | reverse complement strand
GTCTGCAGAAATCATACAGAAGGGAAAGGATGTATGGAGCAGTTTCAAAAGAACTACGAGAAATATGATCGAAAAATATACCGGTTTCTTTTGAAAATGTCCGGGGATCCGGGATTACAGTGCTTCTTTGAGCCGCCGGACGCTCAGTGATAAAATCTATGGAACAACAGGAGAATCGGACAGGGAAGGGAGGATGTATGAGATTTTGTATCAAACACCTTCCATCAATGAAACAGTTATGAAGATTCTGTATAATAATACAGATTATGACTGGAGGTTTTTGTTTGAATACGAAGCGCCGGTGAGATGACGGCGGCATTATAAAATTTTAATCAGTATGCGGGAGTCATTGTAAAATGCGGTTCTGTTATATGTTCGGAAAATGCTGTGCGAATTAAAGCAGGGTGAACATGCAGACGGAGCAGCACGGATCAATGGCTCTGTTTATTTTGATGTTATAAGGAAAAAATTATGCAGAAATCCAAAGAATGTCCCCCTTGCTCTCGAGAATGTTAGTTGATAATGCATGAAAAATAACATAAAATTCATTGTAAAGATGACAGAATAACTAAAAACATGTAGGAGGGACGTGCGTGGAAACAAATCATGTAATATTGGAGGCGAAGGGAATCTCCAAGAGCTTTCCCGGCGTACAGGCACTGCAGAATGTGAACTTCCGTCTGGTTTCGGGAAAGGTTCATGTGCTCATGGGAGAGAATGGAGCTGGAAAATCTACATTGATGAAAATAATTGCAGGCATATACGAAGCGGATGAAGGTGATATTTTTCTGCATGGGAAGAAAGTGGCATTTACCAGACCAAAGCAGGCACTGGTGAACGGGATTGCCATGATTCATCAGGAATTAAGCCCGATTCTGGACATGTCAATTACAGAAAATCTGTTTCTGGGAAAAGAGATCGTAAAAAATGGTGTACTGGATTATCGGCAGATGAATGAAAAGTCAGCTGAACTGCTGGAACGGGTTGGTTTGAATCTGCCGCCGACAACCCTGATGAAACGTCTTTCTACTGCCCAGCAGCAGATGGTTGAGATTGCGAAAGCACTGTCATTTGATTCGGAAATTATTATCATGGATGAGCCAACGGCTTCGATTACCAGCCGGGAAGTGGAGAAGCTGTTTGCAATTACCCGAAAGCTGAAGAAAGAGGGCCGGTGTATTGTCTACATCAGCCACAAGATGGAAGAAATTTTCCAGATTGCAGATGAAATCACCGTGTTCCGGGACGGCTGTTATGTAGGAACCTATCATGTAAATGAGATTGATGAGGCTGGTCTGGTAAAGCTGATGGTGGACAGGGATTTGAGTCAGATTTATCCGGAGAGGCATAATATCCCTGGGGAAGTCATTCTGGAGGTAGAAGACCTGACGCAGGAAGGTGTTATTGACCATGTGTCGTTTCAGGTGCGAAAAGGGGAGATTCTGGGATTTGCCGGGTTGATGGGAGCCGGAAGGACGGAGACGATGAATGCCATGTTCGGTCTGACCGGATCTCTAAAAGGAAAAATCCGTGTCGAGAACCGGGAGATTGACAGGCCGACACCAAAGAAGATGATTGAGGCAGGGATTGGTTATGTGACGGAGGACCGAAAGGGCAGCGGCCTGGTTCTGGATATGAGTGTGAGGGATAATATTATCATGGCATCTCTGGCGAAACTCAGTCATCTGGGAAAAGTAAATTTTAAAAAGGCCAATGAAAAGAGCGAAGAGTTTAAGAAGCGTCTGAAGATCAAGACGCCATCTATGGAACAGCTTGCAAAGAATCTGAGCGGGGGAAACCAGCAGAAGATCGTCCTTGCCAAATGGCTGATGCAGAACCCGGATGTAATTATCTTTGATGAACCTACCAGAGGAATCGATGTGGGAGCAAAATCGGAGATTTACCGCCTGATTGCAGCTCTGGCGGAGGAGGGGAAGGCGATTATTTTCATTTCTTCTGAAATGCCGGAGGTGCTGGGAATGTGTGACCGGATTGTTATCATGAGCGAAGGGGTAAAAAAGGGCGAGCTTAGCAGGGAAGAAGCGACCCAGGAAAGAATATTAAGCATGGCTGCAAATGTAGTGAATGAGCAGGAGGGAACGGCATGAATAATTCAAAGTCAACAAAGGCAGCAGGAATAAAGAAGAATCTGATGGAGACTTATTCTCTTGTACTGGTTCTGCTGGTTCTTGGTGTGATTCTATCAGTAACAACAAACAGTTTTCTGACACCGACAAACCTGTTGAATGTGCTGCGCCAGGTGTCAATTAATGGGGTTCTTGCCATTGGTATGACTATGGTAGTCCTGACCGGTGGAATTGACCTGTCAGTTGGTTCTGTTGTAGCGTTTTCCGGTATTGTGGCGGCTGAACTCTTAAGAGACAGCAGCCTTCCAATTTTTGTAATCGTTCTTATTGCTGTTGCTGTTGGTGCTGCCATGGGAGTGTTTAACGGATATTTTGTCGCCTACTGGAATGCGGCTCCTTTTGTCGTCACACTGGCCTGCATGACGATCGGGCGCGGGCTTACGTATGTATTCTGTGACGGCCGTCCGATCTCAAATCTGCCGAAGGATTACCTGACCATCGGAAAAGGCAGTGTTCTGGGACTTCCGATTCCAACGATTATTCTGGCACTTGTATTTGTGATTGGTTATGTGCTACTGAAGCATTTTAAAGTGGGACGTTATATTTATGCAGTCGGTGGCAATGACAATGCAGCACTGGTATCTGGTATCAACGTCAAGCGGATTCTGCTGCTGGTGTATGTGCTGAGCGGAATCTGCTGCGGAATAGCGGCGGTTATATTGACCGCACGTGTCAGTGCCGGACTTCCAGGAGCTGGCGACGGCTATGAACTTGATGCAATTGCAGCAACTGTTATCGGGGGAACCAGCCTCTCCGGAGGACGCGGAAAGCTTGGGGGCACAATCCTGGGAGCGCTGCTGCTTGCAATGGTGAGTAATGGGCTGGATTTGCTGAATGTAAATTCATTTTATCAACAGATCGTAAAAGGGTTGATCATTTTAGGTGCTATACTGATTGACTCTAAGCGTAATAAATAATTTATCTTAAGGAGGAAAGAAACATGAAAAGAAAGTTATTGGCAGGATTTCTGGCAATGACCATGACAGCTGCGATGCTGGTCGGGTGCGGTTCTGGGAGCGGAGGAAATACTTCAGCCGACAGTACAAAAGAGGCAGGGAGCAGCGAAGAAGCTGAAACTGCAGATGCCAAGGAGTCAGAATCTGCTGCGGAAGCACCGACTGGAGACGGAAAGTATACAATTGGTGTTTCCATCTACTATTATTCGGAATTTATTACTTTAATGTGTGAAGGCATTGAGGAAAAAGCAGATGAGCTGGGGGTAGATGTGGTGATTCTGGATGCAAATAATGACAGTGCAAACCAGATTACGCAGCTTGAGAATCTGATTGCGCAGAAGGTAGATGCACTGCTGGTGGCAGCAGTCGACTCCGATGCGATTGTTCCGGCGCTGGATATGGCTGAAGAAGCGGGAATTCCGCTGGTAGGCGTAAATATGACAATCAATACGGACGAAGAGTACTGGTATGTAGGGCCGGATGATGTGCTGGCAGGGGAACTGGAGGCACAGGCAGCGATTGACAAGATCGGCGGTGCAGGTAATGTCGTAATCCTGGAGGGACCAATTGGACAGTCTGCACAGCTGGATCGTATGGAAGGGAACCAGAATGTGCTTGCCGAGAATCCGGATATTACACTGCTGGCAAACCAGACGGCAAACTGGAGCCGTGACGAAGCAGTTTCCATCATGGAAAACTGGCTGCAGGCTTATCCGGATATTGACGCGGTGATTGCTCATAATGACGAGATGGCTCTTGGAGCTATTCAGGCGATCGAAGCAGCAGGAAAGATGGATCAGATTACGGTTACCGGTGTGGACGCAATCAAGGATGGCTGCAATGCGGTGAAAGAAGGTACACTGCTGGGCACGGTATATCAGGATGCCAAACTGGAGGGAGGAAATGGTCTTCAGCTCTGTTATGATATTTTGACCGGAAATGAGCCGGATCAGAAGTTCAACCTGATCGATATGACTTTGATTACACAGGACAATGTGGATACGTTGCTGACAACATTATATGCGGACTGATTCTTAAAAGGGTAAGAGAAGAGGTGGAAAAATGGATGGAAAAATGAAAGTTGCGGTGATGACGGGAATCCGCAAAATGGAGATGGAAGAGCGCGATATACCAAAGGTTAAGCCAAATGAAGTGCTGGTAAAGGTTGAATATGTTGGGGTCTGCGGATCTGATATACATTTCTTCGAAGCGGGACGTGTAGGAAACTGGATTGTGGATAAACCTCTGGTGTTGGGGCACGAAGGCGGCGGAACCGTTGTAGAAGTCGGCGCTGATGTCAGGGATCTGAAGGTTGGTGACCGGGTTGCCATGGAACCTGGCGAAGGTTGCGGCAATTGTAAAATGTGCAGGTCCGGTAAATATAATCTGTGTCCGGAAATGGATTTTATGGCGGTACCGGGACAGAGAAACGGGATCTTTCTGGAATATTGTGCTCATCCTGCAAGCTTATGCTTTAAGCTTCCTGATAATGTGGATACCATGGAAGGCGGTCTTGTGGAGCCACTGGCAGTGGGACTTCATGCAGTGAATGTTTCGGAAGCAAAAATGGGACAGAGCGCGGTTGTGCTGGGCTGCGGCTGTATCGGTCTTGTGACGATTATGTCTTTGAAAGCTGCAGGCGTTGATGAGATCTATGCAGTTGATGTGCTGGACAAGCGGTTGGAGAAGGCAAAAGAACTGGGCGCCATGAGGACTGTTAATGGCAAAAAGGAGGATGTGGTTGCACTGCTTCAGGCAATGGGCGGTGTGGATCAGGTATATGAGACTGCCGGTTCGGAATTTACCACGCTTCAGGCGGGGAAACTGGTTGCAGCTGGCGGAACAGTTACTCTGGTTGGAATGTGTGCTGATTCTGAGATTAAGTTGGATATTGGAAGTATCAGTGCCATGGAGGCGAAGATTAATACCATTTTCCGCTACCGTAATCTGTATCCGACGGCAATCAAACTTATTTCCCAGGGTAAGATTCCGGTTAAGAAAGTGGTGTCGCATGTATTTGATTTCAAGGATATTGCAGAGGGCGTAAATTACAATATTGACAATAAAGCAGATGTGATTAAAGCAGTCATTAAAATATCTTAAAGTGGTTGCTGTCTTATTAAGAGGGGATGGCTGTTTCAGCGGCCGTCCTCCTTATCATGAAGGGGAAAGGAAGAGGTTTGATTTTATGTCCAAAAAAATCATTAATGACGCAGAAAATGTCGTATCCGAAATGATGGAAGGATATGTGAAGGCGCATGAGAAATATTATGAAAAGCATCCGGAAGTAAACGGCATTCTTTTGAAGGAGCGCAGGAAAGGAAAAGTAACCCTTGTAGTAGGCGGTGGTTCCGGACATGAACCTCTGTTCAGCGGGTTTGTCGGAAAAGGGCTTGCAGATGCAGCAGCCTGCGGAAATATTTTTGCTTCGCCGGATCCAAACACGATCTATGAGACGGCAAAGGCGGTAGAAGATGGACAGGGCGTTCTGTTTGTATACGGAAATTATGCAGGAGATAATCTGAACTTTGACATGGGCGAGGAAATGCTGAATGATGACGGGATCAGGACTGCACATGTAAGAGTGTGGGATGATTGCGCATCGGCTCCCAAAGAGCGGACATCTGACAGAAGAGGAATTGCCGGGGATGTATTTGTGATGAAAATCGCCGGTGCGGCATGCGACAGCGGAGCCGATCTGGAGGAGGTCCGAAGGATCACGGAGAAAGCCCGCGACAGTTTGAGGACGATTGGGGTAGCTACCGCCCCAGGGATGATTCCAGGGCTGGAAAAACCAACTTTTGAACTTGGAGAAAAAGAAATAGAGTATGGAATGGGATTGCATGGCGAACCGGGGATTCAGAGAACGACGATGAGACCTGCGGATGAGCTGACCGGAACTTTGCTTTTCAATCTTCTGAAGGACATGCCGGTGAAGGCAGGAGAAGAGGTCTGTGTACTGGTGAACGGTCTTGGTTCTACTACGATTCTGGAGCTGTCCATCGTTTACAGGAAGCTTCGTGAGCTTCTGGATGAAAAAGGAATCCAGGTATATGATTCAGATCTGAACAGCTTCTGCACCTGTCAGGAAATGGGCGGATTTTCAATTACAATCATGAAGCTGGATCAGGAACTGAAAAAATATTATGACATGCCCTGCCATTGTCCTTATTATTTTAAGCATATCACATTCTGACACGGAAAATGGCAAATAAGTATGTGCACAGGTAAAAAGGAGGAAAGACAGGTAATGGAAAAACTTTCGATTGAACAGGTTAAGGAAATGCTCATCTACGTGGCAGATCGGATTATTGAGAACAAACCATATCTGACAGAGATTGACAGTGCGATTGGAGACGGAGACCATGGGATCGGCATGGCAGGCGGTATGCAAAAGGCAAAGGCAAAGCTGGAAGCGCAGGAATCCTTTGACAGTGTATATGATATATTTGCGATGGCGGGAAAAGCAATGCTTATGTCCATGGGCGGAGCATCCGGTGTAATATTTGGCAGTCTGTATCTGGCGGGTGCAAAGGGCATGGAGCCAGGGACAGAACTGACGGCAGAGGATCTGGCGGCAATGGAGAGAAAGAGTCTGGAGGCTGTTAAAGAAAGAGGAAAGGCATCCGTAGGGGACAAGACCATGGTGGATGCCTTGGAGCCGGCTGTGGAAGCCATGGAGGCAGCCTGCCATAAAGGGCTGCTGGAGATGCTCAAAGAGGCGGAAAAGGCAGCTTATCAGGGGGTAGAAAATACGAAAGGGCAGCTTGCAAAATACGGAAGGGCAAAATCGCTTTTGGAACGTGCCATTGGGCATCAGGACGCAGGAGCCACATCAGTAGCGATCATTTTCCGTTCCATGAGAGAGTTTGTGGAAAAGGGGGGGAAGTAGATGCGTTCCATAGTCATCGGCTGTGATAATGCAGCAGTAAACCTGAAAAATGTCATTATTGATTTCTTAAAGGGCAAAAATGTGGAAGTGGAAAATGTGGGCTGTGACAGTTCGGAGGATCCTACATATTATCCCTACATAGCAGAGAAGGTATGCGATAAAATCGCCCAGAGCGGTTATGAGAAGCGGGGGATCCTGATCTGCGGGACCGGGATTGGAATGGCAATGACGGCCAATAAATATCCGGGGATCCGTGCGGCTGTCTGCCATGACAATTTTGCAGCGGAGCGCTCGATACTCAGCAATAATGGAAACGTTTTATGTCTTGGGGAACGGATTATCGGTGTAGAACTGGCAAAAAAGATCGTAAATGAATGGATTGGTCTGGAGTTTAAAGATGGAAACTCCACTCCTAAAGTTGCGGCGATCTGTGAGATCGAAAAGAAGTATTTGAAACAGGAATAACGGAATGAATGTCAGGCAGGAGACCACTTTTCAAAAGAATTCAGAGAAGTGGCCTTTTGCGTATTTTTGGAAAAAGACAAATATATGGATCTGTGATATAATAGAAAGGGTTTTATTGCCATGAAAAAAATATATTTTGGAACGAATCTGAAGATGTATAAAACGATCCGGATGACGTTGGAATATCTGCACTATCTGGAGGAGCTGACCGGGGATATCGGAAGGGAAGGAATGGAGCTTTTTGTGATTCCATCCTATACATCGCTGGAACGAGCAGTGGAAAATACAGATCGCCGGCTGGTAAGGCTGGGAGCACAAAATATGAACTGGGAGGATGAGGGACAGTTTACCGGGGATATCTCCCCTGTGATGCTGAAGGAATTAGGCCTGGATCTGGTGATGATCGGACATTCAGAGAGAAGGCATGTTTTCAGGGAAACAGATGCGGAAGAAAATCAGAAAGTAAAAGCAGCTCTTCGCCATGGCTTTACGGCGTTACTGTGTATAGGTGAAACGGCAAAGGACAAGGCCTACGGAGTCAGTGCGGAAGTGCTGCGCACACAGATTAAAATCGGATTTTCCGGTGTTGGCAGGGAAGAAATCCACAGGTTGAGAGTGGCATATGAGCCTGTCTGGTCTATTGGTGTACACGGGATTCCGGCGACTGCAGAATACGCAGAAAAAATGCACAGGGAAATTAAAAAGGTTCTGGGGGAACTGTTTGGCAGGGATGGTCTGGAAATACCGGTTTTATATGGAGGGAGTGTAAATTTGGGGAATGCCTGTCAACTGATCGTTCAGGAATCGATAGATGGTCTGTATGTTGGACGTGCAGCATGGGAGGCATCTGCTTTTGACCGGCTGATTCGGGAATCCATGGAGGCTTATGGAAATCAGACAACAGAATAACCTTTATACGTGAGAAGATTTGGGGGGATCGGCATGCTGAAATTACTGATTGCGGATGATGAAATGAGGGTATGTAAACTGATCCGCTATCTGGTGGACTGGAATTCTCTTGGAATTGAAATCATTGGGGAAGCCTATGATGGAAACAGTGCGTTTCAGATTATTATGGAGAAGAGTCCGGACATTGTGATTGTGGATATTCGTATGCCGGAACAGAACGGTCTGAACCTGATACGAAATGTGAAAAAGGAAAAGCCGGAGACTTATTTTATAGTTGTGAGCGGTTACAGCAGGTTTGAATATGCACAGCATGCAATTAAATACGGAGTGGAGGATTATCTGCTGAAGCCCCTGAAGAAAAAAGAACTGACAGAGGCAGTGGAAAAGATTATTGAAAAATATGAACTGACACGAAAAGCGGAAGCAGAGAAAGAGCATCTGGAACAGTTTATGGATTATTATGCCAGCAGGATCAAGGAAGGTTTACTTACGGAGTATTTTAAGAAGAATCTGGAGTTTCCGGATATGGATCCACTGGCATCTGTCAATGCCAGGTATTCCTGCAGGTTCATTCCGGGAGACTTTATGGGAATTGCCGTAAAAGTGCTGGTAACGGACTGTGAGGCAGAAAGCAGGGTATTTTCCATGGCCCTTACAAAAGTAGAACAGATTTTGAGTCAGGATTTTGCCGGACAGTTTTCAGAATGTATTATCAGTATGGATCAGGGAATGATTTATGCAGCAGTGAATGCGCCTGAAATTACGGATATACAGCTGAACCGCCTGATGAACCATGTACAGATCAAGGTCATGAGCTGGAGAGAAGTGTTTCAAGGGATTCGGGTTTATTTTGGGCTGGGAGAGAGAATGCAGTCAGTTGTACAGCTTTTTCAGAGCCTGGATCAGGCATCAGAAGCTGCCGCCAATTATATTCTGCCGGAGGCAGAAACAGTTCTCTGGTACCAGGACAGTTACCGTGTCAGATGTACACCGGAAATGTTCTGCCATCTTGATATACGCAAGGATATGCAGAGGGGTATTGAGCTTCTGGACTATGCAAGGATCAAAAGCTGTATTCATGCCTGCCAGGAGGAGCTGCTTCGGATCAATGGACTGAATGCGGAAATGGTGAAAGCAGCTTATTGGAAAATTGTAGAGGACTTTTTTTACAGCCTGGATATAAAGCGGATCGGACTTCAAAGAGAAGACTTTAAGGTAAGGGCGGAACAGCTGTTTATGCTTGCGCCATCGGTAAAAGGGCTTTTTGAAAAGCTGGGAGAATTCATGGTCTGCTGTCTGAAACAGTGGGTGGAGGACAGGAAGCTGGAAGAGCGCAAACCGATTCTTCTTGCCAAGGAATATATGCAGGAAAATTTTTGGAGGTCTCTGACATTGGAGGAAGTAAGCGCTTATGTGGGATTTAATGCGTCTTATTTTTCCAATCTTTTTAAAAGGGAAACTTCTATGAATTTTCTGGAATATCTGACAACGCTACGGATCGACCATGCCAGAGAACGGCTGATGAAAACAGACGATTCGGTGAATGAGATTGCCGAGGCGGTTGGTTACAGCGATGTAAAGTATTTCTCCAGAATTTTCAAAAGGTCACTTGGGCTGAGTCCAAATAAGTTCAGAAAAATGTATAAATAATCTTGATGGATCAGGGATATGAACAGGAAAATCAGAATGTGGAATACTGACCGGATCGTCCATGCAGTCGGTCTGTTTTATATTGTTCAAAGTGTGATGCTGACCGGGGTGGCAGTATATGCCGGAAGCTGGGGGCTGGCACTGCCGGCGGTAACCGGTCTGCCAGTGGCGTTTGCCCTGTTATATGTAAGAAAAAAGCAGAAGAACAGGGAAAGGCGGATGCTCTCTGCTCTGAAAGGGAAGGAGGCGTCTTTGCTGGAAGCAGAGGAGATCTGGCTTTCGGAGGAACTCTGTCAGATCGTTGAAGGACTTTTAAGGGAGCAGCAGGAGCAGAGCAGGTATTATCAGGGAAAATATGCGGAATATCTGGCGCTGCAGACCCAGATTAATCCGCATTTTCTCTATAATACGCTGGAGGCCATCCGGGGGGATGCGCTGTGTGAAGGTGTGGGGACCATTGCAGAAACTACAGAAGCACTGTCTACTTTTTTCCGATATACCATATCGGAGCCGGAGACGCTGGTGCCACTGGAGCGGGAACTGGATCATGTGGATAATTATTTTATTATTCAGAAATACCGCTTCGGAGATCGGATTGCACTGGAACAGATTCATGAGGACACAGGAGAGGAAGCACAAAAGCTGCTGGTGCCCAAGCTGATTCTTCAGCCAATTGTGGAAAATGCGATTTATCACGGGCTGGAAGGCAGGGGAACTGGCGGGAAGATATTTATCAAGATTGAATTGACAGACAGCCGTCTGCTGATTACGGTATCGGACGACGGGGTGGGTATCGAAAAAGAGAAGGTCCATAGGATTAATGAGAATCTGGCGCATTCGGACAGAAACGTTCTGGCAGAAGGACATCATGGAATTGCGCTCGATAATGTATCCCGGAGGATCAAGCTGTTATTTGGGGAGTACTACGGGATCAAACTGTTCAGTGTCGAAGGATTTGGGACGCAGGTGATTTATACCCTTCCAAAGCTGACATCGTTGACTGAATTGGAGAAAATATGAAAAGAGAACTGTTGCGGATCGAAGGAGGAGCAAAAAAGAAAAGGACGTTTTCTTTGAAAAACATCCATATCCAGTGTTATGTAGGACATTTTTCCGGCATAATTTTTTTAAATGCAAATGAGAAGAAACTGATGTCCGTCATTCTGGAGGGGAAGGATTTTTTCGACGAAGGGAGGATCTTCCTGTTTGACCGCAGGATAAAAGAGAAGGAATGGAAAAAAACGGTTCGTTCTCATATCGCTGTGGTTGGAAGAGAAAAAAAGCTGTACGATTATATGACAGTTGGAGAAAATATTGGACTGTATGTTTCGGAAAGTTTTATATTGAAACGGGATCGGTATTATCTTCATCTGTCCAGATGCCTGGAAGAGAAATTTGGTATTCAACTGAATGTGGCACATAAGGGAGATGAGCTGGGGTTCTGCGGAAGGATTCTTGTAGAAGTTATGCAGGCTTATGTCAGGAAACAGAGATTGATTGTCCTGTATCAACTTACGAACCGGCTGGATGATGATGGGTTTGAACAGCTTCTCAGGGTAGTTCAGAAAATGAAAGAAGAAGGGTATTCTTTTCTGATGCTGGATTCCTTTGAAGAACAGATCCTGAAATATGCCGATGATTATTATGTAGTGGACGATGGACGGATCTCCGGATATTATGGTGTGGATACGATCCAGAAGTTTACATTTATCCAGATGAATAACCGGGATGTGCATGAATATTATCTGAAATCCAGAAAGACACCGAAGATTCTGACGCCGGAAGCTGCTTTGGATGAGCAGATACAATTACTGGAATTCCGGCATGTTGAGACCGGCATTGTAAAGGATCTGTCTTTTACTATCCAGCAGGGAGAATTTGTAGTCATGCGGTGTCGGGATGATTATGTCTGTCGGGCGCTGACTGCGCTTTTGAAGGGAGAAGAACAGCCGCTGAGAGGGATGATCTGCCTGAAAGGAAAGAGCCTTCCTTATCATGAAACCTGGAGGATGCTGGAGAATGATATTGGTATTATGGAAGAACAGCCATTAGAGCAGAATCTGGTTGCGGATATGACTTTGATGGATAACCTGTGTCTGTGCCTGGGGCGAAAAATATCCGGATTATGGATGGGGAAACAATACCAGAACAGTATTGAAATGATGCTGAGACGTTTTATTGAGAAGCGATATTTTGGAGAGAAGATCAAGGATCTGCCATTACAGGTCGCATATCGGGCGGTATTCTGTAAATGGCTGCTGTTCGCACCCCGGATGCTGATCTGTGTCAGACCATTTGCTGCTGTGGATATTGACAGCGTCCGTGTAATTGCAAAGGAGATGATTCAGGCGCTGCTGCAAAGAGGGGTTGCTGTCCTCGTGATTACCTCCAACATTCAGGAGGTGGAGGAGCTGGAGGGACGGCGTGTGATTGTGGATAAAATTGAAACATAAAGCCTGAAATCCCGTTCGTCTATGGCTGCCCTGAAGCTGTCGTGGCAGATGTGGATATAGAAGCGGTGTCCTTTTCATCTGGAGGATTTTGTGACTGCAAACAGCCCCGTCCCTATAGACCATGCAGTAATTATGGTGGGAGCGGATGCTGTCCCAGTGCCGTTCCACCGTCTTGCAGGCCAAATCGGTGGTAAAAGGCACGCCTGCCAGAAATTTTTTATGACTGGAATACATTGCGTCAAGGTTTGCTTTCCTATAAATGCCTTTGCCCATGACAAACTGGTATACAGGGTTTTCCCCATCCTGGTTGTATCCCCCAGCGGACAAAGTCGATCTGTTCGCTGCAGGAGGACACACGGGTGATATCCATTACATAGACATCTTTCTGGCGGTTTGCGTCAGTCCACCTGCAAAAGAAATCCTGTTGCAGCATGGGCGTGTTTCCTGAAAGGAGTTACAGCATTATGGGTTGAACTGTGCATAATTTTTCCGGGAGATCAGGCTAAAGATTTACGGCTTTTCTTTTCCGGAAATTTATATTAGAATGAGTAAAACGGGATTCAATCGGTATCCTGAATTGGGAAGAAAGGCAAAAACATATGTTTATAGCAGAGAACTGGAAAGATTATGAAGTCCTTGACACGTCCCGGGGGGAAAAGCTGGAACGGTGGGGAAAATACCTTCTGGTCCGTCCGGACCCGCAGGTGATCTGGGATACCCCAAAGGAGCACAGGGGGTGGAGAAACAAAAACGGGCACTATCACAGGAACGCAAAAGGTGGCGGAGAGTGGGAATTTTTTGATCTTCCGCAGCAGTGGAGCATTTCTTATCCGAGCCTGAACCTGACCTTTAACCTGAAGCCCTTCAGCTTTAAGCATACTGGGCTGTTTCCGGAGCAGGCGGCGAACTGGGACTGGTTTTCGAAGAAGATACGGACGGCAGGGCGTCCGGTCAGGGTACTGAACCTGTTCGCCTATACAGGCGGGGCGACGCTTGCAGCAGCGGCAGCAGGAGCAGCCGTAACGCATGTGGATGCTTCGAAAGGAATGGTCGGCTGGGCGAAGGAAAACGCCAGGTCTTCCGGACTGGAAGCAGCACCCATCCGCTGGCTTGTGGATGACTGCCAGAAGTTCGTGGAACGGGAGATCCGCAGAGGGAACCATTATGACGCGGTTATCATGGATCCGCCTTCCTATGGGCGCGGGCCAAAAGGTGAGATCTGGAAGATTGAGGATGCAATCCATCCGTTGGTAAAGTTGTGTGTAAAGCTTCTGAGCGAGCGGCCTCTTTTCTTTCTGGTCAATTCCTATACGACCGGGCTGCAGCCGGCGGTGCTTGCCTATCTGCTGGGGACAGAACTTGGAAGTTATGGAGGAACTGTAGATGCGCAGGAGGTGGGGCTGCCGGTCAGTGCCAATGGGCTGGTTCTTCCCTGCGGAGCCAGCGGCAGGTGGGAGAAATAAAGCGGCTCCGGTATTTTTTTCACTGTGATTGTGTATAATTCCCTGATTTTGGGAATATATATGTAAGGAATGGTTTTTATAGCCGTTCCTTATTTTGTATGCATGGAAAAGCACAGGGCCGTTTTCTGCTTTGTGTTCATGCAGCAGACAGTGAAGAAGGACTTTCCTGTCCGATTATAAAATTCAGGAGATTTGCGAAATGAGGCACTTATGTAAATGGCTGGCGCTTGCAATCTGCGGGGTGCTTGCGGTTCTGACCATTCTTCTGGTACTGCCGGGGCTGTTTGGTATTCATCCGCTGATCGTACAGAGCGGAAGCATGGAACCGGTGTATCCAAAGGGGAGTATGGTCTACATCAGAAATACAGATCCTTCTGGTCTGTCGGAGGGAAGTACCGTAACTTTTCATCTGGCAGACGGCGAGACTCTGGTTACCCACCGGATCACGCAGATCGATATGGAGAGGGAGGAGATTTATACAAAGGGAGATGCGAATGAACTGGAAGACGGTGCGGCAACTTCGTTTGCACAGGTGGAAGGCGTACCGTTTTTCTGTATTCCATACCTTGGTTATCTTGCCGGTTATCTGTCCAGTATGGCAGGAAAAGCAGGGATCGTCCTGCTGGTTATCATGGTGTGTCTTTTATCCTGGATGGACGGGGCGCTTATGAAACAGAAGGAGGCTCTGGAGGAATGAGAAAAAGACAGATTCTTGCAGCCGGTCTTTTTGGATGCCTGGCATTGACCGCGGGGATCCTGCTGACGGTCGTATGGTTTGTAAAGGAACAGAAGACCATCAGCGCCGCTTTCATGGAACCGGTGCAGCTGGAGCTGTGCCTTCTGCATTCGGACCAGCCCGGCACAAAGGAACAGGTGACCGGGCTGCTTCCGGGGGAAAGCCTGGACTGGAAGCCGGCTGTGATTCTGAATGGGACATCCCCTGGAGCCTGCATCCGTGTCAGCCTGGAATTCGGCGGAATTCTTGGAGATTTTCCGGAAGAAAGCGAGGAAGAGGAGCACGACCGTCTGGAAAGGATTCAGGAATTGTGTGCCGGGATCCGTTTCTGTGACGGCTGGGTGGAAGGAGAAGACGGGTATTACTACTATCAGGAGGCCGTCGCTCCCGGGAGCATTGTCCAGATCTGTGATCAGGTGACCATACCGGAAGACTGGGACAATGAGATTGCAGAAAAGCTGTTTACGATAGAAGTGTCTGCAGAGGCAATTCATCTGGACGGCCGGGAAGCATGGTTTTGAAGACATCCGGAACCGGAAGGATTCTGCTTTGCAGCCGTTTTCTGTGAACCACAGAAGATATAAGAGAGAAACAGATAAGACCATCTGACTGAAAACAGAATCAGATGGTTTTTTTATTTCTAAAATATCTGGATGACAGATTTTCAGTCAGAGATTCCTTGCGAAAAAGAAGTGAAAGAGATTGAGAGAAACATGTTTTTGGTATATACTGGACGGAGGAAATGAATTATTATTTTACATGGCGCCTGACAGAAAAGGAGCAGGCATTTTCGGGGAAAGGAAGAAATCCATGAGAATCAGACCTTATATCGAATCCAAAGATTTTGAACATGTTGAACAGTGGATCGACACGGAGAAGATCCACGCCCTGTGGTGCGCAGGCCTTATTCCGTATCCTGTGACCAGGCAGAATCTCCGCATCCTCCTGGAAAAAAATGCCGAGGACTGGACGGACAGTGCGTATGTGGCAACCGAAGATGATGGAAGTGTGACCGGCTTCTTCTGCTATTCCGTAAACACAGAAAATAACGAGGGATTTCTGAAGCTTGTAGTCGTTGATCCTGCGAAGCGGGGCAGGGGTTACGGCAAAAGGATGCTGAAACTGGCGCTGCAGTATGCGTTTGACCTCACAGGCGCAGAGCAGGTCCAGATCAATGTATTTACCGAAAATTCTGCAGCGAGGAGCTGCTATGAGAAGATTGGTTTTAAAGAGCGGTCCCTTACAGAACATGCGTTCTGTTATCGGGGGGAATTCTGGGGCAGATACAATCTGGTCATAAAAAGAAAGGACGTAAAAGGGGGATTCGATGAAATTCATCCATCTGTCTGATCTTCATCTGGGAAAACGGGTCAATGAATATTCCATGCTGGAGGATCAGAAATACATACTGACAAAAGTGATCCACATCATCGATGAGGAAAATCCGGACGGCGTTCTGATCGCCGGAGACATTTATGACAAAACGGTGCCGGGTGCGGAGGCAGTGCAGCTGTTTGACGATTTTCTGTACCGTCTGTCCGAGCGGAAGCTGCAGGTATTTGTCATCAGCGGCAACCATGATTCGCCGGAACGGCTGGCATTCGGCGGACGCCTTATGGACCGAAGCGGCGTGCATCTGTCTCCGGTCTATGACGGGACTGTGTCCTGCGTGGATCTGGAAGACGCATATGGAAAAGTGCATGTCTACATGCTGCCTTTTCTGAAACCGTCGCATGTGCGCAGATTTTATCCGGAGGAGAACATCGAGACTTATACAGAGGCCGTCCGGACGGCGCTTCTGAACATGCCGGCAGAACCGGCAGAACGAAATGTGCTGCTTACCCATCAGTTTGTGACGGGCGCAGAGCGGTCAGAGTCCGAGGAACTGTCTGTGGGCGGTTCGGACCATGTGGATGCGTCGGTCTTTCAGGGCTTTGATTATGTGGCGCTGGGACACATCCATGGGCCTCAGAATGCGGGAACGGATTATATCCGGTACTGCGGAACCCCGCTGAAATATTCTTTCTCGGAGGCGGGGCATCAAAAATCCGTAACGATTGTGGAGCTTGGGGAAAAGGGCAGCCTGTCTGTGCGGACAGCGCCGCTTAAGCCCCGGCATGACCTGCGGAAGATCCGGGGGACCTATATGGAGCTGACAGCCAGAAGCTTTTATGAAGGTGCCCCAGTGGATGATTATCTTCATGTTACGCTCACAGACGAGGAGGATGTTCCGGATGCAGCAGGCAGGCTGCGGGTGATCTATCCGAATCTGATGAAACTGGACTACGATAACGAGCGGACGCGGGCGCATATACAGATCACGGATGTGGAGGCTGCAGACAGGAAGACGCCTCTGGAACTGTTTATGGAATTTTATGAAAAACAGAACGGACAGCCGATGAAAAAAGAACAAAAAGAATTTTCCATGGAGCTGATTCGGAAGATCTGGGAGGAGGAAGTATGAGGCCCATAAAACTGATTATGTCGGCGTTTGGCCCCTATGCGGACCGGACAGAGCTTCCTATGGAGCGTCTGGGGGAAAACGGGCTTTACCTGATTGCCGGAGACACCGGGGCGGGGAAGACGACGATCTTTGATGCCATTACCTTTGCGCTCTATGGAGAAACCAGCGGAAATGACAGGGAGCCGGTCATGATGCGGTCCAAATATGCGGCTTTGGAGACGCCCACTTATGTGGAACTGCTGTTTTCCTATGGGAAAAACAGGTATAAGATCCGGCGGAATCCGGATTATGAGCGTCCGGCGAAGCGCGGCAGCAAAATGACGGTCCAGAAGGCGGAGGCGGAGCTTACTCTGCCGGACGGGCGTGTGATCACGAAAAACAGAGAAGTCAACGAAGCAGTCCGTGAGATTCTGGGGGTGGACCGGGAGCAGTTTTCTCAGATCGCCATGATCGCTCAGGGAGATTTTCTGAAGCTGTTATTTGCTCCCACAGAAGAACGGAAAAACATTTTCCGGCAGATTTTCAAAACGGAACGGTTTTACAGGCTTCAGGAATGCCTGAAGGAGGAGTCCGGCGCACTGAAGGTTCAGTGGGAAAGGCAGCAGGAGAGCATTCGGCAGTACATCGGGGGGCTGGTCTGCCCAAAGGATGATGTGTGTGAAATCGAGCTTGCCAGAGCCAGGGATGGAAAGCTTCCGATGGAGGAAACGCTCCTGCTGATCGACCGGCTTATACAGCAGGACCGGGAGACAGAACAGGCAGCAAAAGCGCAGATGAGAGAGGTGGAGCAGCAGCGCCGCAAGGTTCATGAGGATCTGACCAGGGCAGGCGAGATTGAAAAGACCAGAAAGGCGCTGGTGCAGGCAGAGCAGTCTTTAAAAGAGAAGGAAATGCTTCTGGAAACCCGAAAGTCTGCATGGGAAAGAGAGAATGCGCAGAAATCTCTTCAGGAGAAACTGCAGGAGCAGATCACAACGCTTCAGAACGTCCTGCCCCAGTACGAGGAACTGGACCGGAACCGGAAAAACTTAAAGACTGTGAAAAAACAACAGGATGCGGCCGGCGATGTGCTGCTGAAGCTGCAGGAAGGGCTTCAGAACCGGAAAGACGAGCTGGAAGGTCTTCGGGAGGAACAGAAAAGGCTGGAGGATGCAGGAGCCAATCTGGAACGGTTTACGGCGCAGATGGAAGCGGAGGACCGGCGGCATACAGAGCTGGACAGACTGAAAAAAGCGCTGTCAGAATATGCGGTCCTTCAGGAGCAGTATGAAAAATCACAGAAGGCATACCGGCTGTCTGCAAAAAAGGCGGCGGAGCATCAGCAGGTATATCTGTCGCTGAACCAGGCGTTTCTGGACGGACAGGCAGGGATTCTGGCGGAACATCTGACAGAAGGGCTGCCCTGTCCGGTATGCGGTTCCATATCGCATCCCCATCCGGCAGAAAGAGGGGAAAGGGCTCCGGCGGAAAAAGAGCTGAAAACGGCGAAAGCGGCCAGCGAGCGGGCCCAGAAGGACATGTCTGAAAAAAGCGCCGCCGCAGGAACCGCCCTGGGCCATATGAATGGAAAGCGCGGGGATATTGAGGAAAAGCTCTCCGAACTGCTGGATGGCTGCAGCTTTGAAAAAGCAGAGGAGAAGGTCTGCCAAAAGTGCGAAGAGAACCGTCAGAAAATGGAAGAACTGAAGGCTCTGGTTCAGGAAGAACAGATGCGGAAAAAGCGAAAACAGGCGCTGGATACCGGGATTCCGGAAAAAGAAGCGTCCCTTCGGCAGGCAGAAGAAGCCATAAGCTGTGAGAGAATTGCCTTTGCGGAACGGGAAGCCAGGATGAAAACGCTTTTGGAACAGACAGAGAAGCTCGCCGCATCTCTGAGTCTGAAGAGCAGAAAAGAGGCAGAGGACAGGATTTCAGAACTGTCAGAGCAGAAAAGCGGACTGGAGCAGGCACGGAAAGAGGCGGAAGCTGCGTATCAGAATATACAGAATGAGATCAGTCACTGCAGGGGTCAGGTCCTTTCTCTGAAAGGACAGTTGAAGGAAGCTCCAAAACTGGATCAGGAGAGGCTGCATATCAGATGCAGTGCGCTGGATGAGCAGTATGGCAGGCTTCAGGACTGTCTGACGGATGCGGGCAGCCGGCTTGCTGCCAATACCACTGCGCTGGACCGCATCCGCTGCCAGTCGGAAGCTTTGTCGGATACGGAAAAAAGGTGGGGATGGATGAAGGCGCTGTCCAGCACCGCCAACGGCAATCTCTCCGGGCAGGAGAAGGTTATGCTGGAGACCTATATTCAGATGACGTATTTTGACCGTATCATTGTCCGGGCCAATACACGATTTATGGTCATGTCCGGCGGACAGTACGAACTGAAACGAAGAGCAGAGGCGGATAATAACCGGCGCCAGAGCGGGCTGGAGCTGGATGTGATCGACCATTATAACGGCACGCGGAGGAGCGTAAAGACCCTGTCCGGCGGGGAGAGCTTTCTTGCGTCCCTGTCTCTTGCGCTGGGGCTTTCGGATGAGATACAGTCTTCTGCAGGCGGAATCCGGCTGGATACCATGTTTGTGGACGAGGGCTTCGGGTCTTTGGACGAGGAGTCCCTCCGGCAGGCGCTCCGGGCGCTGTCCGCGCTTTCGGAGGGCAACCGGCTGGTGGGGATCATTTCCCATGTGGCGGAGCTGAAGGAGCGGATCGACCGGCAGATCGTGGTTACAAAGGACCGGGACGGAGGCAGCCGGGCACAGATCAGGGAGTGAAGATCATACAGTTTATGGAGGAAACGGCATGGAAGAGAAGAAAAAGAAACAGGTCAGAGGGATTCGGATCAGTACAGTGAATATGATTATGATATTCATATCCTGTGCACTGTATGTTTTGCTGATTACAGCCACTGTCCGTGTCTCGGACAGATATAAGGATGTACACAGTTCAATGGACGACTATATTGCCTTTGAGGAAAATGAGGCACTCCTGACAGACGGATCGGCCTATCTGACGGAACAGGTACGGCTCTACACCGTGACGCTGGAACCGCAATATATGGAAGCGTATTTTACGGAAGCAAACGTCACAAAGCGCAGAGAGACGGCGCTGGAGGAGCTTAAGACCAGTCATGAAGGAAATAAGGCGTATGAGTATCTGGCGGAGGCGCTTGGGCATTCCAACGATCTGATGAACGATGAGATCTATGCCATGCGGCTGATCTCGGAGGCGCAGGGATATCCGGAAGACCGTCTGCCGGAGGAAGTACAGGCGGTTCCTCTGAACGACGGGGATCAGAATATGAGTCAGGAGGAGATGATCCGAAAGGCAAGGGAGATCGTCTTCGGAACCTCCTATCAGGAAGTGAAGACCCGGATCTCCGACAGTGTGAACAGTTCCGTGGAGAGTATTCATGAGATGACTCATCAGCAGATGCTGGGAGACGCAGAAGAGCTGGAATCTACGATGGCCATTCAGCGGAGACTGATCAGCATACTTTTTGTGGAGACGATTGCCACGTTTCTTCTGATTATCATGCTGATTATCAAGCCGCTTCGGGTTTATGTCAACTGTATCAAAGAAGAAAAAATGATGGAGATCACCGGTTCCTATGAATTTAAGTATCTGGCGCTTACATACAATGATATTTTCGAGATCAAAAATGCCAATGAAGCCATGCTGCGTTACCGGGCGGAGCACGATCCGCTGACCGGTATCGTGAACCGGGGCGGATTTGAACAGCTGAAAAACATGTTCCGGGTGAAGGATGTGGCGCTGGGCCTTCTGATTGTTGATGTGGACAAATTCAAGCTGGTCAATGACGGGTATGGCCATGAAGTTGGAGATCAGGTGCTGAAAAAAGTGGCAGCATTTCTGAAAGATGGATTTCGCGCTACGGACTATCCGGCGCGGATCGGCGGGGACGAATTCGCAGTTATCCTGACCAGCATGTCGGAAGAGATGCAGGGGGCGGTCGAGCGGAAGATCGCAGAGATGAATGACCGGCTGATGCATCCGAACGACGGACTGCCGCAGGTATCTTTAAGTGTGGGCGGAGCATTTTCAGAGAACGGTTTTACGGACGACCTGTATCAGAAAGCGGATGCGGCGCTGTATGCGGTCAAAGAGAACGGACGCTGCGGGTGCCGGTTCTATGAGGAAGGAATGAAAACCTCATAAGATACAGCGGCAGAAGGAAAAGCCGGATAAAACAGCATGATCTCAGGGAATGCCGGAACACTTTCCTGATACGGAAGGCCAGGAGACTGTTATGAAAACACAGGGTGATAAAAACAGAAAAGAAAGAGAAAACAGGGCGATGAAATATCTGATAATCGGAGCCGGAGGGACCGGCGGATGTATCGGGGCATATATGACAGAGGCAGGAAAGGATGTGACGCTGATTGCAAGGGGCGCGCATCTGGCGGCCATACAGGCGGACGGGCTTCGCATGGAGACGACAAAAAAAGGAAATTATACAGTAAAGCCTGTGAAGGCGGCAGATATGGAGCATTATGGGGAGCAGCCGGATGTGGTCTTTGTCTGTGTGAAGGGCTATTCTCTGAAGGAGACGGTGCCGTTTATCCGCAGAGTGGCAGGACCGGAGACTGTGGTCATACCGATTCTGAACATCTACGGGACCGGCGGCAGGCTCCAGGAACAGCTGCCGGAACTTCTGGTAACAGACGGATGTATCTACATTGCGGCGGAGATCAAAGAACCGGGCTGTCTGTGGCAGAACGGCGACATCTTCCGGGTGGTGTTTGGAGTGCGTAAACCTTCAGAGTACCGTGCGGTTCTGGCAGAAGTAAAAAAGGACCTGGACGACAGCGGAATTGCAGGTATATTATCAGATAATATACAGCGGGATGCACTGCAGAAATTTTCGTATGTCTCACCGGCAGCGACGTGCGGGCAGTACTATGACGCCATGGCAGGAGAGATGCAGAAGCCAGGAAAGGTTCGGGATACTTTTGCGGCGCTGATTGCAGAGATCGATGCATTGGCAGCGGCTATGGGGATTCACTTTGAAACGGATATCGTGCAGACGAATCTGGATATTCTGGACAGCCTGACACCAGAAGCATCCACCTCCATGCAGCGGGATGTGAAAAAAGGAAAAGCTTCCGAGATGGACGGCCTGGTCTTCGAAGTGGTCCGGATGGGAAGAAAATACGGAGTAAAGCTGCCGGTTTATGAAAAAATTGCCGGGGAACTGAGGCAGAGGGGATTTTCGTAAGGAAGACGTTGATGTCCCCGGACATTCTGTATATAATAGAACCTGAAAAGAATTCAGAAAAAAGGAGGTCATCAGGCGATGAAGATTGGTGTGACTTACGAGAACGGACAGATTTTTCAGCATTTCGGACATACGGAGCAGTTCAGGGTGTATGAAGTGCAGGATGGAAAAGTGGTATCCTCTACGGTTGTGGATACAAATGGAAGCGGGCACGGAGCGCTGGCGGGATTTCTGAAGGAACAGCAGGTGGATACCCTGATCTGCGGGGGGATCGGCGCAGGCGCACAGAACGCGCTGGCAGCAGCCGGGATCCGGCTCTACGGCGGCGTATCCGGCGATGCGGATGCGGCGGTGGAGGCGCTTCTGAAAGGGGAGCTGGACTACAACCCCAATGTGCAGTGCAACCATCATGGAGAACATCACGGCGGAAACTGCGGAAACCATGGATGCGGGGAGCATACCTGCGGCTGACGGCTGAAAAAAGACAGAATGACAGAGAAAAGGGCATTTTACAATGCCCTTTTTACGGAGATCAGATGAAAAAAGAACTGGATTATTTTCAAGTTGAACATTTATACGGCGGGTGTCAGGACTGGTTTACGGATCCCATGATGAAGATGGGGGGATGTGCAGCAATCGCCGCATGCGAGAGCTGCATTTATTTTGACCTTCATTATGGTACAAAGCTTTATCCATTTGAGAAAAACAGACTTGGAAGAAAAGATTATATTTGATAGAATGAAGGGCTGTTTATCTGAAAATCGGCTGTTTGGCTTGAAATGAGGACATCTTAATAGTATACTGAAATCAGTAAGGGAAAGGAATACAGTATGGCGAAGACGCAGGACCTGAAGCCGGATACTGTACTGAAGAATTACTGGCGCAATAATGATCAGTTTGCAGATTTTTTCAATGCCGTTCTTTTTGACGGGAGACCGGTGATCCGGCCGGAGGAGCTGGAGGATGTGGACACGGAAGAGTCTGTCATTCTGGAGCATCGAAAATATGCAGAGAGTATCAAAGCGTCCAGGGATAACATAAAGATACAGAAGAGATCCAGAACACATGGAGTAGAATTTGTCATGCTGGGTCTGGAAAGTCAGGAGCATATCCATTATGCCATGCCCATACGGGTCATGGGATATGATTACAGCACATATAAAAAACAGTACGACAGCAATGCGAAAAAGTATAAGACAGCAGATGGTATGAAGCCGGATGAGTATCTGTCCAGAATGAAGAAGACGGACCGGTTTATGCCGGTGATCACCGTAGTCGTCTATTACGGTGAAAAGCCATGGGATGGTGCTTTGACACTGCATGATATGCTGCATATTCCGGAAGAAATGAAAAAATATGTGAACGATTATCAGATGCTGCTTGTGGAAGCGAGGCAGAACAATCTGGTTCTGCATAACAGCAACAATATCGATCTGTTTCATCTTCTGGAGATTATCCTGGATAAAAGTATTCCCGGGAATGAGGCAAAAGCAAAGGCGATACAATACAGTGAGGAACATCAGACAGATAAGTCGGTGATCATGGCGGTTGCAGGAGCAACAGATGGTAAGCTTGATTATCATGCTTTTGAAAAGGAGGGCGGCAGAATGTGTACATTATTTGAAGAGATTGCGAAAGAGGGCAAGATGAAAGGAAGAGAAGAAGGAAGAGAAGAAGGAAGAGAAGAAGGCAAGGCAGAAGAGATCGTCGAGACCGGCATGGAATTTCATCTTTCCGAGCAGGAGATTCTGGATAGACTGCAGAGAAAGCTGAACATAACGCCTTCAAAAGCACAGGAGTATTACCGACAATATAACAGACAGACGGTGTAATCACCGGTCAGGGCACAAGTCCGCAGACAGGAGCTTATTGATCTATGAAAACACGCATCACCCTTGAAACACTTCTTGCCCGGAGCCGGAAGTCGGACTACAAAGAGCAGTACAGCTACATCACCGGGCTTCTGGGAGCAGGCAGGATCAGGCCTTTGAAAGCATCCGGAAAGAACGGCAAGAAACCGGCGCTTTACCGGGAGTACTGGCTTGTGGAGGAAAAAGAGAACTTTGGTCCGCTTCTGGAAGAACTGAAGTTTTGTCTGGTTCCGACCATTTCCGTTGATTATTATCAGTCACATCCTGAAGTGTATCATCAGGAACGGCCGTGGGTATTATTGCTGGATGCATGGCTTCGGAAGAACAAAAACCGCCCGTTGATTTCGGAATCCATGAATGAACGCAGTTTTGAGATCTGGGGCAGGGAAAAGTTCCTGACGAAGGAACAGGGGAAGAAGATCCTGAAGCACTGCGGGATACCTCTGGAGACGCTGAATCTGTATGAGACCACCGAGCCGCTTTCTTACTATGCCCATACGAGAACGGTTCCTCAGAACCTGCTGATTCTGGAGAACAAAGATACTTTCTACAGTATGCGCCGCCATCTTCTGAACGGAACGGAGTCGGTCTTTCGGATTCCCATAGGGACCCTGATCTACGGCGCCGGGAAGGGGATCTTACGTTCCTTTCAGGATTTTGATCTCTGTGTGGAGCCTTATATGACGGACCGGAGGAATCAGATCTGGTATTTCGGAGACCTGGATTATGAAGGAATCGGCATCTGGGAGAATCTGTCAAATCTCTGTCAGCCCCGCCGGCAGATTCGTCCGTTCTGTCCGGCATACGAAGCCATGCTTAAAAAGGCAGAATCGATCGGAACGCTGCCAGCTACCAAAGAGCAGCAGAACCGGAACATTGAAAACACTTTTTTTCAGTATTTTTCTGATGAAATTTCAGAAAAAATGAAACGGATTCTGGAGAATGAGACTTATATACCGCAGGAAATTTTAAATATTACAGATTTTTCATAACCATGTATACACTAAAATATGAGAATTACAGAAGGGATCTGTCGCTGTCCATAAACGGCGGTTTTGGGTGGGCCTGTATCCTGGCCCCCGGATTGCGTCCAGGCAGATAGAAACAAGAAAGGATATCCCATGCAGTACGATTTTCTGAAACATTTTCCCCGCCGCATGAAAAGCGTCGGGCTTCATTTTATGCTGATTCAGAACAGCATCCAGAAGACTACCTGGAAGCAGTATGGTTTCTCGACTGGTCCGGAGCAGATCAACATCATCTTTGCGGTCCTTCTCTATATCATGGAGCAGTCTCTTCGGGAGGAAAGCTGCACCATGGATGACATCGGGGCTTATATCGATACCGTCAACGTACAGCATTTTCATAAAAATCTGAATTACGACGACTGCAAACAGCTGGGGGATTTCATTGTCAATGTCATCCTGTCCAACGAGGGAAAGGCCATGTACTTTGACGGCTTTGATTTTGAAGAAAACGAATATCAGAACATGCACATCAGCTATGTGGCCAACCGCATTGTCTATGTGGATCAGGAATTCCGGCGCACTTCTTATTATCTGACCGATGATGGATACAATCTGCTGCTCTCCACTCTGGAAATTGAAAATAACATGAAGCTGACCGTCCACGAGATGATCTTTCAGATGCATCTGGAAAAGCAGAGCTATGACAAGGCGGTGGACGAGATCAAAAATGTCTTTAATCTGCTGCGGGTACAGCTGCAGAAGATTCAGGAAGCCATGGGAAAGATCCGCAGAAACGCACTGAACTATTCCGTGCGGGATTATGAGACGATCCTTCTGGAGAATCTGGATACGATCCAGGATACCAAGCAGAAGTTCCAGAATTACCGGGAGATGGTGAAGGGCCGTGCAAAGGAACTGGAGGAGAAAAATATCAATGTCCGGCAGCTTCTCCCCAAAGAGGAAGACAACCTGAACCATCTGCGGGAGATTGAATCCTATCTGAACCGGACCATTGACGAGCATCAGAAGATCTTAAGCAGCCATTTTGACCTGAAAGCGCTTTATACAAGGGAACTGGAGCAGCTCTCCCAGATGTCGCTGATCCGGCGTTTCCCTCTTCGGACCGCCCTGTATGATGAGGTGCTGAAGAATGCGGATACGCTCACGAGGCTGGATTATTTTCTGCGGCCTCTGTTCAATCAGGATGCGGACAAGACCTATAACCTGAATAAGGCCTTTCAGCTTCAGCGGCCGTCCCGAAGGCGGACGGAGACGGACAGTGAGGAAGAACTGGACTTCGATGAAGAGAGCTGGAGACAGGAAAAAGAGAGACTCCGTCAGGAAAAACTGAAAAAATATGAAGGAAGTCTGGGCTGTCTCATCCGCCATGCGTCTGGAAAAGACGGGATTTCTCTTCAGGAGCTGAGCGGCAGACTGGAAGAAGAGGAACGCAGGGAGCTGATTCCGGATGTGGGGATTTTCAAGGAAGTCATGGTGGAGCTGATCAAGAACCGGGAGATCGACCTGACTGCTCTTCAGAAGGAGCGCAGCGAATATATTCAGGAAAATACGGAGGATTTTCAGTTGAATGACATGCTCCTGAAGCTGGCAGATGCGGAAGAAACCAGAGGACAGAAACGGATCCTGCGGGTGCATGTGTCCCGCATCGAAGATGGGAGTGTTGTAACCTTTTCCGGAATCCCGGAAAAAGACGGCGGAATGAAAACAATCCGATGCTCCAATGTACAGCTTCGGGTATTCAGAGAGGAATGACGCGTATGGCATATGAATTTAATACGGTAAAAACAAGCCAGGAGATCTTCTGTTATCTGCTGGAGCACCATGAGTTAAAAGAAGAGGAGGAAGCCGCTCTCTACCGTGCCTACACGGAACAGGAGGATGTGCAGAATCTGGTGAAATCCCAGGGGGAGATCGCGGACAGCAGCATTGAGCGATATGGAAACGTCATTTATCTGATCCCGGGGGAAGAGAACGATTTTCTGGGATTTTCCAAAGGACAGCTGAAGAGCATTCTCTGCCGTTCCGGCGCTACAGACAAGGATTATTATCTGTCCCAGTTCGTCATTCTGACGCTTCTGGTGGAATTTTATGACGGGCAGGGGAGCAGCAGCAAGGCACGGGAATACATCCGCACCGGGGAGCTGCAGAACTGTATCTCTGCACGCCTGAAGGAAGGGGCAGAACATACGGACGACGAAGAGGAAGAACGTCAGGGCATCGCTTTTACGGACATGCTGCAGGCATACGAAGCGCTGAAATCCGATGAGCGGGGTTCCAGGGCAAAGACGACGAAGGAAGGATTTCTCCACTATATCCTGCTCTTTCTGGAGCGGCAGGGGCTGGTGGAATATGTGGAGCAGGACGAGATGATCAAGACGACAAAAAAGCTTGACAATTTTATGGACTGGAACCTTCTGAATCAGAACAATTACGGAAGAGTTCTCAGGATACTGGGGGTAAAAAAAGATGAGTAAGATAGGTGCAGTCCGGCTGATCAATGTGAACTATAATAACAACGCCATCCGCATCAGCGATGAGACCTTCCATTTTCATGGAGAGAGTACGCTTCTGTCCCTGCGAAACGGCGGGGGAAAGTCCGTGCTGGTGCAGATGATGACGGCGCCTTTTGTGCATAAGCGGTACCGGGATGCCAAGGACCGGCCGTTTGAGAGTTATTTTACCACAAATAAGCCCTCCTTTATTCTGGTGGAGTGGGTGCTGGATCAGGGTGCGGGCTGTGTGCTGACCGGAATGATGGTCCGCAGAAGCCAGGATTCGGAGACGGACAGCAGTGAGACGCTGGACCTTCTGACCTTTGTCAGCGAATATCGGGAGCCGTGCCTGCAGGATATCCATCATCTGCCGGTGGTGGAAAAAGGAGCGAAGGAGATGGTCCTGAAAAGTTTTGCGTCATGCAGGCAGATGTTTGACATGTGGAAAAAGGACAGTTCCCTTCGCTTCTTCTGTTATGACTGTACCAATCCGGCACAGTCCCGGCAGTATTTTGACAAGCTGATGGAATATCAGATCAATTACAAGGAATGGGAGTCCATCATCAAGAAAGTCAATCTGAAAGAATCCGGTCTGTCAGAGCTCTTTTCCGACTGCAGGGATGAGAAGGGGCTGGTGGAGAAATGGTTTCTGGATGCAGTGGAGGACAAGCTGAACCGGGAGCGGAACCGGATGAAGGAATTTCAAAACCTTCTGGAAAAATATGTGGCGCAGTATCAGGACAACCAGTCCAAGATCCGCAGGAGAGATGCGATCCGTCTGTTCCGGGAGGAGGCGGCGCCCATCCGGGAACAGGCAGAGCGCTATCAGGAGGAGGAAGAGAAGGAAAAGGAGCAGATGCATCTGCTGGCACGTTTTATTGAGGAACTGAACCGTCTGAAGCAGGCGGCGGCGGATGAACAGCAGACGGTTCTCGGGAAGATGGACGAGATTCTTTTGCAGATCGCCCGGATCGAATATGAGAGGCTGTCCGGGGAATTTTACGGACTGGAGGAGAAACTCCGTTATCATATGAGCAACCGGGATATGATCGAGGCGGAGCAGGATGCGCTGCGGCGGGAAGCGGAGGAGACGGAACAGAGGCTGCATCTTCTGGCATGCGCCAGACAACAGGAGTATGTGGATGAGATTCGGGCTGAGCTTCTGGAGATCCGCCAGCGGATCCAGGTGTCCAGACAGGAAGAGGCAGAGCTTAGGCCGGAACGGGACCGGATCGGCAGGACGCTGTACGGGCATTACGGCAGGGTATTTGCGGAAAATGAGGACAATCTCCGGAAAAACCGGGAACAATATGAGGAACTGACAACGCAGGCAGCAGAGGAGAAGAAAAAGCTGGCCGATTATGAGCAGTCTCTTCGGGAAGAGGCATCCAGGCAGGGTGCCCTGAAGAGCAAAGTGGAGTCCTATGACCGGCAGGAGGAACAGTATAATCAGGCTTATGGGGAGCAGCTTGCCCGCAACATTCTGGGAGAATATGAGCCGGGAACGCTGGACATCCGGAAGAAGACCCTGGAAAAAGAGATGGAAGAGTGTGTCCGCAGCCGACAGAGAAAGAAAAAACAGCAGGAGACAGGACTGGAGAGGCAGAAGAGCCTGGAACGGACGCTGCAGGAACTGCATACGGAACAGGCGCGCAAAGGAGTGCAGAAGGAACATGAGGAGCGGCTGCAGGAGGAGTATCAGAAGGAGCTGGATGCCAGGAAGATCGTGCTTCAGTACCTGGGTCTTCCCGGGGAGATGCTCTTTGAGACCGACGGGATCCTGCAGGCCTCCGGCAGAAAATTAAAGGAACTGGACGGTCTGCTTCAGAATATGCATCAGGAAGAGAGGCAGCTGAAAAAGGAGCACCGGCAGCTGACGGAAGGGCGGACGCTGGAGCTGCCGGAGGCGTTGGAGGCGGAGTTTCTGGAACTGGGTATCCCCATGGTCTATGGTATGGAGTGGCTGCAGAAAAACGGATATACAGAGGAAGAGAACCGAAAACTGGTGCACAGCCATCCGTTTCTCCCCTATGCGCTGATTCTGTCAAGGAAAGAACTTGACAGACTGTCAAAACATACCGGGGAAGTCTGCACCTCATTTCCGGTACCCATCGTTGTGCGGGAGGAACTGGAGGAAAAACCGGCGGAGAAGGCAGGCGGTATTCTGGATCTGTCCGGCGTGCATTTTTACCTGCTGTTCAATGAAAATCTGCTCAATGAAGAGAAACTGCGCCTGCTGGTGGAAGAAAAGGAGCAGGAGATCCGGAAGAAGCAGGGGGCCATCGAACTCCGTAAAAAGGAATACGACGAATATTATGGAAGGCAGGAGCTGGTGCGGAACCAGTCCGTCAACAAGGAACGATATGAGGAAAATGAAAGATGCCTGCAGGAACTTTCTGCAGAACTGACGGAGCTGGAGGAACAGATCCGCTCCGGCAGAGAGGAGGAACAGAGGCTTTTACAGGATCTGAAAGCACTGGAGAAAGAACTGGAAGAGTCGAAGGAAGAACTGAACCGTCTGCAGAGACGAAAAACGGATCTGGAACAGCTCTGCAGAGATTATGAGCAGTATGAACAGGACCGGCAGGAACTGGAGCGGTGCAAACGCGCAATCAGACGTCTGGAGGAGCGAAAGGCGCTGGCAGAATCCAGTCTGGAGAAGCTGAGCGGAAGGCAGAAGACGCTGGATCTGGAAGCGAACCGTCTGGAGGAAAAATGCAGAAGGTTAAAGGAAAAACAACAGATTTATGAGAAGTATGCAGAGGATGGGGTGACCGGGGACGGACAGCAAATTCCCCCGGATCGGGCAGCCGGGCAGGGAGAGGAACCGCCCTCTGCTCTGGATGCGGCGGATATAGAACTCATGGAAGCCAGATATCTGGCCATTACCGGCAGCATGTCTCAAAAGCTGCAGGATATGGAAGCGCAGGAAAGCCGCACGGCGAAGAAATATGATTCTGCGGCGGGAGATCTGGAACACCTGAGACTGCGTTACCGTCTGGAGCCGGAGGCGTGGAAGAGCATCCCTTATAATGCAAAGGAAGAACTGCATCAGGAGTCTCTTCTGGAGGACTGCAGACGGAAGCAGGAACGCAAACAGGGTCTTTTGACCGAAGAAGTAAAATACATCGCTGCTGCAGAACAGCAGAAAAAGGACTGCATCAGACGGATGCAGGAGGCATGCGGGAAAGAAGAACCTCTTCCGAAACAGGAGATTCAGGATCAGGATTTTGAATCCCGGAAAAAAGAACTGGAGTATCAGAAGAAAGAACTGCGCCGTCAGGAAGAGAAGCTGAAGGAACGCCTTCAGGGCTATGAGGAAAATCTGACGGCTCTCTCCGCATACAGTGACTTTCCGCTCGGCGAGCCGGTGGCGTGGGAGCAGGAGATCTCAGAGATGGATCGTCAGGAGCTGAGAGATTTTCAGGGCATCCGGCTCCGGGATTACCGCCAGAGTACGGTTTTAAGACAGCAGGCAAGGAGCAGGCTTTTTGAAGTGCTGAACCGGGTGGTGCGTATGGATGCGTTTCAGGAGGACTTCTACCGAAAACCTCTGGAAGCCATGCTGGAACTGACCGATGAGGCAGGACAGGTCCTGCGTCAGCTGTCCACGACGCTGCAGTCTTACGAGAGCCTGATGGAAAAGCTGGAGGTGGATATCTCTCTGGTGGAGAAGGAAAAGGAGAAGATCGTGGAGCTTCTGGAGGACTATGTCAGGGAGGTTCACCAGAATATGGACCGCATCGATGCCAATTCCACGATTACCATTCGGGAACGTCCGGTGAAGATGCTGAAGATTCAGCTTCCCCAATGGGAGGAAAATGAAAATCTCTACCGTCTGAAGCTGCAGGACATGATTGACGAAGTGACGAAAAAGGGACTGCAGATTCTGTCACAGAACGGAAACGCCCAGGAATATTTCGGAACGCAGCTTACGACGAAAAATCTGTATGACGCAGTGATCGGCATCAGCAATGTGCAGATTCGTCTCTATAAGATCGAAGCACAGCGGGAATACCCCATCACCTGGGCGGAGGTAGCGAAGAACTCCGGCGGGGAGGGATTCCTGTCGGCCTTTGTGATCCTGACCAGCCTGCTTTATTATATGCGGAAGGATGAGACGGATATCTTTGCCGACCGGAATGAGGGCAAAGTTCTTCTGATGGACAATCCGTTCGCACAGACCAACGCCGCGCATCTTCTGAAACCGCTGATGGAGGTGGCGAAGAAGACCAATACCCAGCTCATCTGCCTGACCGGTCTGGGCGGCGAATCCATCTACAGCCGGTTCGACAACATCTATGTACTGAACCTCATCGCAGCCAGACTGCGCGGCGGGATGCAGTACCTGCGGGCAGAGCATCTGCGGGGGGACGAGCCGGAGACCATGGTCGTATCGCAGATTGAGGTAATGGAGCAGCAGGAACTGATTTTCTGATTCGGACGGTTTTATGCAGGGCCGGGTGTCTGCTGTGGACCGACAGCAGACACCGTTTTGTTGTCAGAAGACGTACTGCATTATGACAGAAATATATCGGAGGTCTTAACACACATGATTACAAATGAAACACATATGGCACAGCTTCAGTTCCTGTTTACGCCGGAGGGATTTCTGGTGGATCCGTCTGTGCAGAATCTGAAATCTGAGCATCAGAAATTAAAAGAACGATTTGACAGGGACAAATACAGAACACTCTACCAGGCTGGACTGGAGGAGAAACCGGGGGACTTGAGCGCGTCTGCTTTCTTTCTGTTTCTGGTATCGGATACCTTCTTTCGGGTGCTGACCAGCCTTCCGGAGCTGGAGGTGGCAAGGGAGAAGGTAAAAACAGAACCATCCGAAGAAATATGCCGGCAGCTTCTGGATGCGGTTCCTTTTGTGATCGGTTCCGAGCACCTGACGAAAAAATGGGTTCAGCGGCTGTTTGGAAAACTCTCGGACATTTTTCGGGAGGAGATCCGTTCTTATGAGGGGACGGTTGCCATGTATCTGGCGGAAAAAAGCCAGCATCTGAGGGTTCCGG
>ERZ778510.441-NODE-441-length-34876-cov-5.409954_pt1 | contig 34876 bp, 37 predicted proteins | sample MGYA00510348_ERZ778510 | MGnify/ENA primary metagenome ERZ778510 (study PRJEB29527, sample SAMN07138969) | mouse gut metagenome | material: feces | host: mouse | place: China:Nanjing | collected 2016-01-25 ... | reverse complement strand
GAAGCACACTGCAGCCATACCTCCACCGTCAGATGCCCCGTTGTACTGTACGTATATGGAAATTCGATCACAGAAGCGTTTTTTCCCATTCTGCCTCCTTAAATCCCACCAGCACCTTATCTTCTCCAATGATCAGCGGACGTTTTACAAGCATGCCGTCACCGGAAAGAAGCCGGAGCTGCTCCTCCTCGCTCATATCCGCAAGCCTGTCTTTCAGCTGCATGGATTTGTACAGAAGCCCGCTCGTGTTAAAAAACCGCTTCAGCGGCAGCCTGCTCCTTTCATGCCAGCTCTTCAGCTCATCCGCTGTCGGATTCTTCTCTTTGATATCCCGGTCCTCAAAATCCACCTTATGCTCTTCCAGCCACTTTTTTGCCTTTTTGCAGGTCGTACATTTGGGGTATTCCAGAAATAATACTTTCATTTTCATTCTCCTTACTGTGTATATAAAATTTTCATTTGACATTTTCATCTCATGCTCCTACAATAAGCAAAGAATCTTATTTGGAGGTATGATTATGAAAAAATTAACAATGCTCTTTTTGTGTATGAGCCTTCTGTCCATGGCAGTCGTCGGCTGCGGTTCCGGTGAAAAGGATGCAGCACCGGCAGAGAATCAGAAAACCGAAGATGCTGAACTGGAGACTGCACAGGACGCAGAGCCGGAGACTGCACAGGATGCCGAACCAGATGCCGCGGACAGCAGTGAAGAGCTGCTGACAGGGCTTCATCATGTGGAGGTTGAAGTTGCCGATTACGGGACCATCGCTCTGGAACTGGATGCGGATACTGCCCCTCTCACCGTCACCAATTTTATCAGTCTTGCCAGTGAAGGCTTCTATGACGGACTGACCTTTCACCGCATCATCAGCGGCTTCATGATCCAGGGCGGCGATCCTCTGGGCAACGGAACCGGCGGATCCGATACGGAAATTACAGGAGAGTTTGCCAGCAACGGCATTGAAAATGATATCTCCCATGTCCGCGGCGTAATCTCCATGGCAAGATCCATGTCTCCGGACAGCGCTTCCTCCCAGTTCTTTATTGTACATGAGGACAGTACCTTCCTGGACGGCGAGTATGCAGCTTTCGGGCATGTGACGGAAGGCATCGAGATCGTGGACCAGATCTGCGCGGATACGCCTGTACAGGATGACAACGGAACCGTGGCTGCGGATGACCAGCCGACGATCACATCCGTGAAAGTGATTGATTAGTATCTGAAAAAATGTCCCGGCCGATTCCCCATACAGAAGGAGGAATGGGACGGGACTTTTTTTATTCCTGTTTTCCAATGTGATGCTTTTTTGCATATCCGGTCAGCATCAAGGTCAGTGCACCGTCGCCTGTCACGTTGCAGGCAGTACCAAAGCTGTCCTGAAGAGCGAAGATCGTCAGCATCAGGGCTGTACCGGTATCATTAAACAGAAGGATACCCGTGATCAGTCCCAGCGACGCCATAACCGTTCCGCCGGGCACACCGGGCGCTCCGATGGCAAAGATTCCAAGCAGCAGGCAGAACAGAATCATCGTACCCATCGACGGAATACTGCCATAGAGAATCTGAGACACCGTCATGACAAAGAACACTTCGGTCAGCACGGAACCGCACAGATGGATGTTGGCAAAAAGCGGTATGCCAAAACTCACCATATCCTCACGAAGTACAGAGGATTTCCGCGCACAGCGCAGAGCGACTGCAAGCGTCGCTGCCGACGACATGGTTCCGACCGCCGTGATATACGCAGGTCCGTAATGCTTCACGACCTCAACCGGATTCCTGCCGGAATAGATGCCGGCCAGAAAATACAGAAGCGCCATCCAGATATAATGTCCGGCCATCACGATCACGATGACTTTCAGAAACACCGGAAGCTGCCTTGTAATCGTACCTTCATATGCCAGCCCGCAGAAGGTACAGGCAATAAACACCGGCAGAACCGGAATGATGATCTTCGTTACGATCTGAAGCACGATCTGCTGGAATTCCTCCAGAATCTCTGCAGTCCGGTCCGCCTTCGTCCAGGTAACTCCAAGGCCCACCAGAATCGAAAATACCAGCGCACTCATGACACTCATGATCTGCGGAATCTCCAGCTGAAAGATCACCTCCGGAAGCTCCTTCAGTCCCTCTACAGAAGATACAATGGACAGATGCGGAATCAGCCCATATCCTGCAAACATGGCAAAAAAAGCCGCTCCCACCGAGGATACATAAGCGATCAGAAGCGCCACTCCCAGCATCCGGGAAGCATTTTTTCCCAGCCGCGTGATGGACGGCGCAATAAAGCCGATCACAATCAGCGGAACACAGAAGGTAATCACCTGACCGATCACCTGCTTCAGAGTCACAACAATGTTCATGAACGTGTCTAAATAACCCGTTTCACCTGCCGCCAGACCTGCAAGGATGCCGATTACAACACCCGCCAGCAGGCGAAACGGAAGGCTTTGTAAGATTTTCTTCATGATATCTTTTCTCCCTCTTTTCATATATCTGGTTCATTCCCACAACAGAAACTTATTATAGTATAGTTCATTTCTACAAATCTGACAATAAAAAGAGAGAAATTCCTGTTTCTTATCCTTCTATATTTGTTTTATCTCCGGATTCAGCGCGCTGTTCATCCGTCTGGGCAGTTCCCATACGTTTCTGAAATATCTCTTCTGCTGTCTTTCTCCGGTCCGCAGTTTTCTCCAAAACTTCTGAATGCTGCCAAAGCTTTCGGATACCGCAGAATATCATACAGCTGATTCATCCTGTCAGCATCAGGCCGACTGATTTTTCCTTTTCAAAAAAGCTGTCAGGCCACGGCTTCCCTGCCATGGCCTGACAGCTTTTTTCTATTCCTGATTCAAATTGTACTTATGAAAGATATCCCTTCAGCACGTCCGCCTTATCGGTCTTCTCCCATGGAAGATCCAGATCTGTACGTCCAAAATGGCCGTATGCCGCTGTCTGTTTGTAGATCGGACGGCGCAGATCCAGCATCTTGATGATGCCTGCCGGGCGAAGGTCAAAGTTCTCGCGGATGATCTCTACCAGCTTCTGATCGGAAAGCTTACCGGTACCGAACGTGTCCACCATGACCGAAGTCGGCCTTGCCACACCGATGGCATAGGAAAGCTGGATCTCACACTTGTCTGCCAGTCCTGCCGCTACAATGTTCTTTGCCACATAGCGGGCTGCATAGGCTGCAGAACGATCCACCTTTGTGCAGTCCTTTCCGGAGAATGCCCCGCCGCCGTGGCGCGCATATCCGCCGTAGGTATCCACGATGATCTTGCGGCCGGTCAGACCGCTGTCGCCATGAGGGCCGCCGATGACAAAACGTCCGGTGGGATTGATGAAGAATTTGGTCTCACTGTCCACCATGTCTGCCGGGAGCACCTCGTCAAAGACATGTTTTTTAATATCCGCATGAATCTGCTCCTGTGTCACATCGTCCCCGTGCTGCGTGGACAGAACCACGGCATCCAGACGGATCGGCTTTCCTCCTTCATCATACTCCACGGTTACCTGTGTCTTTCCGTCCGGTCTCAGATAGGGAAGCGTTCCGTCTTTCCGAACCTGCGTCAGACGAAGCGCCAGCTTATGTGCCAGTGCAATGGGATACGGCATCAGTTCCGGCGTCTCACTGGTCGCATAACCGAACATCATTCCCTGGTCTCCGGCGCCGATCGCTTCGATCTCGCTGTCATCCATCTGGTTTTCCTTTGCCTCCAGCGCCCGATTCACGCCCATGGCAATGTCTGTGGACTGCTCATCAATGGCTGTGATCACTGCGCAGGTGTTGGCGTCAAATCCGAATTTTCCTCTCGTATAGCCGATCTCACGAATCGTATCCCGTACGATCTTCTGGATATCCACATAGGCATTGGTGGTGATCTCTCCCATGACAAGCACCAGACCGGTCGTTGTACTGGTCTCGCACGCCACGCGGCTCATGGGATCCTGCGCTACCAGCGCGTCCAGGATCGCATCGGAGATCTGATCGCACATCTTGTCCGGATGGCCTTCGGTTACAGATTCTGAGGTAAATAATAATTTTTCCATAGGTACTCCTTTCAGTCTTCCATCAACCTGGTTTTTCGCAAAAGAAAGGCCCGCATAAGCGGACCTGATAAAGACTGTTCATCAAATCCTCTTATTGTTCGATTACTCGCTCAGGGTAGCACCTTCCTGCGTGCAGGGGTTGCCGGGCTTCACAGATCCTATGTATCTCCACCGCTCTGAATAAGAGAAAACTTCGATATGGGCTTTTCTTTCTTTTCTAAAATACTACGGTTACTCCCAAAAGTCAAGGTTTTCCGATGATTTTATAGTGTTTTACAAAAAGTTTATAAATATATGTCCTTCCCTGTGGTATAATTCTTTAAGAAAGCAAAAACGGAGGAGCAGGCATTGAATCTGAAGACAAAACTCATTATTACCTTTGCTGTGGTTATCGCTGTTCCGCTGTTTCTGATCACGATCGTATTTACCGGATTTATGAGCCTGCAGCCTGTCGAGGTTGCCACTCCGCAGACCCGTGAATTTCTCGGAGAGATGCTCATATCCGTTATACTGATCATGGCCATGACCAGCAGTTTCCTGATCGTATGGATCTACCGGAGTATCCTCAATCCCATAGAGACTCTGAAAAAAGCAACCCGGAACATCCGGGACGGGAATCTGGATTTTGAGGTAGACATTGAGGATAATGATGAGATCGGAGAGTTGTGTGCCGATTTTGAAGAGATGCGGCTCCGGCTGAAGGAGACCACCGAAGAGAAGATTGTTTTTGACAGCCAGAACAAGGAGCTGATCAGCAACATTTCTCATGACCTGAAGACCCCGATCACCGCCATCAAAGGATATGTGGAGGGACTTCTTGACGGCGTCGCCGATACGCCGGAGAAGCAGACAAAGTATCTCCGGACCATATACAACAAAGCCAATGACATGGACCGGCTGATCAACGAGCTGACTTTCTACTCCAAGATCGATACCAACCGCATCCCCTATACATTCAGCAAGATAAACGTACGTGAATATTTTGACGACTGTGTGGAGGATATCAGCCTGGAACTTGGACAGCAGCAGATCCGTCTGACCTACGAAAATCAGGTGGCCAGGGATATTATGGTCATTGCAGATGCCGAACAGATGAAACGGGTGATCAATAACATTGTAGGCAATTCTGTCAAATACATGGATAAAACAGATCGTTTCATCAACATCCGGGTACTTGATGTGGGCGATTTCATCCAGATCGAGATCGAAGATAACGGACGGGGCATTGCGACCAAGGATCTTCCCTATATCTTTGACCGTTTCTTCCGGACGGATACTTCCAGAAATTCTTCCAGAGGCGGAAGCGGCATCGGGCTTTCCATTGTGCAGAAGATCATGGAGGACCATGGCGGCAAGGTTTGGGTAGCAAGTAAAGAAGGGCAGGGAACAACGATGTATTTTGTCCTTAGAAAATATCAGGAGGTACCGGTAAATGAGCAGAATATTGATTATTGAAGACGAAGAGGCCATCGCTGATCTGGAAAAGGACTATCTCGAACTGAGCGGCTTTCAGGTCGAGATCGAAGACCGGGGTGACACCGGACTCACAAGAGCTCTGAAGGAGGAATTTGATCTGATCATCCTCGACCTGATGCTTCCCGGTGTGGACGGTTTCGAGATCTGCAAGCAGATCCGGGAGGGAAAAAATATCCCTGTCATCATGGTCTCCGCCAAAAAGGATGACATTGACAAGATCCGCGGACTGGGACTGGGCGCCGACGACTACATGACCAAGCCCTTCAGTCCAAGCGAGCTGGTCGCCAGAGTAAAAGCACATATGGCACGATACGAGAGACTGATCGGGAGCGGCATACAGGAAAATGAGATCGTGGAGATCCGCGGCATCAAGATCGACAAGACTGCGCGCAGAGTATGGATCAACGGCGAAGAAAAGGCGTTCACATCCAAGGAATTTGACCTGCTCACTTTCCTTGCGCAGAACCCCAACCATGTATATACGAAGGAAGAACTGTTCAGCAAAATCTGGGACATGGAATCCATCGGGGATATTGCAACGGTAACCGTGCATATCAAGAAGATCCGGGAGAAAATCGAGTTCAACACTGCAAAACCCCAGTATATTGAGACCATCTGGGGCGTCGGATACCGGTTTAAGGTATAGACCGATGACAGACTTTTCGGGACTGCTGCAAAAGGAAGCCCTGCCTGTATACCCGGCAGGGCTGCATGTTACAGCAGTCCCTTCTTTATGTACGGGTTCCCGTTATATTCCGTCAAAATGACATATGGTTCTTCTGCCCTGTCAACCCTCAAACCGGCTCCTCCCAGCACCTGCTCTCAATAAACAGCCTGGTAAGCTCCGGATCCAGTTTCCCTTCCCGCTCTGCCATGCTTTCCAGAATCGAAAGGGCCCGTTCCACCGGCATCGCGCGCTTGTAGGGCCGGTCATCCGCAACCAGCGAATCAAAGATATCCAGTATGGTAATCATGCGTACCTCGTATGGGATCTCTGCCTCCTTTTTGTGAGCCGGATAGCCGGTTCCGTTCAGGAACTCATGATGCGCAGCCGCCCACTCTCTTACATGGGACAGATTTCCAGAAAAATGGATCTGAGACAGCAGGCGGTCTGTAACAGATACATGTTCTTCCATGATTTTCCGTTCTTCCTCGGAAAGCGTCCCTTTGCGGATTGACAGCATGGCATACGCTTCCGGTTCCATCCACGGGCAGACCTTCCCGTTTTCATCCGTGCAGGTCTCTTCCCGCAGACGATCCAGCTGCTTCAGCATCTCATCCGTTACAAATCCGGCCGTGTTCATGGTTTTTACCAGATGCTCCGCATCCCGGGTCCGGCAGATACGCTCTTCCTCTTCTTCTTCCGTAATGCTTCCGTTCAGCCTGTCGATTCTGGCTGTCAGGCGCACAACCTCCATCCGATGGAGAAATGCCGTATACTGTTCCGGGAAAAGCCTCTCTGCTTTGTTCATCACTTCCAGCGGGGTCACCAGTTTCCCGATATCATGAAGCAGAATACTCATGAGAAATTCTTCCTTCTCATCTTCTGAAAAACGCTTCTGTCCTTCACAACTTCCCAGATAATCAGCAAACCGGTCTCCGCACTCCGCCATGTGACGGGCATGACTGGCATTATAAGGCGTCCTTTCATCGATCGCAGAGGACATCACCCGGACAAAAGACTGAAACAGCTCCCTGATCTCTTTGATGTAACGCACATTCTGGATCGTAATCGCCGCCTGAGACGCCACAGATTCCACCACCAGCGCCATATCCTGCGCAAAGGCACAGACATTTCCCATATCATCCAGCGCATTGATCAGCTGCAGCACTCCGATCCGCTCTCCTTCCCGGTTGCGCATGGGCACCACCAGCATGGAGCGGGTGTTATAACCGGTCATGGCATCATAGCGGGCCGGACCGGAGAAATCGTACTCCTGATTATTTTTCACATCTTCAATACAGATCGTCCGATCCTCCAGAAGCGCCATGGCGCAGACGTTGTCCCTGCGCAGCGGAACCGGCGGAAGCTCCGGCCTTTTTCCCCTTCCCCCGGAATATGTCTTCAGAGTATCGTTGCGCATGATCTCAAACTGCAGCGTGTCACCCTCCCGCAGATACAACGTCCCCGCATCACAGTTCGCCAGCTCCATCACACAGCCAAGAATGCGTTCCAGCAGACAGTCCAGATCCCGTTCTGCAGACAGCAACACGCCTATTTCCAGAATCTTCTTCATCTCTTCCTGTCTCATACCCATATCACCATACCTTCCTTTGCAAACCGGCATGCCGTATCTGCATGCACTGCCATTTTCTCCTGTTCCTGTAAAAAGCGGTCCGCATATTCCCAGGAATAATGCGTCATCAGGACTTCCCTGACTCCTGCCTCCTGCCGCAGACGAAGTCCCTCCCTCCAGGAGGAATGTCCCCATCCTCTCCGCTGTGCCAGGTCTTCCTCCGTAAAGTTCGCATCCCAGATCAGCAGATCGCCGTCCTCTGCAAAGCTCTGAAGTCTTCGGAACATCTCTTCATCCATCTCGCAGTCCAGTGCATGAATGATGCTTCTGCCTTCCGCTTCCAGCCGGTACAAAATGCTCTCTCCGGGATGTTTTCCCGGCAGCGTCCGGACCTTTATGCCATCCGGCTCCTTCTCCTCTCCTGCCAGAAAAAAATGCTCTCCTGCCTCGATCTCATGGATCTCCACCTGCGCCGGAACGTCCGAAAACCCCAGCGGCCAGTAGGGCGTACCGGCCAGTACCGACAGGTGTTTCCCGGCCCCCTGTCTTCCATACAGGTGAATCTGTGCCTCCGGATCAAAGAGAAGAGGAAAACCGAAAAGCCCGCTGACATGGTCAATGTGAAGATGGCTGAGCAGAATATCCGCCCGTTTCCTGCCCTCCCGGCGCATCCGAAGTCCCAGCCCCGTCAGTCCGCTGCCTGCATCAAGGATGACCAGCCTGCCTCCAAAATCCGCCGAAATACAGGAGGTATGCCCTCCATATTCCAGATAATCCGCTTCCGGCATGGAAATCGCACCCCGCACGCCCCACACCTCTGTCTTCCATACTGGTTCCAAACTGTTTCATTCCCCTTTCCTGCTGTAGACTTACCAGGCTGCCGTACCGGAATCTATTCCAGAATCTCTTCCAGAATCAGTACTTCAAACCCTTCCTGCTTTCCTTTCAAAGGGACACCGCCCCCAAGAGAAGTCACACGAATCCGGTCTCCCAGTGCATCCGCCACGGCTCTGGAGATATAGATCTTCCCGCCCGGCGCATTGGCCTCCAGCCGTGCAGCTGTATTCACGGTGTCGCCGATCGCCGTATAGTCCATACGCAGCTCTGTACAGCCGATATTTCCCACCACGGCGTCTCCCACATGGACACCGATTCCAAAGGATACCGTCTGTCCGTATTTTTCAAGAAGTTCCTCGCTGAGCACCCGGGAACCGCTGACCATATCCGCGGCTGCCCGGACCGCCTTCATCACATAATCCTCCTGTGCCAGCGGCGCTCCCCAGAACGCCATGGCAGCGTCACCGACAAATTTGTCCAGCGTACCCCGATGCCTCAGAATGCACTCGGAGATCAGCGTCAAATACCGGTTCAGGATCTTCACCACCTCTTCCGGTTTCAGCTTCTCCGACATGGTGGTAAATCCCCGCACATCCACAAACAGCACTGCAATGTTTGTCGTCTTTCCCCCGGATTCCACCTCATCCATCCCATGTTTCAGAATCTCATGGACAATCTCCGGCGCTACATGGTGTTTGAAGATCTCGGTCACGCGCCGCTTCTCCAACGATGCCCACACATAGTTCCAGGCGATGCATCCCACATACAGAACAGAGACTCCCACGGGAATCCACAGCACATGAAGCACCCAGCCCCCGGCATATAAAAGCCGGTCCGCCAGCAGGGCGCCTCCGCACAGCAGAAGCCACAACGCCGTCGAGACACTTACTCTGCGCTTCCAGAAGCACGCCATGCCGGCCATCAGCACTGCAAACAGGACCAGAAGCTGGATTCCGTCCCCTGCCTCCCGCTTATAATCCTCCCAAAGCAGCGCCTGAACTGCATTGGCCTGATATTCTACCCCATACATGGGCGCCGCATGATCCGCCGCCGTCAGGTAACTGTCCTGCAACCCTGCCGCATAGGGACCGATCAGGACAATCTTTCCCGCAAAATATTCGGCTGTAATCTCACCGGACAGCAGATCCGCCACTGATATGGATTCATAAAAATCCCCGGGAACCCCGCAGAAGGGAACGTACCAGAAGCCTCTTGCATCCATGGGCGGAAGCTTTACCGGACGCAATCCGCATGCTTCCCGATACCGTTCCGCCACCGTCCAGGCAAGAGACGGCACTTCGGTTCCATCCGCCAGCTTTAGCCCCAGCAGATGATGACGCAGAATTCCGTCCGTGTCCAGCATGGCGTTAATATGTCCCTGCACGGTCGCCTGCTTCAGTGCATCGTAAGGCTCGTCAAAAGCCGTAATGGAGAAGGTGTCCAGATAATATTCGCCCTCCGCTCCTTCCTCCAGCGTACTGCCGAATTCTGCCGCACACGCCGTCACCACATTGCCGTACTGTCCTGCTGCCTCCGCCAGCCATTCGTCCGCTTCCGTCTGTGTCTCCCCGGAATAGAGTACATCCACTGCGATCACAGCCGGCCGGCATTCCTCCGACGCATTCAGCGCCTCCAGAGTCATGGCGATAATATCGCGCCCCCACTGGCTGTAGGGTCCGATGGCATCCAGAGCCTTCTGGTCGATGCCCACCAGCACGATCTCTCCGTCCGATGCACTGCGGCTCTGGTAAAAAGCGTCCGATACTGCCAGATCCATCCGGTTCAGAATGCCGGATGCCGCCAGCAGCGTCATGGCAAAGGAAAGCAGCGCCATACCGGTCAGCGTTCTGATTCTGTTCGTCTTCTTCTGCATGATCTCCTCTTTCTTTCATCAGATTTTCATCTGCCGGTTGCAAACACTCACTCCAGCGAAACGGAAAAGACCTTTCGGGAAAAATTATCGCAGATATACAGCTGCTTTCCCTGTACAAGAAGCCCCACAGGAGACACCGGCGCAAAGGCCCCCAGATCCTCCACGTCTCTCTCCACCAGTGTCGTAACTTCTCCGTCCCGAATCCTCCGGATGGCGCTGTTGCCGGTATCTGCGACGTAAACCGTTCCATCGTCTCCCACTGCAACTCCCTGCGGCATGGAAAATGATGCCTGGTCCGCCGCTCCGTTCTCCATACCGTCTGTTCCGCAGCCTGCCACAACGGACACCGTCCCTTCCTCAATCTTCACGATCCGGTTGGCGCCGGTCTCCGCCGCATACAACGCACGGTTCTTCCAGCACAGCCCCATGGGATCCGACAGGTTGTCCGCAAATGTCGTGACCAGTCCCTCCGGCGTAATCTTTCGGACTGCATTCTGCAATGTATCGGCAATATACAGATTCCCTTCCTCATCCGATGCAAGACCGGTGGGGTGATCATACGCCACCCCCATATCCGTCATCATCAGGTCCTCCTGCGTACTTCCATTGATCGTCTGAATCGAATCTTTCTGAATCAGCCGCACCGCATTGTTATCCGTATCCGTTACTGCATATCCGTCCAGAAAGGGTGCGATTGCCCATGGGTTCTTAAAGTAGCTTCCCTCCGGATCCGCATCATTATAACCGCCCACGGGCTCCCCGTACGGATCCTCCACGGTGGTGCCGCCTGCGTATACCGTACTTATGCCGTTCTGGACACGCCAGACAAGCTTCCCATAAGTATCCGTGACCAGAAGGGAACCATCCGCCATGGCCGCGATCCCGCTGGGCTCGCACATGACGTCCATGGCGCTTACCTCGGTCATCGTTCCTTCCCAGACGGAAGCCTGTGCAGGGGTCTCCTCCTCAGGCCGCAGGACCCCCCACAGGACTGCTGCAGCAGCGATCAGCAACACGACCGCTGCTCCCGTTCCCGCCACCAGCCAGATCCGTTTCGCCTCACGGCGGTCCGCAGCAGAATCTTCCAGCCTCTCTTCCTGTATCTTTTTATCTTCCTGATTCATTCACATCATCCTCCCTGATTCACAATAATCGTCCCGTTGTTGACCAGATCGCCCTTGATATCCAGCGTTCCGTCCACCTCTACCGTTGCACCTTCTTCCACGTTCAAAGCCGCTCCTTCCTCCACAGTCAGCGTCTTTTCCGACGGAATGTTCATTGTTGACCCGGAATCTACAGTCAGCGTACTGTTGCCTCCTGCCGGATCCGGCTGCACGACGACCTGATTTACGTTATCCTGACTCAGCTGCGTATTAACATCCGCTGCCGTAGCCCCATCCGCCGGATTCAGCGTAACCGGAGCCGAATTCTGCTCTGGGGTATCCGGTGTCGTACTGCCGGGAGTCTCCGGTGCCGAAGACCCGCCGGATCCGGAAGAAGAGTTCCCGGACGACGGCGTGTCCGCTCCGGCCCGGGTGTCTCCGCTCACAGCTGCCGTACCGGCATCCTGTCCGCCGACAGTCTCTCCGGCAGCAGAAGATCCTCCGCCCCCGGAGTCCGGAGAGGAACCATCATCTGCACCTTCTGCAATACCGTCCGTATCGTCGCCGGAATTTTCATCCTGACCATCTGAAGCAGGAACTCCCCCCGTCCACACGGGATCCTGTGAAATGTAGGATTCCTGATCCGCCAGCCGGCTGTTCATCCCCTCCAGACTGCCGCTCATCTCTGCCTGGTCTGAGAAAAGCCTCTGCTGCGCATCTCCTGCCATTCCCGCGATATCAAGCCCCGAGGCGTCCAGAATCTGTCCGCACAAAGAAGCGTCCTGCACCAGTTCCACCAGTGCAAAACCGTCAATATCCCCTTCCGTATAACCCTGCATGAGAATATCGCATTTATCCCCCTGCTGATCCTGCCCATAGACGACAAATTCCGCCATCTGCCCGCTGGTCAGCGTCGTGCTTTTGATCTGGTTGGTCACCGGATCCATCACGCTGCACTGAACCGTCCCTTCCAGTATGTAGACCTGCGAATGCCACCGGTCGATCACCTTCACCCAGCCGCTGGTTCCCCGGATCCCCATGACCATAGTGGAGGTACGGATGTTCAGCGTCTCCTCCTCTGTCAAAGGTTCTGATATATCAAAATACAGGTTCCCTGAATTTAACAGAATCTCCAGCTTCTTTCCGTTCTTGCGGACCTGCGTTTCACTGACCGCGTCCAGCTTCGCCAGTTTCTCACTGTCCAGACTGATCCAGGCATAGCTGGCTTCCTCCGTATTGGTAAGATAGCCGTTATACAGGTTCATATTCTCAATCAGGGAGATATCCCTTCCGCTGGCGTTCGATACAGACACTTCGCCCTCCGTCTAAAAGCTCTCCGCTCTCCACATGAACTCTTCCGCCTTCCTGCACCTCGATCACGCCCTGCGGCCCGTTATGTGCAATCCCTTCCACAACAAGTCCCTGATTCTCCGTGGGTCCTGCAGGATCCGGAGCCGGAAAAGGAGCCTCTTCCGGCTTTTTCTCACCAGAAGCAGAAGAACCGGAGCCCCCTTTTTTCTTTGATGGAGAGGAGGACTGCGGTGTCGCAGGAGCTGTCCCGACCGGCGGAACCTGCCCCTGGATCACTGGAGCGACCCCTGGATCCGCCGTCTGCCCGGAAGAGCCGGAGTGGCCGGACTGCGGACTGTTCCCAGCATTCTCAGGCTGTTCTTCATCCTGCGCATCCGTTACACCCGAATTCTCCATGGCATAAGACGGATGTGCTTCTCCCTTCCACACCGGATCCCTGAGCGCTGCATACGCACAGCTCTCCTGCCGTATCTGTTCCATATGCTTTGACCATTCCGCCCCTGCGGCCGCCAGCCTTTTTCCTGCTGTCTCTTTGTTGACCGGAATTTCCATACCAAAGGTTTCCTGAAGACGTTCACTCAGCGCAGCATCCTCCGCCAGTTCTTCAAGTACAAAACCTTCTATCGCCTCCTCCGTAAAATCCCGAATATCGATCTCACACTGGCTGTCTCCCTGTTCCTCGAAACGAACGGTGCATTCTGCCATACGGCCGCCGGTAAGAGACGCCTGTTGGATCTGTCCGGTCACGGGATCTGCAGCACTGCACTGAGCCGTTCCCGACAAAAGGTACACGCAGACCCGGCCCCTGTCAACCACTTTCAGCCATCCGCTGGCGTCCTGTGTATACAGCGCCACTGCAGCTGTACGTATTCTCATCCCGCCGTTTTCCTGATCTTCCATATGAAAGTACAGGCTTCCGGCATCCAGCAGAAATTCCGGCGTACCGGATGCGGTCCTCACCTCCAGACGGCTCCCGGCAGACAGCCGAAGCCGTTCTCCGCCTTTGGCGCCGATCCATGCAGAACTGTCTTCTCCCGTACAAATCCGATCCCCGCTGTACAGACCCATATTGGCATATCTCTGCATCGCACGCCCGCTGGCACGGGTCACGTCCACCGTACCGACAGCCTTCATAAACTGCACGTCTGCTTTCTCTGAACCTTCCGCCGCTGCAGTTGCCGCCCAAAGCAGACAGGCCATACAGGCAGACAAAATCCACAGCACACTTTTATTCCGTAACCAGTTTTTCATTCTTCCGCTCCTGTTCCTTCCTCTTTATCTGCATTATTATAAAGCAATGTCTGTGTAATAGCAAATAAATAGTGTAAAAGAGTATAATTCTCCATATATTTTGCGTCAGTCCACCGTTAAACTGCACAAAAAAAGGAACCAGTTATACTGGTCCCCAAAATCGTCCTGTATCATCAGCCGTTCAGCCCACCTTCAGCCGGAACTTCTGGATCTCCTTCTCGCTTGCCACTTTCTCGATCTTCGCACCCAGTTCCCGGAACTTCAGATCCAGATTCTCATAGCCGCGTTCAATATAATAAATATCGTCCACAATCGTAATGCCTTCTGCTGCCAGTCCCGCGATCACAAGAGCAGCGCCTGCACGCAGATCCGGAGCGCTGACTCTGGCGCCGGTAAAACGCTCCACGCCGCTGATGACCGCCACATTTCCTTCCACCTTCACAGATGCACCCATGCGCGCCAGCTCATCCACATAGCGGAAACGGTTCTCAAAGATACTTTCGGTCACGATACTGGTTCCGTCCGCAATGGCAAGCGACACGGCGATCTGCGGCTGCATATCCGTCGGAAAGCCCGGATAGGGCATGGTCTTTACATGGGTTCCCTGAAGCTTCTGCGGAGCGATCACACGGACTGCATCATCATACTCATGTACCTGACAGCCCAGCTCCATGATCTTGGCGCTGGTAGCCTCCAGATGCTTTGGAATCACATTCCGCAGCACAATATCGCCTCCCGTCACGGCAGCGGCAAACATAAAGGTCCCCGCCTCGATCTGATCCGGAATGATGGAATACTCCGTCTTATGGAGAGACTTCACGCCTTTGATACGGATCACATCCGTACCTGCGCCCTTAATACGCGCCCCCATACTGTTCAGAAAATTCGCCACGTCCACCACATGCGGCTCTTTCGCCGCATTCTCAATGGTAGTGCTTCCGTCCGCCATGGCTGCCGCCATCATAATATTGATCGTTGCTCCCACACTGACCATATCCAGAAAGATATGCGCTCCATGAAGATGCTCCGCTTCAGCAATGATAAATCCATGCTCAATCCTGGTCGCTGCCCCCATGGCTTTAAAACCCTTTAAATGCTGATCGATTGGACGGCTGCCGATATTACAGCCTCCCGGAAGCGGCACCTGTGCTCTTTTGTATTTGCCCAGCAGAGCTCCCAGAAGATAATAGGATGCCCGGATCTTCTTCATGCTTTCATTTTCCACAATAAAATTCTCCACACTGGAACCATTTACCGTGACTGCATGGCGGTCCACACGATCGATCCTCGTGCCGATTCCCGCCATGGCATCCAGCAGCGCATTGATATCCCGGACATCCGGAAGATTGTCTATATATACAGTTTCATTGGTCATGTTTGCAGCGGCAAGAATTGCAAGTGCCGCATTTTTTGCTCCGCCGATCTCTACTTCGCCGTTCAGCGAAATTCCGCCCTTAATAATATACTGTTCCACGATTACACCTCATCGCTTTTCATCCGATTTATTTTCTATGTAAAGGTTGCGCCGAAACGGCGCTTCTTATTCGCAATTTCCACTGCAGATCCCTGTATAAATCTGCCAGAAAATTTTTTCACATAATGCACATACTTATCTGCATATCTTTGTTATTATATACGAACACCATAGAAAAATCAATCAACACAATGTCAAAAAAGAGCTTATTTTACATACTGTCAATTGACAAAATCCCAATGACCTCCATAAGACTTTCGATATATGCTTCCTTATTCTGCCCGGACGGAATGCGGATCGTTGTGGTAATTGTAAGGGAACGCATCTCCGTCCCGGAACGGTCTACCTCAAATACGTCTACCTTGCAACCGTCTTCCCGGAACCTGCGCAGAAGCTCTGCGGTCACTCCGCCTTCCACTGCCTCTATATACAGAATCACATACCTGGAATGCCGATAGATCTTTTCCTCCGCCCAGGGAAGGATATGAAGCCCTGTCAGCAGGATTCCGGTCGCAGCAATCGCTCCGTCCAGAAATCCGATCCCGACCGCCAGGCCGACACATGCACAGATCCAGATGCTTGCCGCAGAAGTCAGGCCCTTTACCTGATGTCCGGTCACCAGAATGGAGCCTGCGCCGAGAAAGCCTACCCCGCTCACCACCTGGGACGCCATACGTGCCATATCAGAAGCTCCCGGATACCGAATCTCCATGTACTGGCCGGTCATCATGACCACCGCCGCTCCCACACACACGGCAGCATCCGTTCTGGCGCCTCCTCCCCTTCTCTTGGCGCCCCTGTCAATTCCGATCAGCGCACCAAGAATAAAAGCCGCCACAATCCGTATCACAAGATTTTGCACTGTCCATGCAGTCACATCCAAAAAATACATCCCTGTTTCCTCCTTTTGTCAGTATAGCAGATATACTGACAAAAAAGAAGCTTATTCTTCCTCCGGATCTGCCGGTTTCCACGCCTGTCCGAAATTGACATCCCGGAACAGTTCCGCCAGCCCCGTAATCTGTTTCAGTCTGAGAATCTCATCCTCATCCATTCCAAGGTGCCGGGAAATCCACGCGTCCGAACGCCCCATATCGTGAAGCTCTTTCACAATGTTGCTCATCAGGTCCACATTGTGGCTTCCTCTGGCACGGTTATGGCGGATGGTGCTCGCCATCCGTTCATCGATCGGCTTGTCGATCACGGATACCGGGAGCAGCCCCTGCTCTCTCTCATAGATATCCGGATGGTCCAGCATGGTGCGGTAACGGTGAAATCCGTCCACGATAATATACTCGTCGTTCTTTTCATCATAATAACAGACAACCGGCATGGTATAACCGTCTGCTTTGATGCTTTCATAAAGCAGCGCCATCTCCGGCGGCGCCACCGCATTGGGATTATACGTATTGGGTTTTATCTTTCCTATCGGAACCGGAATCACCTGATAAGCCGGGCTTTTATACTCCATAGTTCATGTCCTCCACACTTTTGTATCTTTTTCGTATTTCATCCATATATCGCTGCTGCTGTCTGGTCATGCCGAATCCCATAAACCTGCATGTATGGTCATTTTTCAGAATACAGTAACACATCCGTTTCCAGCTTGGTATGTCTTTGGACGACCGGATGTCGTCGGTATGATCCGGAATCTTTCCCAGAAAGATAACTCTCGACTTTTTATTCAGCGTATAATTGGAGACTCCGTTTCTCCGGATCTGGTAGCCGTGCTCCGTCAGCTCCTGTATGGTCTCCTCATCCAGTCCCCCTCCGGTCTTATGCCAGAACTCTATGGAAGTATTGAATTTTTTCACATAGTTATTGCGGAGCCTCGCAGGGAGCGTGTCCAGAAGAAACATGGTATAGGATTTCCATGTATGCCCCTCCGGCAGCGTTACGTTCCGGTAGCCCATGGCTCTGGTCTTTCCGTAGATGCTGGCAAAATTCGCGCCTCTTACCCTCCCTACCAGCTTTACCCAGATCTCCGGATCAAGTACCCGGTACAGATTCAGGGAATCTTTGGAATAATCATTAAAGGGGGATGCCACCCGCATCTGAGAGATCTTCAGCCCCGCCATATGATACAGGTCATACAGCCGGTTATAATCATAGTGAAACAGGGAATTTGCATGCCATACATCCTCCGTCGACCAGTCATACAGAGGAGATGCGCACCAGACCTCCTTAAACTGCCGGCTGATCCAGCACTGTTCCTTATAACCATATTTTTTATTGAGAAAGCCGCTGTATCTCTGCAGGGATTCGTCCGCCCGCATTCCCAGCAGGCATATGGTCTTTTTTTTGCCGTGAGAGATCCGGTACCAGCGTCCGAACTGTTTTGCAAGATCCTCCTGAGGCATCCGGTACCGGTAGGTGGTGATTGGATTTCTGTCCATGTGAATCACATAATCCTTGTCCGGCATCTTTCTGACCCACAGGTCTTTTTTGGTATCATCCCATGGATACCAGTACATCTCATAACTGCTCACAGCTGTCCTGGTCGCCATGGGCAGGCATACCCAGTAAAGTTCCGCCTCATCCTTATAGTGTTCAAGGGTCCGCTCCACATATTCCGTTGTCACTGTATACTGGGCTTCAAAGTCCTGATGAAAGATTCCTATGGTTTTCCATGGATAATACTTTCTCCGGTAATCCATCACCAGATTCAGAAGCAGGCCGCTGTCCTTTCCTCCTGAAAATGAGACATAGACATTGTCAAACTCTTCAAAGATAAACCGGAGCCGTTCCTGAAACGCTTCGTATACGTTTTGCTGCATGTATTCCCGTATCATGACTTTTCCCCTTTTTTACCATATTCTGGAAATTCTTATGTTAGTTAATGTAGCACAGAAAATTCGGAAATTCAACCGATTACGCCAAATGACTGCTCCCGACGCCTGCCATGGGGATATGTTCCTTCCAGACAGGAAGTCCGGACTCTCCGCACTGCGCGGATTCCCCGCACCGCAAATCCCGCCTGCGCCTGGCGAAGGGACGCAGGCTTTGCTTTCCCCGGATCCGGATGAAAAAAGAATTGACAGATCCCCCCTTCTGCATCTATAATACATTCATATGACAAATGCGAAGACAAGGAGGAGTACACAGCATTCCGATGCGCAGAGAGGAGATGGCAGGTGAAAATCTCCGTGACGGTGTTGTGGAAGTAGCCTTTGAGCAGCGGACCGAACAGCTTGCGCCCAGTAGGCTTCGACGTGTTCTCACGTTACAGGGAGACGATATAGGCAGAACCTGTATCGATGGAGTGCAGAAATTATTTTTCTGAAATTAGGTGGTACCACGGATGTAAGATTCGCCCTGAGCATGACTGCTTGGGGCGTTTTTATATGCCGTGAAATCAAAAAGGAGGCTATGAAAGATGAAACAGATCTCAGGAAACCGTTTACTGGTGAATGCTTTAAAAGAAGAAGGCGTGGAAGTTGTATTTGGCTATCCGGGCGCCTGCACGATTGATATCAGCGATGAGCTTTACCGGCAGAACGATATTGCTGTTGTCCTTCCCCGGCATGAGCAGGCGCTGGCCCATGAAGCGGACGCCTATGCAAGAACAACCGGAAAGGTCGGCGTCTGTCTGGTCACCAGCGGTCCGGGCGCTACCAACCTGGTCACCGGACTTGCCACAGCCAATTATGACAGCGTGCCGCTTGTATGTTTTACCGGTCAGGTAGCCAAGCATCTGATTGGAAACGACGCTTTCCAGGAGGTGGACATTGTCGGCATCACCAGAAATATCACCAAATACAGTGTCACCGTAAGGGAACGGGCCGATCTGGGACGAATCATCAAGGAAGCCTTCTATATTGCCCGCACCGGCCGCCCGGGCCCTGTACTGGTGGACCTTCCCAAAGATGTCATGGCGGAAATGGGGTCTGCAGAATACCCGAAGACCGTCAATCTCCGCGGCTACAAGCCCTATACCAGCATCCATATGGGGCAGCTGAAAAAGGCGATCAAGCTTCTCCACAAGGCGAAAAAGCCGCTCTTTCTGGCAGGCGGCGGCGTCAATATCGCCCGGGCAAACGCGGAGTTTACACAGGTAGTGGAAAAAACCGGCATCCCGGTTGTCACAACCGTCATGGGAAGAGGCGCCATCTCGACGCTGCATCCGCTTTTTATTGGAAATATCGGCATGCACGGCGCCTATGCCGCCAACAATGCAGTCAGCAGCTGTGATCTCCTGTTCTCGATCGGAACCCGATTTAACGACCGGATCACAGGCAGGGTCCATGAGTTTGCCCCCCATGCACAGATCGTCCACATTGATATTGATACTGCGTCCATCTCGAAAAACATCCAGGTAGATGTCCCCATCGTAGCGGACGCAAAGGAAGCGCTCACACGGATGAATGAATACGTGCAGGAGAACCGCTGCAGCAAATGGCTGGCGCAGATCGACGCATGGAAAAAGGAGCATCCGCTCATTATGAGGCCCAACAGCCGCATGAGTCCGCTGGACATTATCCATGAGATGAACCGGCAGTTTGAAGAAGCGCTGATCGTCACAGATGTGGGACAGCACCAGATGCTGGTCTCACAGTACGCAGATATCACAGAGAAGAAACAGCTTGTCACTTCCGGCGGACTTGGTACCATGGGATACGGACTTCCGGGGGCCATCGGCGCCCGAATCGGCAATCCGGATACCCCTGTTATCTCCATATCCGGCGACGGAGGGATCCAGATGAATATTCAGGAGATGGCAACGGCTGTTCTTGAAGAACTTCCGATCATCGTCTGCATCTTCAACAATGAATATCTGGGAATGGTACGCCAGTGGCAGAGCCTGTTCTACGGCAAACGCTACGGCATGACAAACTTAAAAGCCGGCGCCCTGTCCCGCCGCACAGACCGAAAGGAATACCCGGAATACACCCCGGATTTCGTACGTCTGGCAGAAAGCTATGGAGCAAAAGGCATCCGTGTTACGAAAAAAGAAGAGATTGCAGCCGCATTTGAAGAGGCAAAGAAGAGTACAAAGACGCCGACTTTGATCGAATTTATCATTGACCCGGACGAAATGGTCTACCCGATGATCAAACCGGGCGGCACACTGGAAGATATGATCATGGACTGTTAATCAATATGAAAAACAGCTTCTGTCCGTAAAAATTCCGGAACGGTTTTCGGATGCACGGGGCAGCCCAAAACCGTTCCGGACAAAAGGAACTTTTACGGACAGATGCGGAACTCTAATAGGAGGATATGAAGATGGATAATACAATGAAAAAAAGATGGATCTCCCTGTATGTGGAAAATCAGGTCGGCGTGCTCTCCAAGATCTCCGGACTCTTCTCTGCAAAATCCTATAATCTGGACAGCCTGACGGTCGGCACGACCGAAGACCCCACAGTCTCCCGAATGACCATCGCCACAGTCAGCGATGACGAGACTTTTGAGCAGATCAAAAAACAGCTGAACCGTATGGTAGAGGTAATCAAAGTCATCGACTTTACGGATGTCTTTGTACGTATGAAAGAGATTCTTTATGTAAAGGTGCTTCACTGCACCCCGGAAGATAAAGTGGAGCTGTTCCAGATCGCAGAGACCTTTAAGGCAAGGGTCATCGACTACGGGAAAAACAGTCTTCTTCTGGAATTTGTACAGACAGCCACAAAAAATGATGCGGTTGTACAGCTTATGAAAAGCGAATTCAAACACATTGAAGTCGTCCGCGGCGGAAGCGTGGGAATTGAATCTATCAGCAGAATGGAACGCTGAAGCAGCCTGATCTGACTGCTTCAGCCGACCGCAAAAAAGAGCATTGCCTTACGAAATTCTTCTGAGGCAGTGCTCTTTTTACGCTGTTCTGTTACGATTGATTCTCTTTATTCCTGCTTTCCTTTTGCAGTACAATGCTGCTGCTCACGCTCATGCCTCCCAATAATGCACCTGTCAAACGCTGTCTCAGTCCTCTTCCTTCAGTCCCACATAGATATGGATCTCTGCCTGATCCATGCGGTCGTCCTGATATTCTTCAAAATCACACACAAAGGTTCTGGGCAGATCCATCTGCCAGATTTCCTGCCACGCCGCTGCCACTGCCTGCACCATATCTCCGTGAACGACGAATTTCGCATAGCGTCCTGCCGGAATCCGGCACACCGTACAGCCTTCGATCTTTGGTTCCGTTTCCGTCTCACATGCAACAAGCACGGTATAATCCGCCTTTTCGTCTCCGGCGTATTCCGTGTAGATGCCCATCGCTTTTCCATTCGCCCTGCGGGGGATCAAATCATAGATTCCTTCCCCGTAAAAGCGGCTCCAAAGCCCTCCGATTACAGCTCCCATATCCGGAGACAGATTATTTGTCCGGGCGGAAATTCCTGCCGCAATCTTTTCCTTCCGTGTAACAATCTCATAGTTCATCATTTTTCTGACCATCCTTTCTTATCCCAATGGATGGCCTCATTGTATCATTCCAAACACGACATCTGCCTGTCATGTTTTCTCATACTGTCTCCATATTTTTTCTGCGAATTTTCGCACTTCTTTTTGCAGTTCCTTTGGTTCCAGCAGTTCAGCCCCTCCCCCAAAGGATACGATCCATCCGATGATACTGGTTTGATCTGCGAATCCAGAAGAAAAGAGCAGCGTTCCATCCGGTTCCTCCGTAAAACTGTCCGGACCGAAATCTTCCACCAGGCGCCATCGATACGCCGGCTGGACCCTGGCCTTTACCTGATAGCGAAAAGGAAACAACTTCCTCCTGGACAGTTCCGGCAGAGGAACCGGCCGCTTTTCAAATGCATCCCCCACCTGCAGTTCCGTCATACGGTTCAGCTTGAAGAGACGGAAATCCTGCCTTGTCAGACAGAAGCCCCACACATACCAGCTGGACCACTGAAAGATCAGGTGATACGGCTCTATGTTTCTTCCGGACTCACCTGCCGGCGCACAGTATGTAAAAGAAAGCTGCCGCGCCATAAGAATCGCACTGTGGATCTGCTCAATCTTCGGAGCCAGTGACTCCCGGTACCAGGAAGAAAGATCAATCAGGATATGCGAATCCCCGGCCAGCAGACCGGAAGACCCGGCTGACAGTTTTTCCATCAGCTGTGCATAGCGGCTGGTTCCGCTGACGCTGTCCAGACTGCGCAGTCCCGCCAGAATCGCCTGCATATCCGAGCGCGTCAGAAGTGTGCGGTCGATCCGGTAACCTTCCATGATGGAGATACCGCCTTTTGCCCCCTGCTCCGTCACCAGCGGAATCCCCGCCATGCACAGCGCTTCAATATCCCGGTTGATGGTCCGCTTGGACACCTCAAATTTTTCCGCCAGATACGGTGCAGTCACTTTTTCCTGCTGTAAAAGAATCGCCAGAATTCCGATCATACGATCAAGCTTCATCATGGTACCTCCTTCCTGCCGTTTCTGAGCAGACGGCTGAACAGCAGCCGTCTTTTTTATCATATCACACAAACAAAAAACACTTACAATTTTTTTCATTTTTGATATAATAATCCTGTAAAATACTTCTGGTAATTTTGTGTCGAAGAAGCTGTTTCACACCGGGATTCGCCGAATGTGGAACAGCTTTATTATTTTGATATGAATGCCTGTCAGGTATCTCATACAAAGATCAGGAAAGAGAGGAAAACACCATGAAACGAATCAAAGCCGCCTGCATCACACAGACTCTGCATGTTTTGCTGACGCTTTTTTATTCACACAGTTTTCCGGCCAGGCGGCTCACTGCCCGTCCGGATATCCGTCCTTTGCCGGAATGATCCGCGCTGCCTGCGGCACCACCGTACAGCCGTCCAGGACGTCCGTATTGACTACGGCGCCCGCGCCGATCTTCACATGGTCACCGATCCGGATATCACCGATGATGACCGCCCCTGCGCCGATCAGACAGTCATTCCCGATCAAAGGAGCCTTCCCGTTCACCTCTCCGATCGTCACATTCTGATAAATCCGGCATCTTTCTCCCACCGTGGCATAGCGGGAGATAAAGATTCCCTGCAGCCCGTGGGGAAGCGAAGGCCTGCCCCTGATGACTGCATCCGGGCCGATATAACCTCCATGGCGGTATGCACACCGGCTCATAAAAAATGTCAGCACATCATACAGAAGGCCGCTTTTGATCCGCTTCTGCCATCGATACAGCCTCCAGAAATGATTCAGATTATTTCCTCTGGAATATTCTACGATCCTTCTTCTGATACTCATGATGACCTCCTTTTTCTGTCAACTGATATTCCGTTCTTTTCTGTCAGACTCTTCCAGATTTTTTTCTCTTTCCACAGCTTTTTACACAGAGCAAAGATCAGGTATCCCAGCATGCCGCCTGCCGCATTGAGCATAAAATCATCTATATCCGCCTGCCTTCCAATGAAATACTGGATAAATTCTATGATAAAAGAAAAGGCCCCCATTGCCGCTGCCGTTTTCCAGAACCTGCGCACAGAAAGAAATGCCATCGGCAGAAGCATACCCGGAGGCGCAAACATCACAATATTCGCAATTATCTGCGTGATTTTTTTCTCCCTTCCCATCAGCCACGGCTCCGTAAACATCCGGAAGGGAACCAGATTCCGGGAACGCTCTGATGGCGGCACAATTCTGCCCGTCAGCGTTGCGCAGAGAATGACCAGTACACAGACCCCCAGTACAAAATACACCGTCTGACGCAGTATCCGAATCTTTTTCCGCAGCAGAAAACAAACGGGCAGAAATGGAACCGCAAGTACCGCCAGCACAACTGCACCTGCCAAAGCATATCCTGCTATCTCCTGTATGATACGCATGAAAAAAATCCTCCTGAAAAAATATTGCTGATCCTATCATATCAGGACCAGCAATGTTTTTCTTTTATATTTTCCGCAGATTTCTTATGATTTTCCTAATTTTTTCTGTTTTCATCGGGCAGTCTTCCGGTGCATTTACAATCCAAGGCTGTCTGTCCAGGATTTCAGGCTTTCCTTTGACTGTCTCCCATTCAGGATTTTTCCTTCCCTGATAACCGTGTCAGCCGCAACGCTGCCCTGCAGCCCCTCAACCGTTTTTCCAAATCCGCTTCCTCCTGATGTGGCAAAAAGCACGATCGTTTTTCCGGAAAAATCATAGCTCTCAAGAAAGGTATTGATAATCGTCGGGGCAACATACCACCAGATGGGGAACCCGACAAATATAACATCATATCCCTCGACACCTGCCTCATGGTCGGCAATCGCCGGGCGGAATGCCCTGTCATTCATCTCCACGGTACTGCGGGCTTTCTTATCCATCCAGTCCAGATCCTCCCTTGTATAAGGAATCTGCGGCCTGATCTCATACAGATCGGCGCCTGCTGCCTCTGCCAGAACTCCTGCCGCCTTTGCGGTCACACCGCCTGCACTGAAATATGCTACCAGTTTCCTGCTCATGATAAAATCCTCCTGTTTTCCTAAATTTTTTATCAGATTCATAACTTTTTGTGCCTGACAAAATAAGCAGATTATTGGTCCGGTTGATTTGCCTCTTCGCCGATAAACTGCCCTGCACACCAATACATATGGATCAGCGCTTCATTTACCTTTCGTTATAATGTCTGCGAAAACGCAGTTTAATGCCGCATAATCCCTATTATGGTCATCCGCAAGATCATCCGCAATTTTCTTTTGCCTTGCTGTCTCAGCTTCAATGAACTCCTTTATAACAGGCATCTGAGGCTTCTCTTCTCTCTCTGCCGTTCTTTTCTTCACAATCAGCAGTTCCTCGATCGCCTGTCTCAAATCCTGTGGCAGATCCATCTTCAAAAGGTCATCAAACAATACAGGCGGAGCAGTATGATACTCTTCAATGTACCGTGCCGCCAGCAAAGGTCTTATCGCATAGAAATACTTCTTATACCTGACCGTATCTTCAAGCAGATAATCCTGAAGCGTACGGTTTGCAGTCCCATAGTAGTGATAAACCGCTCCCTTCTCAGAAAAATACTGCTTTGATACTTCCTTTATCCTTGCCCACTCCTGCGTTGTCCGGTAAATGATCGGAGATTCACTCCACTCAAATAACGTTGCATTCCCCTTTGCAAATTGCCTGAGCGCTTTCTTCAGGTCCCAGCCATTGATGTCCAGCACCTCATCCAGTTGCCACTCGATCACATCTCTTAGTTCATCCAGCCTCAGATAGTCTTCCTTCGGTCTGGCATATACAAAGCGTACATCATAATCACTGTCCGGTGACGCAAATCCCCAGGCTCTGCTTCCGGACTCAACCGCATGCAGGATCCGCACGCCCTCTTTTCTTTCTATTTCATCCAGATTCTCATTGATTTCGGCGATGATATCTCTCATGTTCATTCTCCTGTAACCGCATATCTGTTGATATGCTCTACAAAGGCTTCAACCTTCTCCATATCCGGATTGTCCGGTAAAACGGTTCTGACTGCAGCCTCATCCAGTTTATACTCATATTCTTCAAGCATCTCATAAAACTCAGTTGAAAATGTTCCATCGGTAAGCATATAATCGCCTCTTCGTATGGCGAGAAGAATCGGCAGGTCATCCTTTCTGTGCGTACGGATCTCACCTTTCTCCAGAATATCAATCGCCATCATAAACAGTCTGATCAGATGCATGGCATGTTTGTTCAGATGATTGTCATCCTTTTTCTTATTCCGCTTTCCGATCTTGTCATAATCACGAACTACCGTCCTCATAGTTCCCCACAGATTTGTATAATCCCGAAGTGGAAAGTGTTTATAATCAGCATCTACAAATATCTCTGTATCCAACTTTGGATTCTCTGCCCTGTCAATATACAGCCGGATGCTTCCGTTTTCTTTCCCCGCATATCTGCGATTAAAATCGTCCAGTGCATTCATTACGGATTTCAAGATATGTTTTTCCCTGTCAGTCTGCGGCAGGGTATCCCTTGCTATGGCGTTTTGCAGCCTGCGAAGTTGTGCATCTGCATATCCTCCAAAGGACTTGATTGCTCTCTTTGAGAGAAAGAGACCACTGTTATCAACAAGTTCCTGCCCCAGTTTCGACTTGATCAGATATTGCTCCTCATCCAGCCCCAGCATCTCACAGGTATTCGGATTACACTCCAAAAGGAGCTTCACCAGCTTATTGAATCCATAGATAACTGTATCGGTCTTATCATCCTCATACTGTTCAAACTCAGTGAGTCCTAACAGATCAGAAGGCAACATAAGCGTAACGCCACGGAAATCGATATCACTTCCTTCGTTATTTGTCCCATAGGCATAGCTGCCGCCAAGACCAAGAAGCATGATCCTGTCTCCAAGGCGTTCATTTGTCCGAAGGAAATCATATTCAGTTGTGTTCATGAGCGCCCTGAAATCCATATTTTCTACCCTCTCCCATAGTAAATCATACCGTGATTCATCTGATTGAATAACTATTTTTACTATCTTCTTAATAATCACATTGATCCACTTTTGATCTTTGTTAATCCGTACATCATCTGTAATCCAACGATTCATCACTTTGAAGATGCCCATGCTATTCAACAAACCACCTAATGATTGTTCAGTATAGTCAGTAAAATGTCTTCCATTATCTGTTCTTTCTTCATCCCCATATTTCCATGAGCAATAACAAATGCCGCTTGGTTTTAACGCTTCCCCAATCAACATCAATACATTTTTTTGCTGAGTTCCAGGCACATGCAGCAACGATGCACAGGCCCATACCGCATCGAGCTCTTTTTTAAAGCCCATAGCTTCTGCTTTCATATGAACGACAGGAACATCCAAGACAGATCTTGTATGCTCATACATTATCAAATCATCTTCACTGTCAGCACAATCTTCCCACCACCCTATTATTGCATATAACGTATAAATGGAGTCGGATCGTTTTTTCCTCATGCCGCTCTATATCTGAACTTTCAAGGACATCATAATACCTGTCTTTTGTTTTCTCAATTTGCCTCTCAATACTTATATATTTACCAACACTATACTCATTTTGGTACATATAGGCGGTATCAATGAGACGGACGCCGCTGTCCAGTGCCGCCGTAACGGAATCCACGCAGGTTTCGCCGGTCAGGCTGTACGTGCCCAGTCCGTAGATGGGCATTTCGTATCCGCTGTTCAGCATCACGGTCTTTGTTTCGAAATTGAATGTAACTTCTGCAGGCTGCTGTTTTTCCGTCTGTCCGGTCAGCGCTTCTTCCGACGTTTTCCCACAGGCCAAAAGCGTCACCGCCAGAAGCATCACTGCCTTCACCTTAAAAAACTGTCTCATCCCTCCTTCCTCTCTTTCGGACTGATCCTCTTCAGTATTTTTGCAGGAACGCCTCCCACCACGGTCATGGGCGGAACGTCCTGTGTTACTACGGCTCCGGCCGCCACGACAGACCAGTCTCCAATAGTCACTCCGGGCAGCACCGTTGCATTGGAACCGATCCATACATGCTTCCCTGTTTTTATGGGAGCATAATGGTTCTTCCGGTTCTCTCCCGGATCAAGGTCATGGTTGATGGTTGCCAGAACTACATTGTGTCCAATCAGCGTCCCGTCTCCGATCTCAATTCCTCCCTGATCCTGAAAATGGCAGCCTGAATTGATGAATACATCCTTCCCAATCGAGATGTTCTTTCCGAAATCCGTGTAGAACGGAGGAAACAGGCGAAATGTATCGTCTATCTTTTTGCCCGTCAGCCTGCTCATGATCTCCCGCAGTTCCTCCGGAGTATGATACTGCTGATTCATCTCCATCCCCAGCCGGATCGCCTCCTGACAAAGTTCATCAAACCGCTCCTTCCACTCAGGATTTTCCCTGTCGGTTCTCTTTTCCTTACTGAATTCTGCCAAAATATCTTCTAATTTCATGAAAACCACCTTCCTGCTGTTAAAAACACTGTTCTGTCCATGACAGCGCGTTTCTTTTTTCCGGCTTTATTTTAAATCTTTCATCACAAAATATCAAATACATATAAAATATCCTTTTACATACCAAAAAAGTATGTATCATGTATCGGACCATCCCAAACACTCATATGTTTTGAACATCGTGTTGATTATTTTTTATATGGTACATCATAAGGAAGCAAAAACAAGAAACAATCCGGCAAATCTGTTCGGTTACTGAACAGATTTGCCGGATTGTTGATGGGATCTTCTCTATCCGGTTTCAGCGATACCGTTCCATTGCAGGGATCGCATAGCCCCCGCCATAGTCAACATACACAGCTCTCAGCGAAAAGGCAGTATCTCCCTCCCAGTCCCGTTCTCCCACGCCGTCTTTGATAAATCCATACCTGTCCACACATTTTTTTCTGTCACTCTTAAAATAATAACCATACACAAGCCCGCAGAACCGTTCTGCAGATTCATCCATATATAATTCCAGCCGCAGATTATGATACCTGTCATAATACTGATACATGGGGATACCGCCTTCAAATCCCGTCTCCGACAGAAAAGCTTCCCGGTTTTCGTATTCCTTCATGTAATCTTCTGTCATGTCACTGTCGATCCATGTCACAACGGAAGTTTCTTCCGCGTAATCCCAAAGCCCGCACAGGCCTTCCCGTCAGGAGAATATTGCACAGGAAGATCCGGGGCAAACGGCAGTGCCGTTTCCAGTTCTTCCGTTTCCTCAGGTTCTGGCGGCAGTACAGCCTCAGATATTGTCCTGTCATCGTCTGTTGTATTTGTATCACCATGATCTCCTGTACACGCTGTCAGAACGGCCGCACAGAAAATTACCGCACAGAAAATTACTGCCTTCCTCATACAATCCCTTCCCATATCCGGTCCATCACCGTCTTTATTTTATTCCTGCAGCAGCTTTTTCTTCCATGCCCCGCATCCTGTTTCCAGAGGTATTTGATAACCGGTCTCAGTACCTTATCATCATCACCCTCCTTCTTCCAGTCATACAACTCCATCGCATTTCTGTATTTTTCACCAGTCAACGGAATACTCCATGCCCGACAGTATTCCCTCCAAATCATCATCCGATATGGAACACGGTTCCTGAACGGGTTTTCATGCAGCGATTATCTTATCAAATTCTTCTTCCGTCTCCATTTTATCTGACAATTCATCGTAATTCTGCACTCCACACTCTTATTCCTGGTACTCTGCACAGGTCATTCCAACTACCTCCATTTTTATTTTTCTCCCTTTTCAGAAAAGTGTTTTCTATGAGATACTGGCATAGTATTCTTTCAAATGGTTTCTAATATCCTGTGGTGTAACAGGAACTTCCGTATCTAAGAAATAATATTCCAAATGCACTTTTTTGTCATCCGAAATAATATGCACTCTATGACCATGTTCATTGACTCTCACATACCAGTAATAATCTGTTTCCTCATATACTATTTTACGCTTATTTTTCCCGGATACCATATTCACCTCAATCCTGTACTGTTTACAACAGAAAACGGTTCTTTCATTATATAACACCAGTCTGCCCTTCACAATATACAGACGGATGTCAATGCATCATAAGTTGCCGGAAAAGCCAATCTTTTCTTGAAAAAATCCACAGTTTCTTCTGCCTACTGCATAAAAGTCAAGAACAACGCCATTGCAGCAATGCCTGCCATCAGCAGACACCAAAACGCACTGATAACTGTCGACGCAATATTTACAAGGCTGCGGCTCTCATTACTCCTGACACAGACGATGGAAAGAGTAATGCCTGCCAGGGCACAGACAATATTGACGCCGGCCCATACCATGCTTACCCCTTCCGGCAGCGTAATCTTAAGGAACACAGGGATGAGCGTTGCCAGGGGCAGTATGCTGACAATCAGCGATGCCCTGCTTACCGTTTTCAATTTTTTGTTTTCCATAATTATTTACCTCATTTCTTTTTTTCCGAATTTTATTACAGCAGCCACAAACATCAATACAAAGACCAGAACCGCAACCGGCAGAAAAGGAAACAGCATAAATGCCGCTGTGCCAGATTCCGCTGTAAAATCATGCAGGGAACAGGACACCAGATAGCCGCTGTAGCAATAAGGATATGCTATCCATAACGGTGTATTTGCGACCAGTACGCCGGGAATGACCAGGAGCAGGTTCAGGCCCACAGAAAGCAGCGGATTTTCAAACAGAACCGTGATCGCCCACATAGTTCCCACGCACGGCAGCATTGTCAGAAACAACCCCGCACACCATTTCACCAGATAGACAACCGGCAGTGTTTCAGCCACACCCATTGTCCTTGTGGCAACTGTTCCGGCGATTATAAATACCGCAAAAAACACGGCCATCTCCATAAACAGGTAAAATACCAGCACACAGAATTTTGCCATGGAAAGCAGATACCGGCTGACCGGCAGAGCCAGCATCTTTAAGATCCCGTTATTCCCCGTTTCCCGTCCTGCGATCATTACACAGACCACGATCATGGAGAACGGCAACAGATAATAAGCATAAACCAGTGCGCTCTGGATAAACATGGCAGGCCATGCGTCTGTATATTCCGGAGTAAAATAACGGCTTAAGTTTGCAACCCCGGAGGCAACCACCAGCAGCGGGGCAATAAAAATCAATGGTACGATTTTTGATCGTTTTACTTTCATGAATTCAATTTTCAGAAGTTCCAAAAAAACCATCCTTACAATCCCTCCTTACTCATAACGTAGATTCTTTGCCATCCACAGCCCTGTGCCGAGGAAAAGCAATGTTTCAATAAAAGCGGCTGTGGCAACCGCTATGTCCGGCTGTGCGCTCATGGCAACCGCAGGCTTCAGCATGACCACAAAAGGATGAACCAGCAGCAGGCCGGAACCCGAATCAGCCAATGCCATGCCGCTCAAAAACCCGGCTACGCCAATGCCCAGCGGCATCCACATATTGGCAGAGCGGGACGAGACCAAAACCATAAACGACAGTACAGGCATTGACGTCAGAAATGAATAGCCTGCAAATTTAACCAGCGCCCCCATTTCAAACGCTCCCTGCGGCAGTTCGACCATGCCGATCCACATAAGCGACAGATTCTGCAAAGCGACAGCCGCCAGAAACATGACTGACAAAATTAAGAATTTGCAAACGTACATTCCCGTAACACTTATGGGGAGCATATACATCTTTTTGACGGCGTTTCCCTTAAACTCCATATTATAAACCATGCAGGCGGCAACTATGATGCCGAACATATTCAAAACCATGAGCATGCCGTAAAGCTGGGTCAGCAGGACATCCATCGGCGCAAGCGGGAGCCCCAGCAAGGCATCTTTCCGCACAAGGAAGTTGAGGAAGGCATAAGCGGCACCCAGAATGCCGACAGCCGGCAGCAGCGGGATAACGCCCGTCCGTTTTTCTTTCCGAAGTTCAACAGCCAACGCATTCACAGTTTTGCCCTCTGCTTTCTGGCGGTGTTGTCCTGCTCCACCATGCTCAGGAACACATCTTCCAGATTGGTACTTTCCGCCTTCCCCGCACTGTGCCGCAGGTCCTCCAGGCTTCCTTCAAACAGAAGGTTCCCATGATTGAGGATTCCGATGTCATCCGCCATCAGTTCAATTTCAGAGAGCATATGGGATGAGATCATTACGGTGCATTCATAAAAATCCGGCAGGGATTTTATCAGATTCCTGATCTCATGGATGCCGGAAGGGTCAAGGCCGTTCGTCGGTTCATCCAGAATCAGAACAGGCGGCCGTCCTAACAGCGCGCCGGCAAGGCCGAGCCGCTGCTTCATGCCCAGCGAATATTTCTTTGCCAGACGGCCTCCAAACTCCTCCAGGCCGACCAGCTCCAGGGCATCGTCAACCGAGTCTTTCGGCAGCCCCAAAATACGGCGGATAATATCAAGATTTTCCCGGCCGGTCAGGTTTGCATAAAAAGACGGTGATTCAATAAAAGAACCTGTCTCCTTCAGTATGTCGATCCGGTCTTCCGGAAAATGCCTGCCGTCAATGGCAAAACTGCCTTTTGTTGGGGCAGTCAGTCCCAGCAGCATCTTCATGGTAGTCGATTTTCCCGCGCCGTTGGGGCCGAGGAATCCGTAAATACTGCCTTTCCGAATGTGAAGTGAAACATTGTTGACAGAAACAAAGTTTTTATATTTTTTCGTCAACCGTTCCGTGGTAATGATATATTCCATAAAACCAACTCCTTTCCATGTCTCTATGGTACAGCACCAACCTGACATGAACTTTCCCGTGACCTTACTTTTTCCTTACTTTTTCAAAAAACGGCTTATATACCAAAAAGAGTATGGTATAATGTCCGCAAAGGACAGAATAATCTGCCAGAATCACGGAGGTTTCAGCCATGGATCATTCCTTTCTGCAAGATAAGAAACTCCTGCCTGCGGATGATGCGCCGGAACTGTTGCTCCGTCTCCCCGATCACGGTCAAAGGAATCGGCTATAAACTGGACATAAGGAAGTGATGCCATGAAAACGCTTGGAAAATATATATCAAAGTATCTGGCAGCCTTTGCCGGGCTGACCCTCCTTCTATTGTTCATCAACGGCATTGCTTTTGGCTGGACATTTTACGGGATTGTGGCAAAAGACTACGGCAGCCTTTCACCGCAGAGTATGTTAAGCAGAACTGCCTCAGGCGCTTCCCTGAAAGGCATCCCGCAGGAAGCGTCTGAGCTGTTAAGGAACAGCCATATCTGGGCCGTTTACCTTGACACAGAAGGAAACAGAGTCTGGGATATAGACGCACCGGACCAAATACCGGATCATTTCACTGTCCAGGATGTGGCCGTATTTGCAAAAGGGTATCTTGCCGATTACCCCGTCTTCATCAGGAACACAGAGGACGGTATGCTGATTTTAGGTTATCCGCAGGACAGCTATATGAAATTGCCGGGCAACTATTATTCACTGCGTTCCATCAAAGCCTTTCCTTTTTTTATTTTGGGAATACTGGCGGCTGACTTTACTATCCTGTTTCTGGCTTATTATTTCTCAAAGCGGAAAATCCTTAAAAATGCCAGGCCGATCATAACCTCCATCGAAACGCTCGCAGACGGCAGACCGGCTTCTCTTTTGGTGCGCGGGGAATTGTCGGAAATAGCGGACAGCATCAATAAAGCCTCCAGTATCATTAACCTGCAAAACAAAGCCCGCGCGAACTGGATCAGCGGGGTTTCCCACGACATACGGACGCCTCTCTCCATGATCATGGGGTATGCGGAACGGATCGCACAGAAAAAAAGCGCGGAGCCCCGCATCCGGGAAGAGGCTGAAATCATCAGACGGCAAAGCATCAAAATCCGGGAATTAGTTCAGGACCTTAATCTCGTATCGAGGCTGGAATACGAGATGCAGCCCCTCCATAAAGAGCCTGTCAGCCTGGCAGGGCTGCTGCGTTCCTATACTGCAGAATTGCTCAATACCGGCTTTCCTGATGAATATTCCTTAAATATTGTAATCACTCCTATGGCGGAAACCATTTTCTTTCCCTGCGATGCCCGCTTAATTTCAAGAGCCATAGGTAACCTTGTGCAGAACAGTATCCGCCACAATCCGGGCGGCTGTGGCATCACACTGACCCTTGGCTGTACAGACAAAAATATTTCCCTTTCCGTATCCGATAATGGAGCAGGCATATCGAACGAAAAATTAAGAGAACTGAACGAGAAACCGCATTACATGGAAAGCATGGATGACAGGCTGGATTTGAGACATGGACTTGGCCTGATCCTTGTACATCAGATTGTAAACGCGCACAAAGGAACTATGCGGATTGAAAGCAAAGAACAAAAAGGCTGCGAAGTTATTTTAGATTTTCCGATCAGATCCGTAAACTGAATCAACGGGACCGCAGCTTCTTACACGGAAACCCTTATATTCCCTGCTTCTTAATACAGGAAAGTTTTGGAAATGCCAGCGCACAGAATAAATCAGCAAAATTTTTTTGATCCATTGACAAACTTTCTGATTTACAGCATCATATAACAGCGTTATATACAGGAGGTGAGAAAATGAGCGAAGCAGAGCAGACAACGCTACACTTCATTCTTTCAGCCGCCATGCAGGAATTTCTTGAAAAAGGCTATAAGTCCGCTTCCTTGCGGAACATTGTCAAAACGGCGGGCGTAACGACAGGTGCGTTTTATGGCTACTATGACAGCAAAGAAGATTTATTTGAAGCACTGGTAGGCGAACACTACAACTTTTTACTGAAACGCTTTTGCAAAGCTCAAAAAGAATTTGCAGAAATTCCGCCAGAGGAACAACCCGACAATCTTACCTCTACTTCTGGCGAGTGTATGTATGAAATGCTCTTGTATGCCTATGAACACTTGAATGAATTTAAGCTCATACTTTGCTGTTCGGAGGGAACAC